>Ga0209639_1003470_pt1 | contig 10512 bp, 11 predicted proteins | sample EPASupsiteHSE605_FD_187268 | JGI IMG/M metagenome (GOLD analysis project Ga0209639, IMG submission 187268) | Bioremediated contaminated groundwater from EPA Superfund site, New Mexico - Sample HSE6-05 (SPAdes) (version 2) | ecosystem: Environmental > Aquatic > Deep subsurface > Groundwater >...
AAGAACTTATGGATCCCTCAGCTCAGATTATCGAGGACACCAGTTCAGCGGGCTTTTTAAAAATTATTGCCGAGAGGAAGCCGGATCTGATCGTAGCCGGAGGCAAGACAAAGTATCTAGCGCATAAAACAAGGACTCCCTTTTTAGATATTAACCACGGTCGAAAACTACCTTATGCCGGTTACGAGGGGATGGTTACATTTGCAGAGACCTTAGCGCGAACCGTACTTAGTCCTGTTTGGGGGCTATTAAGACGAGAATTTCCCCCGAAGGAGGGTGATCAAGATGACTAATACAAGACATTATGAGGGAAATCCGCAAAAAAACAGCCCTGCTTTAGGTGCAACTCTGGCCTACCTCGGCGTCAATGGGCTTTTAGCCTTACTCCATGGTTCTCAGGGGTGTTCCTCGTTCATTCGGCTGCAGCTTTCCAGGCACTATAAGGAACCGATTCCCCTAAATTCAACGGCCCTTTTAGAAGACTCGGTCATATTTGGCGGCTGGGAACATCTTAAAAAAGGAATTGCCGTAGCAGCCGATAAATATAAACCTCAAATTATCGGAGTGATGAGTACTGGGTTAACCGAGACCTTTGGAGACGATATGGTTAGTGCACTGTCTAGCCTTCGCTCAGAACGACCGGATTTACAGGATATGCCGGTTGTCTTGGCAAGTACGCCGGACTATATCGGTTCAATGCAAGAAGGTTATCAACGCACAGTGGAAGCTTTGATCACGACGTTGGCTGGTCATCCAACTACCAAGACGTTGGATCAACCCTATTACGATGAAATTCCTTCCGTTGCCTTGTTGCCTGGTTGTCATTTAACTCCGGGCGATGTTGATGAGCTAAAAGAAATCGTTATGGAATTTGGCTTAAGGCCCATTACAATCCCTGATCTTTCAATTTCTTTGGATGGGCATGCCGAGCTGGAAGCTGCCCCGGTCGTTCAAGGCGGAACGTTACTTGAAGATTTTCAGCGGTTGGCAAAATGCAGTGCCTGTTTATCGTTTGGACTAAGTATGGAGAAAGCCGGAGAAATACTTAAGCAAATCCACCAAATTCCTCATTATAATTTTCCTTCCTTAACGGGCCTTGATGCATCAGACATGTTGATTTTAACTCTGGCCAAGATATCCGGTAAGTTGATACCGGAGAAGCTCCTCCGGCAAAGAAGCAGACTACTGGATACCCTTGCCGACTATCATGATCAACTTGGCGGTCTAAAGATAGCCATAGCCTTGGAAATGGATCTCTTGTATAGTCTAGCCTCGTGCTTGGTCGAGGTCGGTGCTGAGCTTTCCGTCGCCTTGGCGGCATCCCAAGCGGGCATCCACAAATTATCCCTACCCATCCCGATCGAAGTGGCTGACCTGGAAACACTTGAGGAACGAGCGGGTCAGAGCAACTTAATCATTGCCAATTCAAATGGTCGGCAAGCAGCAGGGTTGCTTAAGCTCCCTCATTTGAGAGCAGGATTGCCAGTCTTTGATCGTGTCGGTTATCCCCAAAAACGTTGGATTGGCTATGAAGGTACTCAGCAATTTCTCTTCGACACATTAAATTCAGTAAGTTAGGAGGGTACAGGAATGCTTATAGCGTTTGCCAGTAGCGATGGAAAAACAATTGACTCGCATTTTGCCTCCGCCCCAGCATTTGAAATGTATAAGTTTACAGGGGGTGAGCAAGGCATTATTCATACATCTTTTGCTGCGGAGGACCTGAATGAATCGGTTGATAAAGTTGATGCCCGGATTAACATGCTTAAAGAGTGCGCTATTGTCTATTGCACACAGATTGGCGGCCCTGCGGCAGCGCGTTTAGTTCAAAGTGGTATTCATCCTATGAAGGCGCCTGAAGGGACACTGATCGCCAATGAACTTGACAGACTGAACAAATTGCTACTTTCTAAACAAATACCGCCGTGGCTAAAAAAGAAATTGGGTGGTTTAGAAATTTAACGAGAGGTAGACCAAGAACACAGGTTGATCAGAACGAGAGAAACCCATGATTGGGGGAAAAACCCGAACGGGGTGATAATCAACGAAAGCGAGCGATAACGTTAAGCATAGAGGGGGAAGAACTAACTTGAGTGAAGTACTAACTGGCAAAACCTTTGGCGGAGCACCTTGGACTCCGCAGTTTGTGGAAGCGATTGATAAGGCTCTGTGCCTTGGATGCGGACGATGTGTGAAATTATGCGTGCGAAAATGCTTAGGTTTAGAAAGTTTCGAGGATGATGAAGGGACAGAGCGGCACGTCGCGATAATTGCCAATAAGGAGCAATGCATCGGTTGCCAGGCCTGCGGCAGTATCTGCATACGCCACTGTTATACGTTTAAGGAGCAAGCAGTTTAATTGGCGAAAACTCTCACTTATCGCGCAGTAGAAGCCTTGGAAGTGGATCAACGAATAATAAAAACGACTGGAGGGGTTAAGATGCATAAAGAATGTACGCAAGGAAATATGAATACTCCAAACCTGAATCTTGGGCATCCCTGTTTCTCAACAAAAGGGCATGGTAATACTGGACGGATACACTTGGCCGTAGCGCCAGGGTGCAATATATCTTGTAATTATTGTGTACGCAAATTCGATTGTGCCAATGAATCTCGTCCGGGAGTAACCAGTCGGGTACAAAACGCAGAAGAAGCGCTTGAAACCGTAGCGAAGTCAAAAGCATCCTCAATCGGTTCGAAACTGACGGTTGTAGGAATTGCGGGTCCTGGAGAGCCTTTGGCAAACCCGGCGACGTTCGAAACTCTGAGAGGGGTAAAGAAGCTTTTTCCGGAGATGATCCTTTGTTTAAGCAGCAATGGTCTACTATTACCTGAAAAAATTGCTGAATTGGTAGATATCGGGGTGTCCCATATAACGGTTACCCTGAATACCCTCGATGAGCAAGTTGGCGCTAAAATTTACAGTTACGTTCATTGGGAAGGGAAAACGTTAATCGGTCCTGATGCGGCAAGAATCTTGATTAGTAATCAACTAGAAGGGATTTCGTTAGCAGCCAAGGCGGGAATGACGGTGAAAATTAACACTGTGCTGATTCCTGGTGTCAACGACCAACTTTTATACAGCTTGGGTATGGAAATTAAGAAAAGGGGTGCTCATATTCACAACATCATGCCCTTGATTCCCCAAGGAAAACTCGCGCATCTCATGCCTCCGACGAAAGAACAGTTAACTAGTAGCCGTAGCAGTCTTGGCTCACTTCTACCCCAAATGACCCATTGTCAACAATGCCGCGCCGATGCGATTGGCTTGCTCTAATGATTAGAAAAGGGGTTATTTAACATGGAGCAAAGGATTTTATTATGCGACACTACTTTAAGAGATGGTGAACAAGCTCCGGGTGTAGCGTTTGGTCTGCCGGAAAAGGAAATGATCGCTAGGGCCTTGGCTGATGCAGGGATCGACGAACTTGAAGTGGGAGTGCCTGCCATGGGTGGGTCAGAAATTAAAACAATCTCACAGTTGGCAGCTCTACATTTACCAGTTCGTCTCATCACTTGGAATCGCGCCGTCCTGTCGGATCTTCAGGCAAGTTACCAAACTGGGGTCGAGGGAGTCGCCATCTCCATTCCCACCTCAGACCAGCAAATAAAAAATAAATTGAGAAAAGACCGTGCCTGGGTCCTTGAGCAAATGGGAGAGTGTATCCGTAATGCTAAAAAAGAAGTGGGCTATATCGTACTCGGACTGGAAGATGCCAGCAGAGCTGAGTTTTCATTTCTCGCAGAGATACTAACGGAGGCTCAGAAGTTAGGGGTTAACAGGGTGCGTTTTGCCGATACTTTGGGAATCCTTGATCCGCTTAAAGTATTCTTTACTCTGCAAGAATTAGTAAAGATATCTAAGGTCCCGCTGGAGTTTCATGCGCATAATGATTTAGGAATGGCAACGGCTAATTCTCTTGCAGCGGTTCAGGCGGGCTTTAAAGCGGTAAGTGTAACGGTTGGAGGATTGGGCGAAAGGGCTGGTAATGCCTCACTCGAAGAAGTTGCCGTGGCACTCAAATATACTCTTAATCAGAAGGCAAGACTTGACTTGAAACGTTTAAATTCAATTGGCTTAATGGTCAGCTTAGCTACGAATCGTAAAATCCCTCGTGACAAACCCATTATTGGTGGAGACGTTTTTACCCATACTTCTTCTATTCATATTGACGGAATACAAAAGGACTTTGCGAATTACCAAAGCTATCCACCCGAAAGCGTAGGCAGGAAACACTCCACTTCCTTTGGTAAATACTCTGGTCGTAAGACCATCTTGCGGTTATTAAAAGCAAAAGGGATAGAATTGGATCAAGATACTATTGATGAACTTTTAATAAAGATCCTACATCATACCCATCAGCTCAAAAGACCTTTGGAAGAAGAGGATATTATGGGAATCGTGGTTGGCCCATGCTAGAACAAAAAGAAACGCTAAGAACCTTCTTTAAACAGGACGCGATGGATCGTGCTCCTAATTAAAGAAGGTTTTTGGTTTTGCCAACGAATTTATTTTGAGTTGAAGAGCGGGGTGAAGGAAATATTTGTTGAAAAAAGAAGGATTTTGTGAGCTAGTTCAGAATATTACAAAAGGAAAGAATTAGAAATAGCTACGTAGATTTCGGATATTCGGTTCGAAGGCATTAATTTTGCTAAGGTCGCCGCCTCGCCGAAGGCTTCTCCGCTAAGTTAACACGTGCGAAGACAGTGTCTTCGTGGGCACCAGCTTAGTTCTCTTTATAAACATAGGTTTTCGAACTGGAGGGTAAAGTCTATATGAAAAATAATTATTACAAACAGTTAATGGAAGATTCACCGATAGGATATGCCTATCACAGAATAATATGTGATGAAGAAGGTATTCCTTGTGAATATGAATTTATTGAAGGTAATATCGCCTTTGAGAAACTTACAGGACTAATTCGTTCAGACATACTTGGTAGAAAAGTTCCTGGGATTCCTCCAGGAATAAGATACTCTGGGGTAAATTGGATGGAGCTTTATCTAGATGTAGAGATTAACGAGGATAAAAAAGAATTTGAGCAGTTTTCAAACTCTTTAAATAAATGGTATAGGGTAAATGTGCACTTCCCAGAAAAAGATTATTTAATAACACATTTTATTGATATATCTAGAGAAAAATTGCAATTAGATGAACTTAAGAATCTCAAAGAAGAAAAAGCAGACCGGGCAGCAGAGCTAGTTATCGCTGATAAAGAGCTTGCATTTCAAAACGAAGAGAAAGAAGAACGGGTAGCGGAATTAGTTATTGCTAATAAAGAGCTTGCCTATCAGAACGAAGAGAAAGAAAGACGGGCAGCAGAACTAGTCATAGCTAATAAAGAGCTTGCCTATCAGAACGAGGAGAAAGAAAAACGAGCAGCAGAACTAGTCATAGCTAATAAAGAGCTTGCCTACCAGAACGAAGAGAAAGAAAAACGGGCAGCAGAGTTAGTCATAGCGAATGCAATGTTGGAGGAAGAAATTTCCGAACACAAAAAAGCAGTCATAGAAATCAAGAAATTGAATGATGAACTTGAAGTGATGATATTAGCACGAACATATCAGCTTGAAGAAATGAATGCTGAATTAGAAGAAATAAACGCCGAACTCGAAGAAACCAACGCAACGTTAGAGGAAGAAATTTCAGAGCATCAAAGAACGGAGCTGAAGTTACAAGAAACCAAGAGAGCTGCCGAAGCGGCTAACAAAGCTAAAGGCCAATTTCTTGCAAATATGAGCCATGAAATCAGAACACCGATGAACGGCATATTTGGATTTCTGGAATTATTAAATCATTCCCAGCTATCACGGGAGCAACGAGAATACATTCGTGAGGCAAAATCTTCGTCAGAAACATTGCTACACCTCATCAATGATATTCTGGATTTATCTAAAATTGAGTCTGGAAAACTGACTTTAGAAATAATGAATTTTAAGCTAAGAACTGCCGTAGAGGATGCCACGTCATTATTTGTGCCAACTGCTTATGAAAAGCATCTTGAACTGCACACACTGATAAAAGCAAACGTACCGGATGAAGTGAGAGGCGATCCGTCAAGACTCAGGCAAATATTAAACAATCTTATCTCTAATGCTTTGAAGTTTACTGAAAATGGAGAAGTATCGATTGTTGTCGAAACAATCGAAGAAAGTAATGGTTTTGCAACGATTAAATTTGAGGTTAAGGATACTGGGATCGGAATCAATGAAGAGGACGCTGAAAAGCTTTTCAAGCCCTTCGCGCAGGCTGATGCATCAACGACGAGGAAATTCGGAGGTACAGGGCTGGGCCTTGCTATAACTAGAGAACTTGTAACGATAATGGAGGGAGCGGTCGGACTTGAAAGCGTGCCAGGCCAGGGCTCTACATTTTACTTTACAGCACGATTTGAAATTGTTAATGAAAAAACTGCTTGCTGTGAGTATGTCAGCCTAGAAAACGTTAATGTTCTCATCGTGGACGATAATGATAACAATCGTAAAGTAGTGAGATCATATCTTGAAGATGCAGGATGCAAAGTAATAGAAGCACAATCTGGGGATAAAGCTATAGCTGCCATACTAAATAATGCATATACAGAAAACAAGATACAGCTTGTCCTGGCAGATTATCAAATGCCAGGAATGGATGGGTATGAATTGGCGACAACTTTAAACACGATTCCCTCTACAAAGGATTTGAAGCTAATATTATTAACCTCTGCTGCACAGGAGGGTGATGCTACAAAAGCGAGAGAACAAGGTTTCTCGGGATATCTGACGAAACCGATCAGAAGAGGCGAGTTACTAAATTGTATGGCGATTGTTTTAGGCTTGAAACGAGATACAGAGGAAAGCCCGCAAGTTGTCACGAAATATACTCACCGTGAAAATCAGAGTGGCTTGAAACCAAAAATACTACTGGTTGAAGACAACGAAGTGAATCGTAAAGTCATCATGGCAACGCTTAAATCTCACGACATAACCTGTGATGTAGCAATAGATGGCAAAGACGCTTATCAAGTAGTACTAAAGAAAGACTACGATATAGTTTTTATGGATTGTCAGATGCCTGTTATGGATGGGTATGAAGCAACTGAGAAAATCAGAAAAGCTGAGGCAGGCAGCAAGCATACAAAAATTATTGCTATGACGGCAAATGCCATGGACGGTGACAGAGAAAGATGTCTTAAAGTTGGTATGGATGATTACATCAGCAAACCTATTAACTTTGAAATAATGTTTAAAATGATTGATGAAACCCCTGTGCATGAAGCGATTCAACGGAAATTTGATTATATTTACAAATACTTAGAGAGTTTTAGGACTCATACAGGACTCGGAATAAAAGATTCAAATATAATATTCGAAGTATATGTCAAGGCCTTACCCGAAATGATGAAAAATATTGAAGAAGCCCTAGTGAACACTGATTTTAAGGAACTAAGTAAGATTTCACATCAACTTAAAGGAACTTCAGGTAGTCTAAAGATCAAAGAAATCTTTGAATTGGCAAGGACGCTTGAAACATCTGCTCTGGCAAAAGATAAGAGCGATTGTGAATTAACATTTTTAGAAATGAAAAAATTATCTAGTGCCAAATAAACCAATACAAACGAGTTTAGACTTGTTACTGGTTAAAATTCCTACTACTTGGAGAAGGAGGTAGTTGTCATCGGATTAACAATCATAGTGGCAGAAGATGACGCCACTATCCAGCAGTTCCTACATATCTTATTGACTCGGGAAGGTTTTAATGTAAAGGTTGTTGGACAAGGTTCGGAAGTCATAAAAGAGTGCCATAATTGCAAGCCGGATTTACTGTTGCTTGATATCATGATGCCTGGGATGGATGGATTTGAAATTTGCCGTAAAATACGGAAAGAAGGCAATCTGCCGATTATCATTCTATCGGCTAGGGAAGATAACAAGGATAAGATTTTAGGACTTATATCAGGATGTGATGACTATATAACCAAGCCGTTTGATAGCACAGAACTTATCTTACGCATTAATGCGGTATTGCGACGGGTTAAAGAAAAAAGCCAACCAGAAAACGGGCGAAATATCGTGGAACTCCCTGGACTTACTATTAACTATATCAGTAGAATTACTGAGGTTAGAGGCAAACAGGTTGACCTAACCCCAAAAGAATATGCCCTTCTTTGGCTGCTGTCCAACAGTCCAGCACAAGTCTTTACTAGAGAACAGTTACTTTACCAAATCTGGGAGTCAGACTATTATGGTAATCCTGGAGTCGTCACTTCGCTGGTAAAACGTTTGCGAGAAAAGATTGAGCCAGACTGTTCTACACCTTTTTACATTATAACTATACATGGGGTAGGGTACAAACTGGGAGTGAAGCCTTGCTAAAGATGCATGCTTTCCAAGTGTCTTGTGAAAAGAATAGCTCCTTAATGAAAGATAAATGTCATAATAATGGCATTTTTTTTTGTTATACTATCAGAAAGTATAAACTTACGTTATATACTGCAAGAAGGGCTAGTACGTGCGAAGACAGTGTCTTCGGGTGCCAGCCAAGTTTTCTTTATAATCTGGTTATCTTAAGAATTAAACACACAAACACTTTCTTCAACATCCGGAATTTTAGAGATGAGAGGATTTTAATAATGAACTTTGGAAATGGGATGACCTGTGAAATCATGATCTCTAACGGAACATTCACTGTTGGTTATGTTAATGGCAAACTAGCTGAATGGGTTGGAAACAATGAACTCCTAACGAATGGAATGGGCTTTCAACTTATTAAAGATGAAGGGTCCACAATCATATTTAGCAAGCAAAAATTCAGGCATACTGTAACGCGGGTCCAGAATATCAACACCCATAATATGGTGTTGAAGGCTCCGGCGTGAGAGGGCGACATGGTGTGCAGAAATTGTTATTTTTTTGATTATCAGTATTGGACTAAACCGCTATGATAGGAGGAATATTCTAATGGAGAAGAACAGTGAGCACGTCAATATATGCCAGTTACTGTTTGAGGGTAAGGGTTTCCTTAATTCCATGATTCCGGCCGACGTTCCAGTAGTAAGGGTTCTGTCTTCAACAGAAGATTTAAATCGTGACCCAAGTGATCTACTTGAGGAGTCGATTGTTAAGTTATTCAAGGTGGCCTTTGATATTGACATTAAAACTTGTACTAAAAAGGAGTGGGCAGAAAGAATAACAATTAAAGGTGGAGCACTTAAGCAGTGGCAATCATTCATAAAGTTGCCGAGGAAAGGAGGAGTAAGAAATCATGAGTGATAGTAAGTCAATAATCATTTTTATCATGGTATCGGTAGTATTACTCTTTGGTATACATTCATTGCCTAAATCACCAGTACTAGTACCAGCACCGGTGACAGTGATAACGGCACAGTGAAGCATAGGAACATTATTGCAGTGGATCATAAAAATATATGGAGGTGCAAGATGTCAGATTTAAAAGACAAATTTGAGAATGCTAAGGATAAAGTTATAGGAAGAGCCAAGGAAGTTTTGGGAAAGTCCACCAGTAGCGAAACGACGGAACTTGAGGGAAAACTTCAGTCAAAAAAAGCGAATTTAAAGGAAAAGTTTGACCATACCAAGGAGAAGATTGCAGGAAAGATCAATGACAAGTTGAATGAAAAAGACAGGAAAAATTAATATGCAACTGGGGACGGTTCTCTGTTGCATTCTAGCCCAATGAGCAAGAAGAGGCTGTCTCAAAATAGAAATTAATTTCTATTTTGAGACAGCCTTTTCTTTAATTCACTTTATCCCAAGAGGAACACATAGCGGCGAAGGAGGAGTCTACCCCACCGAAGCAGAGTACGGGGTACCACTCCCACTTGTAGAAGTGGGAGTCTCACGATTGGATCAATATCTTGAATATTATGAAAATCATTCCATGTAATAAAATGGATTTGAGAATTCGCCCTGCCCAAATGTCTGTGAATTCTTGCAGAATTCCCCCTCAATCTGCTATACTTATTGTTTAGAATGATGTTTGATTTGGTTTAATAAAATAATAACTTTTTGAATTATAGAAATGAGGGCAAGACCGTGGCACAGGCTTCACAACGTATTCGAAATTTTTCCATTATAGCGCATATCGATCATGGCAAATCCACGTTGGCCGATCGGCTGATTGAATATACCGGGGCCCTGAGTAAACGGGAAATGGAAGAGCAAGTCCTCGATTCCATGGATCTAGAGCGTGAGCGTGGCATTACTATTAAACTGCAAGCTGTGCAGTTAAGCTATAAGGCCAAAGACGGAGAGGTTTATGAACTAAATCTCATAGATACACCGGGTCACGTGGACTTCACGTATGAGGTATCCCGCAGTTTGGCAGCCTGTGAAGGGGCGCTGCTTGTTGTCGATGCGGTCCAAGGGATTGAGGCCCAAACCTTAGCCAATGTTTATCTAGCCTTAGAAAATAATCTGGAGATTATTTCAGTCATCAATAAGATTGACCTTCCTAGTGCGGAACCAGAGCGTGTTAAGGGAGAAATTGAAGAAGTGATTGGCTTGGAGGCC
>Ga0209639_1003473_pt1 | contig 10508 bp, 12 predicted proteins | sample EPASupsiteHSE605_FD_187268 | JGI IMG/M metagenome (GOLD analysis project Ga0209639, IMG submission 187268) | Bioremediated contaminated groundwater from EPA Superfund site, New Mexico - Sample HSE6-05 (SPAdes) (version 2) | ecosystem: Environmental > Aquatic > Deep subsurface > Groundwater >...
GCTGTACGAGGAATCGCTCAAGAATCATGATTTTTGCCAGTAATTCGTAACATTTTATACATGGATGAAGAGAAAAGACTAATTACCTATTTCAGCCATTCGGAACTTCACACAATCGGAACTACTGATCATGGGGAAACGAGAATCAAATCAAAGTTTACTGATATTGCTTACCCAAATGAAGCTTATAAAAATCACGATGTTGCTGGGCACGGAAAAAAAATTATCGGTAACGGTATATATCAAGCAAGAAACAAAAACTTTCGAAGATATACCTGCCATAATTGCAAGAAAGCGTTTTGCGTGGTGACCAAGCAGATTGAGGTGATGAAAATTGCCATGAATTCAGACTCAACATTTACAAATTTTATACTACCGTTTGACTCCCCAGACGCGACTTTAGCCAAAGTCGGCGGCAAAGGCGCGAACATTAGCCTCATGACCAAAGCTTCTTTTCCAGTACCATCTGACTTTCTTATTACAACAAAAGCATATCGCACTTTCGTACAGGCCAATAATCTGCAAAAACAAATCGTTGATTTGGCAAGCAATCAAGCAGACACCAGCGAAAAAAGATCAGTAGCTATCCGACAGCTTTTTGCGAATGGCAAAATACCAGCTGAAATTGTAGAGGCAATCAACCAGGCCTACGTTGATTTAGTACAAACAGCAGGAGGTTTGTCATGGCAGAAAAATTGACCGAAGAAGAGAAGGATTATTACGCGCTTGCAAGAAAGGCGTGGGCTTTATTGGCTCCTTTTTATGATGTCTTTGCTTCGCCTTTTCTTTCCGACGTGAGGGATCGGGTGGTGAGGTTTACAAATGCCCAAAAAGGTTCCAAAGTATTGGATGTAGCCACGGGAACCGGAAAGCAGGCCTTTGCATTTGCGAAAAAAGATTACGAAGTTGTCGGGATTGACCTTTCCGAATCCATGCTTAACGTGGCCAAAAAGAAAAATAAATACAGAAATGCGAAATTTGAAGTTGCGGATGCCACGGATCTGCCCTTTGAGGAGAGCAGTTTCGATGTCTCTTCTGTGTCTTTTGCGCTACATGAGATGCCTTTGAGTATAGGAGAAAAGGTATTGAAAGAAATGGTCAGGGTAACCAAACCAAAAGGGATCGTAGTAATCGTCGATTATGATTTGCCCAAAAACAGGATTGGTAAATTTCTGATCTATCGTTTTATTGCTCTTTATGAACCCGAATACTATAAAAAGTTCATCAAATCCGATCTTGAGGCATTACTTAATAAGAATAGTATTGATAATATAGAGAAGGATACCGTGTTGCACGGGGTTGGAAGAATATTGAAAGGTATAAATAATAAGCTATAGATGCTGTGTACTTTTTTCAGATTTAATCAATAACTCACGGACACTACCAATTAAAGCCGTGCCAATTACGACTGTTGAAAGTAGTGTAAGTTTTCCTGAGTATAATTTTTCTGGAGAGAAACTCATAACAGTTAAATCGTTTTTGTATCGGATTCGATCCATTAGTCTCAATCCGCTAGATAACGAGCGACTAACTCCGCGAGGATTCCCAGCATCATGAGCAGAGTCACGACTATAAGGGCAGTCGACCACAGCTTTATATCGTACACCCTCAGGGACTTTCTCGCGTTCTTCGAGCCCAGCAGAAGCCCCAGGAATAGCATGAATAACACTATCGTTATCACGCTCACTGATATCCAATGATGACCCGTAAATGCTGCCAACGATTGTTTAAAATCGGTTGATGCATCATGGGCGATGACGATGCAGCCGGTAAAAAATATGGTAATTGCAGCTGATGCGATGAAAGTCGCTGATTCCTTCATCTCAAACCTCCATTCCAGTCTTTCCGGTATCGGATATAATCGCTCCCATCAGGAACATGAGCAGCACCATGAAGAGCGCCAGGCAGGCAATCATCGCCAGGGCACGCCTGTACTTCGCATCACTCAGAAAAACATCTCTGTCGAGAACGGACAGGGTAATGGACAGAGCGAAAGCGATTATAGGCAGAAAGACAAAGATGTGCTCTTTTGCCTCCATCACAATCTCATGTACCCAGGGATGCGGCCCTGTCAGGATCACGGGTTTTACCTGGGAGCCGTAGACCGTTAGATAATTATAGCCTCCTGCTATCCAGCACCCTGCGGTTACCAGAAATGCCGCAAAATAGCTTGCTATCCTTGCCCTAGCGAGTGACCTGTCTGTCGGATGCAGCATCTCCAGAAGGATCCAGACCAGAGCAAGGGCAGCCAGACCTCCAGATATCGAATGTAAGAGGACCAGATCACTCTTTGTCCCGGCAATTACGCCATCATGCAGGCCCCAGCTGGCATCGATGACCAGAATTGGTGCCAGGGCGTACCCCACTATTTTGTGCAATCTTCTGTACCTGGTTCGATTCTTTAAAAACAGGCTTGGAATAAGCTGAAGAACAACAATGAGAAGGATGATAAGTCCCAGCTTTCCGTGAATAGATGATAGTATGGATTCTCCGTGCTGCAACCTTATCCACAAACCATAGCCGAAAGATCCCAGGATGAAGGCTCCGAAGTAAATGCCGCCCCTTTTATGAAGCTTAAAGACATTTCCTGAGCTTCTCTTTATTCTTCCCTTGAGCATGGCCCCGGTTGTAAGAACATAGATCATCAGCACCAGGCCGATGATGGCTATTAGTGCATGGCCTACCCATCTTTCGTACACCAGGGCAATGCCTCCAATGGCCAGAAGCAAAGCTAGGCCTATGTATATATCCGGTATTGCTGGTCTTCGGTCTGATTCCTCAGAAATTTAGATCCCCCATGTTTAGATCCCCACCATGTTACCCTTTTTTAAAAGGCTTCTCAAATATTTCAGTTTAACGTAACTGGACCTGGTTTTTGCCCTACAACAGATCGAAGCCAGGTGAAAACGTGGTTAGTCAGAAGAACTTCGCCCAGCTCGGAAAAAGGTAACTCCAGCAGGCTCTGCATAAAAATACTTTAAATCTCAATGGACGCTTCTTTCAGATATGAATCTGATCCCGAAACTATAATTCCATAATGTAGTAAAATATGCTTGTGTACGAGGAAATTATCTATATAGCTCTGCTCACACTGCTGGCAAGCATAATCGGAACTTTGGCTGGATTTGGAATCTCCACAATCATGGTACCTATTCTCCTGACGGTCCTTCCTCTGCCTCAGACCCTACTTCTGGTGGGCATAATTCACTGGTTTAACGATATATGGAAAATGCTCTTATTCCGGAGGGGTATAAGGTGGAGGCTTTTCCTGGCCTTCGGCCTTCCTGGCATCTTTACCAGTTTCATAGGATCATCCTTATCCTTGAGAATCTCCCAAGAGATTCTTTCAAGAGCTTTAGGGGTGTTCCTCATAGCCTATGTTCTCTTCATTGTCTTCAACCGAACCTTTAAGCTGAGCCAAAAGTTATCAGTAGCAATATCCGGTGGAGCCTTAACAGGATTTTTTGCAGGTATCTTCGGCATAGGCGGGGAGATAAATGCGGTAGCCTTGAGCTCTTTCAATCTAGAGAAGGCCGTTTATATTGCAACCGCAGGTGCCATATCTTTTATGATCGACTCTACAAGGATAGCGACCTATATCAAAGGCGGTATCGGGCTAGATCCTTCCATTCTATCAGGTTTTTTGATCTTCATACCCGTATCTTTAGTTGGGGCAATGATTGGGAAAAGAGGAGTTGAAAAAATACCCCAGGAAAAATTCAGGAATTTTGTGGCAATTTTTATATTTTTATTTGGCCTGAAACTGATGCTATTCCCATAACTTGAGGCACCCTTTCTATGGTTCTTGTGCACAAAATTCGAGGCCCTACGAACGGCTTCTGGAGAGTGCATAGCCCTCCATTTCCTTGTCTCATTCTCTGTCAGCTCGACCATACTTATATTATAAATACACGCTTATATAATTAAACATACCTCTATAGCTATGTCTCTGTCAAATACCTTTTCATCTTGTGGCTGCTGAAAGTAGTATGCAATTTTTCCTGACGAAAACAAATAACAGTTAAATAGTTTTGTGGCAGATTCGATAGTGTGCATGAAGCTCAATTCAAAATAGCTCTGACAGCCTTGCTTTTGGTGGATGCGGGCGTCAGGTTGTACTATCAGAGGGGCCGCAGAGAGTTCGAAAGAGTAGTAATAAAGCACGAAAGGAGAGAGAAATTCCTCATTGCTTTGTTCGGTTTGGGGCTTATTCCCACCTTTTTTTACCTGCTCACGCCCTGGATAGATACTTTTCGCCTTCCTTTCCCTGCTGGGGTCCGCTGGTTAGGAGCAGGGATAATCTTCACGGGCGATTTTCTCTTCATCTGGTCTCATAGAGCTTTAGGCAGGAACTGGTCACCCTTTCTGGAGATCCGGAAGGGGCATACCCTGGTGATCGAGGGTCCTTACCGGTTCATCCGGCATCCCATGTACGCAGCCATCTTTCTAATAGGCACGGGAGTATCGCTTCTCTCTGCCAACTGGATAGTTGCCTTATCTTATATGCTCCCAGCGATCAGCCTATACCTGATCCGGGTATCCGATGAAGAGAAAATGATGACAGAGCAGTTCGGAGACGAATATCGGGAGTACATGAGAATGACGGGACGTTTGGTGCCAAAGTTGAGCATCTTGATAGATAAAAATAGAACTTAGTCTCCACCAGGAACTTCAACTCAATGATGCTTCAATTCAAAGATACGCCTCAGTGACATACCCTCGAACCATTCTATGACTGTGGAAGTAATAGGCTGTCTTGGCAATGGAGCTTTTCATCATCTCCCTCCAGCCGTCTTTGTCGTGGTAGAATTTGGGAACGATCAGATATTCCAGTTTGTTATAAAGATCCTTGATCTCGCTGTTTCTCCTTTCATCTCCTCCTATGGATGCCATGGGATGGGGACCGATGGCCCAGCCGTTGATGCCCTCTATGCATCCCTCTATCCACCAGCCGTCCAGAACGCTGAAGTTGATAACTCCGTTGCAGGCAGCCTTCATCCCGCTGGTGCCCGAGGCTTCCATGGGAGGAAGGGGTGTGTTCAGCCACACGTCCACCCCTGAAGTAAGTCTGGCCGCTTGCTCCATATCATAGTTTTCCAGGTAAACCGCCTCGATCTCTCCTCTCAGTCCTACCATGTAATTGTAGATCTCCTTGATGACGCGCTTTCCTGCATCGTCCTTAGGGTGTGCCTTGCCCGCGAAGACAAGCTGCAGCTTTCCAGTTTGGTTGATCTCTTTAAGCCTCTTCAGATCGGAGAATATCAGTGCGGCACGCTTATACGCTGTGGCCCGACGTGCAAATCCCAGAGTGAGGGTGTTGGCGTCCATAACGGTGCCAGTCTTCTCATCAATGTAGTCTATCAGAACCCTCTTGGCCTTCAGATGGGCATTCCAGATCTCCTCGTGTGGGACCTCCTCCACTCTCACCAGAAGTTCAGGCTCGTTCGCCCAGCCGGGGACATAACTGTCGAACAGCTCCCTGAAAAACTCACACGTCCACCTGTAGGGATGAACCCCATTGGTTATTCCCCTAAGGTGATACCCAGGAAATAGCTTCCTTGAGTATTCCATGTGAGCAAGGGTCACACCGTTCACGTATTTGCTCAAATTCAGGGCCAGGCGTGTGGCGTTTAGATTATCCACTCCTGCGTACTTTTTTATATCCTCCAGAGGAAACTCTTCTCCCAGCAGCCTGCGCACGTTCTCATAAGAGAATTTATCAAAGGCGGCTGCTACCGGCGTATGAGTAGTGAAAACGCATAAATCCCTAGTCCTGTCTTCATCCATGCCATTCCTCTTCAAAAGCTCCAGCGTGAGCAGGCTCGAATGTCCTTCATTCATGTGATACTTTCGGACTTTGAAGTTCAAGGCATCGAGCATTCTCACGCCGCCGATGCCCAGGACTATCTCCTGCTTCAGTCTGTATCTATCATCGCCTCCGTAGAGGAAGCTGGTGATCTCCCTGTCCTCTCGAGAGTTCTCCAGGAGATCAGTATCCAGGAAGAGAACTGGAACCAGCCCTCCATTAGGACTTTGGTGGTCGTAGATCCATGATCTTACTTTAACCTCCTGGCCTTCGATCAAGACCTTTACCGATTCTGGCAACGGCCTCAGAAATTTCGATGGCTCCCAATCTTCCGGGTACTCTCTCTGATCTCCCCATTCAGATATTTTCTGCTTCAGATATCCTTTTCTGCCCAGCAAGGTGACAGCAACCAGAGGAATTCTCAGGTCTGCGCTGGAGCTTATGAAGTCCCCTGCCAGTACTCCCAGACCGCCACTGTAAGTAGGCATCTCATTCTTCAGGCCTACTTCCATGGAGAAATAGGCGATCCTTGGGCTCTCCAGAAAGCTGCGCTTATGCTCCTCGTTGCAGAAGTAATATGAGCCGCCCCTGATTTTCGCCTTAAACTGCGCCTTTTCGGTATCTATGGGCATTCCACAAATGGGGTCTATCTGGATCATAACATTCGTTCGATAATTTGATTAATAATGTTCGACACGAGCAACCAAAAGCTGATAGGGGAAAAGGCCCCTACAGACTGCAATTACACATTGTTTATCAGACTTGATGATCGTGTTCGTCTCCAGTTGACGCTTGGCCTGTTGTTGTGTTTAGCCTGTTGTTGTGTTTAGCCTGTTGTTGTGTTTAGCCTGTTGTTGTGTTTATCATTTCACTGGTCACATTCTCCTCGGCAATACACTCATAGGCCCTGGTGATCTGGTTCATCAGTTCAATCTGGGACTCATTTGTTGTCGTGGTAGGATCCTTGAGGTGAAGCTCGTGCAGCTTCATGGCTTGCTCCAGCCAGAAATGGGCGCAGTCCAGCCTGGCCTGATTTGAGCTGGCATTTTGATTCATCTTGACTATGAGGCAGCTTCCATTGGTCGGGTGATCTCCCATCATACAGTGCATCATGGTCTCATTGGCTGAGTAATCACACATCATACAATGCGTCATGGTTTCGTTGGCCGAGTGATTTCCCATCATACAGTGAATTATGGTTTCATTGGCTGAGTTATTTCCCATCATGCAATGCATCATTGTTCCGTTGGCCGGATGATCTCCCATCATACAATGCATCATACAGCGCATCGTATGTGTTTCATTGTCAGGACAACCGTTATTGTCAGGACAAACGGCCATCATGTCCCTTTGCCCCGTCATATTCCCCTGACCCTTTATATGTCCTGCAATGGGCTCTACCAATGAGATTACTATTATTCCTATACATGCCAGTAGCAATACTGACTTTATTGCTCCAGATTTGATTATTTTATTCCCCCCGTTATGCACCGAATTTGATGCTAAAAATACTATATGTCAATTCACTCGATTATTATAAAAATCTTGTTATAATATTAGTAGTTTCGAAACTCGTTCTTTTGCAAACCAATGTGTAATTTAAAAAAAACTATTGAAGCTTATGGAGCCCATATTAAAGCTATGAGCTCTGTGAAAAACAAATGTCTGTAAGGTACGATTGTAGATGCAGTTTTAAAATAATCCTCGGAGGATTGGAGAAACATAATAGAAGGTTTGAAAGACTTCTGTAAAAGAGATTTTTGTGCAGTTTCATCTGGGTTATATGAACAAAAACAAGCAGAACTTTCAAAACTATCCTAAGCGCGGTATAAATCCTGGAGTTTCTGCCATGTAGCTGGAATACTCTTCTCCAAATTCCACCAGAACCTCTTTTTCCTCACGTCTTGCCAGAAGTACATAATTCCAAACCAGTATTGGGAACATCAGTATCGTGAAGATGGTGGGCCATTGGATCAAAAACCCTATCATGACCAGAATAAATGCGTCATACTGAGGATGGCGCACGTAAGCGTATGGGCCTGTAGTTGCTAGAGTGTGACTCTGCCGAGCAATATAGAGCACCTTCCAGGAACTGGTGAGCAGAAAGAGACCTCCTAAGATGAAAACGCTACTGATTACGTGAAGCAGGTTAAGATGAGGGTCTCCTTTTAAGCCCAGCAAGGTATACCAGAGGTGGCCAGTATCGTGGGAAAGAAGATCAATTCCTGGATAGCGGCTTGCCAGCCAGCCTGATAACAGATAAAGGGTCAGGGGAAAACCGTACATTTCGGTAAACAGCGCAATTATGAAGGCTGAGAAGGCTCCCAAAGAGCGCCAGTCCCGAGAGGTCTTGGGCCTGGTGAAACTGAAGGCAAAGATGATGAATATCAGGGAGTTGATGATGACCAGGAACCAGAGACCATATGCTGGTATATCGCTCATAGCTTGTTCTCCTCCTGGCTGTGCTCGTGCTGACCTGTATGCTGGTGCCCTCCAGCGCCCTGTTCATTCCCTTTCTGTTCCGCCTCCTCATGCTGCTTATACTTTCCCTGGCCATGCCCGCCATGTCCTCCGTGCCCGCCATGTCCTGAGTGCATGAAAATGTGCATCAAAATGAAGACGAAGAAAATTATGTAGCTCGAATATGCTAGGAGATGCGCCTTGTGCTCAGTTAGCAGATAGAATGCGATAGTAGCTAAGCTGAAAAGCACGACTGCCTTTACGATGAAATTATTTTCTGAACCGGGATTTGTTCCATCCATTCGGAAATTCTCCTCTTCTTGATTTCAGATAACAATCTTCATTAGAGATTATTCCTCGCGGCAAAAATTGAAACTCTTAATCGAGCTTTGTCCTATTGAGCATCAAGGCGTTAATCGTCACCAGCAAAGTACTTCCAGCCATAGTGAAGGCTGCAATTTCCGGCCTTAATAGTAGCCCAATGGAGGGATACAAAGCGCCACCAGCGATCGGGAAGGCTATGAGGTTGTAGCCTGCCGCATACCAGAGGTTCTCAATCATCTTCCGCCTGGTAGCTTTGCTTATGGTTATAACTTTTATCACGTCTAAGGGATCGCTGCGCATAAGCACAACATCTGCAGACTCCAGGGCCACATCCGTTCCCGCACCAATGGCTATACCCACATCAGCCTGTACCAGCGCTGGGGCATCATTAATGCCATCTCCCACCATGGCAACCAGCTTGCCTTCCTGCTGAATCTCTTTCACCTTATCCACCTTTTGGGCTGGCCGAACCTCGGCAAAGACCTTCTCTATCCCTAAATCTGTGCTAATATGTCTTGCCGTAGCCCAATTATCGCCAGTGAGCAGAACGCTTTCGACACCGAGGGCTTTGAGCCGCTGGACGGTTTCTCGTGAGGTGGGTCTGGGGGCATCAGCCACTGCGATCAATCCTATCAGCCTGCTATCCCTGGCAGTGTAGATCACGGTCTTACCCTCGTTTCCTAGCTCTTCGGCCCTGGCCTTCATTTCCTCCATGGTTATTTTCTGATCCTCCATCAGACTGAGGTTGCCCATGAGGATCGTCCTGCCCTCGACCTGTGCCTTTACGCCCTGGCCAGCTAACGCTTCAAAGCTGCTCACTGTAGGCAGAATCATTCCCTTGGCCCTTTGAAGCACCGCCTTGGCGATGGGATGTTCAGAGCCTTGCTCCACTGAGGCTGCCATGGTGACCAGTTTGGATTCGGTCACTTCAGGGGCAGTGACTACATCCGTCACCTCAGGTTCGCCTTTGGTGAGCGTTCCTGTCTTATCGAAGATTACAGCCTGCAGCCGGGCAGAGTCTTCCAACGCTATGGCGCTTTTGAAGAGAATGCCTCGCCGGGCTGTCATTGTAGTGGCCACCTGGATGGCCATGGGCGTGGCCAGTCCAAGGGCATCGGGACAGGCTATTACTATTACTGTAACAGCGAGGGTGAAGGAGAAGACCAGGGACTCGTTGGCGAAGAAGTACCAGATTATAAAGGTAAGGGGCCCAAAGATTATAGCTGCCAGAGTGAGCCATACAGCGGCTCTATCCGCCAAAACCTGCGCTGGCGGCTTGGATGCCTGGGCAGCAGCCACGAGCTGGACGATCTGTGCCAGGGCGGTGTCAGCTCCTACTTTTGTGGCCTTAAACTTGAAGGAGCCTGTCTGGTTGATAGTAGCGCCTATAACCTCGCTTTCTGGAGCTTTGTGAACAGGCATGCTTTCTCCCGTAACCATGGCCTCGTTTACCGAGGACTCTCCTTCAATGACTATACCATCTACGGGTATCTTGTCGCCTGGCCTGACCACGACAGTATCGCCAACTTTGACCTCAGCAGTCGAGATCTCCACCTCTTGGCCGTCTCTAATAACTCTGGCCATGGGAGGCGAGAGCTCCAGCAGAGCACGGATAGCTGCGGATGCGCTGCCTCTGGCTCTGAGGTCTAGCCAGTGGCCTCCCAGGATAAAGATCATTAGCACAGTTGCAGCCTCGTAGAAGGTTTCTGCCTTGAAAAAGAACGTGGCTCCGACACTGAATATGTAAGCAGAGAGCACAGAGATCGTGACCAGGACCGCCAGGTTTGGAGTGCGGTTCTTTATGGCATGCATGTCGAATAACAGGGAGGGATTGCTCCCTACCCCGTCTTCTAGGAACCGGACAAGAATTTTTCAATTCATCCGGCTCGAGCCACTACTACCCTTTCGGGTGTCAGTT
>Ga0209639_1003475_pt1 | contig 10489 bp, 5 predicted proteins | sample EPASupsiteHSE605_FD_187268 | JGI IMG/M metagenome (GOLD analysis project Ga0209639, IMG submission 187268) | Bioremediated contaminated groundwater from EPA Superfund site, New Mexico - Sample HSE6-05 (SPAdes) (version 2) | ecosystem: Environmental > Aquatic > Deep subsurface > Groundwater >...
TTCAACAAATTGTTTCTGAAATGAATACTAGACTAGAAAACCAAGATAAAATCATACAAGAGCTGAAATCAGAGATCAATTCAGCAAGAGCAACAAATGGAGAGCTGAATAATAAGATTCGAGAAAATGAATCCACTATTGCCGAGAATATAAGGTTAATACAAGCTAATGAAGCAACTATTAACGAGAAAAATAAGCAAATTCAAGCCAAAGATGATCAATTAGCCCAAATTAAGAAAGGATCCGAGTTTCCATTTAAGTCATATCTGTTTTCAGGTATCTTTGATGGTTTATCTCAGAAACTTGGTAGGAATTTGGCTGATTCTAGTGATGTTGATGTAACAGCATCTAGCATCAATGGTTCAAATGGTCCTAAAAATGTTTTGAAGAATGATAATAGTATCTGGCACAGCCAAAATCTCCCCAATTCATGGATTCAGTTTGATTTCAAAGAAAGAAAGGTATCTATTACATCCTACTCTATGAATGATTATAAGGTCAAGTCATGGAAAGTTGAGGGATCAACAGATGGATCAACATTCGAAATCATTGATAACAAAGTAGATACTACTGATTTCCAGAACAGTAATCGTGGTTTTAATGATCCTGGTACTCAAAAGAACTTTCCAGTTCAACCTAATAACAAGTATTACAGGTACATAAGAATCACATCTACTAGTAAGAGTTGGTACAACAATGATCTTTTCATTTTATACCGTGTTGAATTCTTTGGATTTGTTCAATCTGAGTAAAATCCTTTTTTACTATCTAGATTTGTCAATCTTCTTGATTTAGAGATACTTATTTGTGGTTTTTTATCGAGATTATTTTTTCTTCTTGATTTCTGTTTACATCTTGTAAACTTCAATAATCGACACTTCTGCCATCCTGTCAATGTCAGCTGTCAGATCAATTTTTTTTCATTTTTTTTTGGGTTTGACGCTGACACCATTCTGTCACTCACTTTTTCAGAACATCTGTCATTCGCATATTATCGTTCTTGATCTATAATATCGTCAACCTCTTCTTCTGTTCTGTCAAAGCTTCTATAAATATGCTGAGGCTAGGACATCTTCTTGATTTAGACGGATAAAAACTCCAAATTTGGTCAAAAACGTGGAAATGGGGAATCCAATTAACTGAGGAGTTTGGAGCATTTTTCGAATACAAAGGCTGTGAATCCTGAGAAACTGAAGCATTGATCGTGGAAACATTGTAAAATTTCTCTGCTTCTTTGAGATATTTGTGATATTTAACCAATGAATCAAGAATTTTCATCAAATAAAGACTTTCATTTTAGATCACTTCATAACGCTAAAAGACAAACTTACAAGCAATACTGGTCACTTGGTTGGCAAAGAAAAGGGAATAACAATCCCAATTAAGTGAAGTGATCGGATGGCCGGTTTTTGAATGGTTTACGGTATGATGAATTATGAGGCCCTGGCCCTATAAAATACTGGGGTTTGAGATTTATTGGAAATCAGCTTTGAACTTCATCAGAAGACGCCTCGTCCAAAAGATACTGGAAGAAGGGTTTTCAATTTCAGATTCGCACAAAAAATAGTCATTTCAACAAGATACATCGAAAACACTGGCGATTTTTTAAAAGACCGAAAGTCATTCTCCTATTTTAAAACGTAGGAATGCTCAATACCATCAACAAAAAACATTCCAAAATTATATGTGAGAACAAAATTGGTCAATTCATCTTAACCAAAGACAAGAAACGATTTAAAGTATCAGAATAATAGAACAATCTAATCTTTATGAATATAAAGAACTCAAATGGACAAAATTACTGAAATAAATGGTGACCAATTAAGAAATCCTGAGATTGGAAACCATAATTAGGAGATTTGTTATCAAGATAACAAAAAAATGGTACTCTTGAACCTTATGGGATTTTTTCTGAAGGTTTATCAAAAATTGAATGAAGAAAAAAAATGAAATTCCTTGTCACAAATCAGAAGCTTATTCTTGAAGTAAGATAATCTAATAGAAAATTTTTGCTTAATACTATATTCTTCTCTTGCTTCAATAATGTTTGATGTGTTTACCCTTATATTTTGCATGAATCACACTTGTGAAAACTTAAAATACCGCTTATGATAAAACCATTTCTTCAAGCATTTCTTTCAATTTTGAGAGTGATTTTTGACTTTTTGATAAACCTTCAGAAAAAATCCCGTATGGTTCAAGAGTACCCAAAAAAATCTCTTAATTTTCTTATAAAATCCCCCAAAACTCGACAAGTTACCAAATTATCTCATTGAAAACCAATTATACAGTCAATTTTCTGTAATAATGTAGTGATTTCATTACACAATGAATTTGAAGGCGGGAAATATAATTCAAGATTCTTTGTTAACAACAAAGTGTGGTTTAATCTAGTGATTGTTTTTTTTAATTATTTCGTATTAACTACAGCTATCAATTTTGTATAGAACAAATTGAATGAAAACACCCATTTTTACATGAGATACATCATTTTTATTAAACTTATTATTTCTCTTCAAAAAAACAATTTCTATCGATCCAGCGAGTGCATTAATGCAAGTATTGATATGGGGAGATCGGAATACCAAAACTATGATATTGAAGATTGTTTTTTTCAAAGGTTTGCTGTTTTTGATGATAATGGTGGGGTTATTTATATGAATAATCTTGAGAAAAACATTTATGCCAATCAAGTTGTCTTTTTTAACTGCTCTGTTAATAATAATGATAAGAAAGGTGGTGCAATGTATTTCAATAATCCGAATAATGAATGTAATCTAAGGAAAATTTGTGCCCTTAATTGCGTTGCAAAAGAAGGGCACTTTGCTTATATATATGCAAAAACGCATAACTTTAGTCATATTTCAATAATGAAGTGCTCAGAGTATTATATTGGATGGTATTCGCTGTATATTGAATCAGGAAATCAGAGCCTAACACACATCAACAGTTCAAGAAACAGAGCAGATATTTGGTGTGCAGGAATCAATTTTAGATATCCTATCTCTTGCTTTTGTAGTTTTTCTACATTTTTTTCCAATGAACCACGGGCATCTGCTGTTATTGTCTACTCAAATGCATTTAATGTCACACATCACTGTAATGTTGTGAATAACTCCAGCCCAAGTTATGGCATCATTGTTAATGAACATAGTGGAAATTGCTCATTTCAGGACTGCATCCTTTACTACAATGGAAATACTTTATTCAATGTTTGTAGTGGATCAATTAGCATTATCAATTGCTCAATTTCCCATTCTGGAGAAACCTATGGAGTATACTCAGTAGCCTATCTTTTTACCCAAAATGTTCTAAACATACAGATGAGAACATTCCAAATCGATTTTTATTCAACTGAACAATGTGAGACATATATTCATCACCCAGATCAAACCCCTCCTCATACCCCAATCAGAACATATGATGAAAACTGTCCATTTTCCATTAGCCAAACAAACAGATTATCCGTTGTTTTCGTAATAGGGGCACTATTCTATTAACTAACCCTCTTCAGGTGGATAATGTAAAACAAACCCGCCAGACGATAAAAAACTCATTGAAATTTTTAACGAGAGAAGGGTTTAAATGGGATGTATGTATTCTAGTCCTTCAGGGGGCTCAAATGCTCGCCGCACTCGTCCTCCTCCTGTTGACTTTTATGATGAAGATATTCCACCGCCGCCGCCGCCGCCAATAGCATTGGAGGACATGATTCGGATGGATGCTTCTACTATTTTGCAAGGTTTATCTCAGATTAGAATTCCCTCTGTTGTTTATCCTGTTGTTTGTCTTGAAGAACATACATTTCCTTTGTTTTTGGGTGACTTTACACTTGGTGAACAAGCCGATACAGGGATTTTGCTTCCGATATGTGCATTTAGCCACATGGGGAAGGAGAAATATGTATTTTTTGGTGGAATTAATTTTTTGCACCACTCGGTTTTGGAAAGTACCGAAACGTCAGCTTTTATTGAGAATTCTATTACGTGGGCATCAGGATATAAGGTTAACACAATTAAAGTATTACTATTGCAGATTCCAAGCCAGATATCCAATACTTTAATCACAGATCTACATGGATTTGGTTATCATACCGAATCTGTTGAAAAACTGCCTCAGAGTATGTCCCATGATGTGATATTTTCTGTGTTTCCAACAGAATTCGATGTACAGTTAATGAATTTGGCCAAAACAGGCATCTCTGTGTTTTTCTTTTTCCATGAGAATAGCAGTATATATCCTAGTCCAGAAATCTCTCGGATAGGTGTTTCCTTCCCTCCTTGCAGTTTGAGGGTGAATAGCAGATCTGTAATGGGGTCCCCATACAATGTACTCCAATCAAGTACTCTTAAATCTAGTGTTATCGAGTATCTTGATGCATTAAAGAACTACCAAACTATAGACACAGCTCAACTTGATAATATAGTATCAAAACTGAGATATCATATTTCTGAAGTGTCATCCAGCAATGCAGATACACTAGTTGAGTTGCAAAAAGAGTCATTGAAGTTTTTAGAATCAACAAATTATCGAGATGGCAACGGTATATGCCCCACTCTCCTTCATGGTATGATTTCTGTCGTTTTAACTGAGTTAATCCAAAAATTGCCTCCAAAATTTACTACACCTGCACCTGCAATAGAGACTTTCCCGGGTGTATCAGAAGATTATACTCTCAAAGACTTTCTATTACATATGGATTTGAAGAATGACAGCTGGAATAGAACCGGATTATGGCTTCCTGCAGGTGTGATTGCAACTGTGAAATCTTCGCAGAGAATTAAATTACAAATCGGATCTCATACGTGTTGTATGTTGCTTCGGGCAGGGCCTTGGATGAGATGGCCCACAGTTGTCACATACTATACAATATCACCAAATTGTGAAACAGAGATCGCAACCCAATTTGGAGGTATTGTGTATATATTATCATCTCAGAATGTTAGTATTGATGTTGTTTTTAAAGGATTTTGTCAATACCCGTTTTTTGATTTGCAAAATCCTTTGATTTGGGATAATACTAAAGATCTGAGTATTCCCTGGTCAGAAGCGGAAAATGATCATGTAATATTAACTATGCCTTCTAAATACCTTAAGATGGTGTCAAAGCTACCCAAATATATGGAAAGACTCGATTTAGTTTTGTCACATGCATATTCTTTCTTCGGGATTCAAACTCCTCTCAAGAGGAGAGTAATTTTTGATATTGACCTACCAACAGGAGATCCTATCTGTGGTGATATTGTGTTTATGGATATGAATACGCTTCATGATGTTACATGCACATCACAAATTACCAATGGCTTTGTTCAATTACTAATATGCATTTGCCGATGTTTGATAGTCGATATGTTTTCCGATCCAACTGTAGAATCGGCTATTGCTACATGTGCAGTGAGGTTTGCCATAAAAAGCATTAATTATGATTTCCCTGAAGATATGTTGCTTGATGCACCACGATTATTCCAACCACTATGGGCAGTATTGCTTGACTATGGCGAAAAATGTTTTTCTTCGGCCTTAACAAAAATGGCATTTCAGCCTGATGAAACATCACCAGAGAATTCATGGAGGATGTTTGTTAATTATCTTAGTCAGGAGGCAGGTACCGATTTAACTCGGACTATTGAGCAGAACATTAGACTTGGAACCATCTTAGGTACGTCATCAGAAAGGTTGCAGGTATATCAAATGAGCGATAATGACTTATAATAAATGTTATGTTTAATGACTATTATTCCGTTTGGGATCACTCATTTAAAGGATAAATTGCAGATGTATTCCAGTTTTCTATCAAAAACGTTATCAAAGTTCTTGATATATTAACAAACTTCTTAATTGTTTGTTCATCAGGGTTACCTTGGAGCTGTACAACATTTGGTGCAAAACAAACTGCAATATTATCTGGTCCCATCTTATTTACATTTTTGTTGGCACATATTCTTTGACAAAAACCTATTAGGTACATCAATGTGTCATGATGAGCTGCTGGAAGGGTATTCTCAACAAATTCAAGGAATTTGTTATCCTCGCATGCATTCTCAAGTTCACAGTTTAATTCAAATGGAATCATGGGATCAGGAAGATCAGCCACCCATTTCTTTAATAACGAAGCAAGATCAGATACATTTGTTTCGGATATCGATATTTTGCCTTTTCTAAACTCTTCAGCAATCTCCTTAACAATTCTCATATTCCCAACAGTTCTAAATATTCCAACAGTATTGGTTCCATCTTTTGCAATAATTGCTTCGCACATTTGATGCAATACATAAGGAAACCGGATTGCTGGGTGTTCTGATGATTGAGCCCAAAGCATTTCATAAATAGAAGAACCGAAGTATTGCTTATGTTCAAATGGATGTTTGGGTATGTTTTTGATGATGTTCAATTCAGATGTTTCAAAAGGTTTTCCTATTGAACATCTGGAACAAAAACGGATATAAGAAAACTGAGAATATGTATGAATAAAATCTACAGGAGATCTTGACATTTCAAACAAATGCGATTTGATCCAAATCTCAGAATCACGTGATGATGGAAAGAATGTTGCAATAATTAAAAATAGTTCCCATGTATGTTTGAGCCACTCTGGATTAGGATTATCTCTGGTTTGCTTAATCAATTGAAAGTAGACTTCATCTCTCATTTTTGGATTTTCTTGAAGAAGACTTATCATTTTCTCTCCATGAACAATCCTGTTTCTCGTCTCAAGAACACCAGTATAGTACAGAATTGTATTAAAACACTGGATTGCTAATTTGTTGGAATTTGAGTCCAAAGATTTCAGTAATGGCGCTTCAATTGGCTCTGGTGAAAACTTGATCAAATCTTCTGGAGATATGCATTTCCTGCTAAACATTTTTCTGACCCTGTGCTCTCGGAAGAATTTCTTTGCATATTCTTCCATCTTAAACTTTTTGATATCATCGCTAAGATCGTGGGGTAGTGACGGTGCCCGTCCCCCTTCTCCTGGCAAAAAGGATTTATCTCTGGAAACAACAACACTTTGAGGAATATTTGTCGGACGAAACTGCATTACTTCTTTTGGTAGATCTCGCATAATTGCAGTCATTGATCGGTTTCTCATATGGGACACATCAACACTGCCTTGTTGTATGGAATCTATCTCGAAAGAAACAGGAGGCTTTTTTTCCTCTTTATGCTTTTTCGGCTTCTTTGGTTTTTCTACAACTTCGACATTTACCTCAGGAATTTTTTCAACAGGTTTCTCCGGCTCAACAACCTTTGCTACTGGCTGCTCAACAACAACAGCCGGTGTTGGTACATACGGTTTCATATCTGGGTGGTAAATTACACCATCCGTGGGTACATCAAATGATGTCTGTTGAGTTACACTATCATAAAAATACGGTCTATCATTACTAAAATATACAAAATACACTTTTTGCGACATGGTAACACAGAGATATCAGTAAATTAATAAGTAAACTTCTGATTTATTTCAAATGATTACAAAACCTGACACTTTAAAAATTGAAACTATTCTTTAGAAACCACGAAAATTTGAAAGCGAGGTTGTCACTTTCCTGTGAATATGGTTGTCAGGGTGATAGGTGGACGTTAACGTCTGGTACAGTCCTTACTTTTCTGATCTCCTCAGTCTTAATATCGCCTTTGCTGCGTTCGGAGATTTTTTGGAAGCTCTTGAGATAAACAATGATGCGATTATAAGGGTCCTTATTGAGAGATGTTTTCGATGAATGTATAGGCAGAGGTCTTTCCATGAACTGCATGCTTTAGACAAGTGTGGATAATAGGAGGAAATGAAGGATTTAAGGGAATTACATTCGTGAGAGGAGGCAAAAGATAAGGCTATTGATGAATTGAGATCTGAGGATTTGGAATGTGACAACACTTGGTGAACCATGGTTATCACTTCATCAGATTCTGGGCTTTCTCTGGATAAGCGAACCAGCTCGTTCGATTCTTCGTCGAGGTTCAACGAGTTGGCGTGCAAAGAAATCTCAAGAATTAGCTGTTGTAGCCTTTTTCTTGGAATAGGCGATAACTTCTCTTTCAAATATGACAAATCTGCTATTCTTTCTTGTTTAAGATAATTTATTGTATCCCAAATGTTCATTTTTTGGCAATCAACACCAATCTCTTCGAGATCTTTTTCAATATCCCTAATATTTATCTCTCCATTTATAACACTAGAGATTTTCTTGCGCAAATCGTTGAATTTTTCTTCGAAAATAATTGATTGTCTGTTATATAGACAATTTAGATTATAAAATTGCTGGAAAACCAAATCTCTCTGTGCATTAATCTCTTTGTAATCATCAATTAGTGATTCAAATAAAGATTCAATAGTATTTTTGCATTTAATACCATTAAATTCAATACTTCCATCATTAATCTCCATTTTTTTCTTTAATAACTCTTCTAAAACCATATTTTTATGCTTTAACGATTCATTTTCTATTTTTAAATCGTCGATCAATGATTTTGAAGTTACATTCATGAAAACTCTTAAAACTTATTTTTAAACAATTTGTCTATTGACCTTCTTTTTCCTTCTTTTCTTCTGCTTCATAGAAATCCTTAAACTGAACTTTTGCTGCTCTCCTCCTTTGTTTTTCTAAATACCTGCAATGCTCTGTAGTGAACTGCTTGTTTTTAATGCAAAACCATTTATCTACTGGATTCCTGTTAAATTCTTGATCAACTCTGTCCATTTCGAATGCAAGCTGATCTGCCCTTCTCTTAAGCTCTCTCCTGGTTGCTTCGAAAGTGTTGAAAGTTAGTAAATCATTCTCATAAGGAGTAAAGCATTGATTAAGCTCCCCGGGCTTAAAAACAGGAAGACTTTTTCGGGAAACAACCAAATCAGACCTCAGAATATTCATTGACTCTCTAAACTCTAAAGGCTCTATCCCAGCTCCTTCTCCTTCCCAATATGATACTTCCAGTGATTTTGGCTCAAAATCTTTCGAAAAATGCTCCACTACTACAGTATTTGTTAACGTTTGGGTATTCGCAATATACTTCCTTCTAGCCGTTTTAGGTGGAGATAGTTCCGGTGGCTTAATACCATGGGATTTGTACCACTCAATCCTGTGTTTCTCTTTCTGGCGCAAAAAAAGGGCTCTCATTAATATGTTTAACGGAAGTTTTATCTTGAAAGCTTTTTTTAAGATCCTTATTATTCATTGTAACTACAGGGTTTGCTTTGAGTGTATGAATGAGTTTTTCCACTTTTGCTCGAGCATGCACGACTTAGTAGAATATCATGCATTGTGCATTCTCGAGTATTTTTGAGCATCTTGGATTGTATTAGATGTGGAATTGTTCTTAATTACAAATATTTATTGAAATCTGGTTTCTTGAGAATGATGTTTGAACAAATAAGAATCATGAAAATACAAAACACTGTACAAGAAAAATCAATTTTGGAACTTTCTCAAGATTTCAAATGAGATTTGATTTGAGCTAAGATATGAAGTTAAATAGACACAACCAGTTCATTATCCAATCAAAATCCTATTTATACATTATTTATGGGAATAGATTCTTGTATGTTTCATGTAAACACCATCCAAATGGGTCGTTTTCAGATAAATACACAAAAAAACAAGCATGCATGAAATCTGGTTATTCTTAACAATATTTGGGATTAGATAGTAACACGATATTGCTAAAAATCGTAATAATTTGAAAAAAATTTATTAGAAATTGGTTAATTAATGTTTTTCCAATTCACGAAGATGTTCTTGAAAGAACTAATTATTATTTCTTGGTTAAACTATGAATGAGTTTACATTAACACCATTTTTTTAATCCATTGTATTTCTGACACTCAAGTTCCCCTAATAGTATTAGTTCCAATGTTTTGCTGGAGAGTTTTTGGAAAAAATTCTGACTTTATTTGAGTTAAAGATGGCATTTTTTTTGTTGATGCCAGAAGTTGTGTTTCAGTGTCAGGATAAGACAAAACATGTTGAAAAGAGATTTTTGTTGGGTTTAAACAAGTATCTAGATGAATATACGACAAAAGATCGGATTGTTTTGAGTGATTCGTGTGATTTTGATATTTTTTGTCATTTCATTGATTTTCTTGTGTCAGGATGTATTCCTAGTGATAGAAACGATCAGATTGGAGTAATTAATCTGTTGAGAGAATGGGAATCACATTTTGGAATTGTTGATAGTTTTCGTTTTCGTCTTTGTTGTCAAGAGAAAGATGGAATTTTTGTTTATAATGGAGACAAGTATGAAGTGAATATTGGATGTTTGTTGTTTCATAGTGAAGTTTTTCGAGAATTCTACAAGAATAGTTGTGGAATGGTTTTTAACTTTGATTCATCATATTCAAGAGAATCATTTGAAGTGTTTCTAGATCTGATTCATAATCGAATCAGTTATCCAAGTGTTGAAAAAGCAGGTGATGTTTATGATATTTGCAATTCTCTTCATTGTGATTCTCTTTGTCAACTTCTTAATGATGATTCATCTGAGAGAGTTC
>Ga0209639_1003476_pt1 | contig 10482 bp, 9 predicted proteins | sample EPASupsiteHSE605_FD_187268 | JGI IMG/M metagenome (GOLD analysis project Ga0209639, IMG submission 187268) | Bioremediated contaminated groundwater from EPA Superfund site, New Mexico - Sample HSE6-05 (SPAdes) (version 2) | ecosystem: Environmental > Aquatic > Deep subsurface > Groundwater >...
CTTCTTTGTGCGGGGATCAATTATGTCATACTCGCCGCCGGATTTCACAGCCTCCATGAAAGCTTCGGTCAGTCCGACGCTGATATTGAAGTTGGTGATGTCCGCGTTGTCTTTTTTGCAGTCTATGAAGCGAAGGATGTCCGGATGGTCGACCCTGAGTATGCCCATGTTCGCGCCCCGGCGGGTGCCGCCCTGCTTGACGGCCTCCGTCGCGGCGTTGAAAACGCGCATGAAGCTGATCGGTCCCGAAGCGACCCCGCCCGTCGAGCGGACGGACGCTCCCGCCGGGCGCAGCCTGGAAAAAGAAAAGCCCGTTCCGCCGCCGGATTTGTGTATCAGCGCGGCGTACTTCACGGCGTCGAATATTTCTTCCATCGAGTCGCCCACCGGAAGAACGAAGCAGGCGGAAAGCTGCCCGAGGGGCTTGCCCGCGTTCATCAGCGTGGGGGAGTTTGGCATGAACTTCAGCCCGTCCAAAAGGGCGTAAAACTCTTGCTCCCATTTTAAGCAGTCCGCCGCAGGGTCGAACTTCGCTTCAGCCGAGGCAACGGCTTTCGCCACCCTTTCGAACATGCCGGAAACGTCCTCCAGAACATTGCCCTGCTCGTCCTTGGTCAGATAGCGGCGCTCCAGCACCTTCATCGCGTTTTGAGTGAGATCGGCCATGATAGAAATGCATCCTCCGTATTAAGCCTATTTTATCGGCGATTATTGAAGTACATGTTGTATACTAAAATTAATAAAAGCCCAACATGTTGTATTGGACTTTTATTGTAGCATGTTATTCAGCTTCCATCAAGCGAACAGCGGGAATATTCCCCTGAAGTTTTTAACGCTCTGATCTGCTTAAATGTGGACTTGCAGCCGGCCCGTCCGCATGCATTCTCTGGAATAAATACGCTCTTCCAAAAAAGTTAAAAACGGCTGCCGCCGCTTTAAGCCGCGCTTCAGGACATCGGTTTGTCGATCGAGGGGTCATAAAAGGCAAAACCGTTCTTCAGGTCTTTCTTCACGCGGTAGAGCGCCGCGTCCGCCATTCGGTACAGGCTCTGGAAATCCTCGTTCCGGGGCGTGCGCGCGGCTGCGCCTATGCTTACGCCGAGCCTCCAGTATTCTTTTCCCCCGATGCGGATGCCGTTCAGTTCCTCGATCAGCAAACGCAGCGTATCCGAAAGCTTCAGCTGGTCCTCCACCCCGCTTAAAAATATCATGAACTCATCTCCTCCGGCGCGTCCGATGATATCCGTCGAACGGAAATGCTTCTTGAGTATGGAAGCAAAGTTCTTGATCGCGACATCCCCCTCCGCATGTCCAAGGCTGTCGTTGACGGTCTTCAGGTTGTCCATATCCGACAGCAGCAGGATGCAGTTCCTCTCTCCATTTTCCAGCGTGCTGACGATGTGCGCCTCTGTGGCGGCTTTGTTTAAAAGGCCCGTCATCGCGTCCGTCTGGGACTTCAGGTCGAGAAGCTCTTCTTTCAGCTTCTGAGCGTCGATGTTGGTCAGCCTGCCTACCACGCGCTTCCTGCTGCCGTCCGGCCCCATCAACGTTATAATATGGACAGAAAACCAGACGACGCTGCCGTCCCTTGCGATAAACCGGATTTCTCCTTCCGCGTTTTCTCCTTTTTCCAGCAGCATTCGAAGCATTCTGCCATATTGCTCCCTGTCGTCCGGAAAGACCATGTCGGCCTTGATCAGCGTCTCGTAGGTCACGCACTCATCGAAAAACCTATCGCTTCTGTCGCTTAAATAGCAGGTCCGCGCCACGGGGTCAAGCTCGATGATAATATCCTCCGATTCCCTCAGGATCGCCCTGTATCTGGATTCATTCCATTCGACCTGAGCCTTCCCGATTATGCTGGACATTCTGGTTTTTATGTTATAGTACGCCATCCCGGCTCCCACAAAATACATGGATACGGCGTTTACGCAGTCCATCAGCGCGATTTCCCCGTCTTTTGTGATGAGTGCACAGACACAGAAGGCCAAAGTAGCGGCCGCGCTGATCAGGGCGACGCGGCCGGGCTTGTCCAGTATCTGGGAGGGAAGAACCGCAATGACCCCTATAAAAGCGGCAGCATAGCCGTTCGTCTGAAAAAAAGTCCCGAGCAGAATGGTCGCTGCGGCGATCATTCCGGCAATGGCGTATATCAGGGCAGCGGAGCAGCTCTTGTGGCCGTTGACGTAAAAATGTATAAAAAGCAACGCCGCGCACATGGCGATCAGCGTTGCAAAATACACCCAGAATGAATTAGCCAGGCAGAAAATAAATCCGGAGACCAGCGTGAAGAAGAGGAACACAAGGGCGGCAAACCAGGCAAAGCTCTTTGCGAATTTGAAATTCGTATCTGTTATGGCGGCGCAGTTTTCAATAAAAGCCTCTTCGGGCAGGTTGCCCAGATAGACCTTTCTTATCATTTCTGAGAAATGCATCCGCGCGCCTCTCGAAAATCGGTAACTTAAGTTTCATAGATGACTACTCTGCAAACAAAGCATCTAAGAGCCGTTCATAAAATTAAGCATTTAGAATGAACAAAGCGCGGGGGTCGAGCCTGACGCTTCCCCCGTTCTTTGTCCTTTTATATCACAATGTTTTCCGGTTGTCTACAGATGCCAATATTGAAGCTGAGATTAAACCACACTGTGTCAATAAATGTTTAGTAAGTTTCTTTATATTTATATAGCTCTTCTGTTGCTTCGGAACAGTATGCGCGTTTCGTTCCACGATGGTTTTAATATAGCGGCGCTATGCTTGCAAAAGGATGAAAAGGACAGCCTGGGAAACCACGGCTAACATCGTCCTGTTTACGCCGTCATGAGCCGAAAGCAAGCATGGGCGTTTCCGCAATGGTATCCTGGGTATCGGCGTTTCGGATGATAAAAGCGCATTTCAGATCGCTGATGCCCAACATTGACCTGAGTCCGATATCGTCGAGTCTTGTGCCGAGCACCGAAAAGCTGGTGTACGCCCGTTTGCCGGGGGTCAGCCGGTTGATCGACAGGTAAGACCAGGACTCGTATTCCTCCGCCGAATAATCTTTACCGTTGATCGTCGCGTTGTTTCCCGCCTCGAGGAATATGGGCTGGTCGGTGTTGTTCTCGACATAGAGCATCATCCCCGGTCCGATCGGAGAATACAAACCGTCCCTGTCCATGCCGAGTCCGACGATCCGAATTCCGTCTTCGTCAAACAGCGTGGAGCCTTCCTTGTCTGCCATTCCGCCGATGTTTTGAACGTTTCCGTCGTCGATATCCGTGGTTAAGGACACGTGCTCCGCCGAGATAACGTCCCAAGTGTCGGAGTCGCTGATCTCGAGGGTGAACTCGATGCTCCCGATATCCTCGATCCCAGCCAGATTGAAAAGATTCAGCGTTCCCAGAACGAAATAGTCGCGTTCATGTTCCCCGGAGTCCACCCATTCGGAGGATGAATAATCGTTCGTCATGAATCCGTTTACGGAAATATCGTACGCTTTTGCTGTTATGCGCCGCCCGCAGTCGTTATCGATTTCGACGTTAAGCGCCACATAGGATGCGATTTTACTCTCCGTCGCGCCGAGTACGGTTTCATCCGTCGCTGTTTTTCTGGATTCCATAGACAGCGTTTTGACCACCAGGCCGTCTCCTTCGTATATCACCTGGTTCGGCAGTTCCGCGGTCAGATAGAAGTTTGATTTGATATTATCCGGGTCGACCCTTAACGATTCGGCTTTTTCGGACGGTTTTTCAAAGGAAGACTCGTCGTTCTGACTGGCGGTCCCAGAAGTTCCGCCTGCCGCGGTATTCTGCGCGCATCCTTGCAGCGCAAACAGGCATACCGCGAGAACAAGCAGCAGCGCAGCCAGCTTCTTCACGACAATCCCCCCTGAAAAGTCAATTGACGGACGCCCACATAGAGGCGTTTTATAGTTTTTATTTGAAAGACTTACTCTTTTACTTCCTTCGTTCCGATATTACGGGTTCGGGTTTGCCTCTATCCCTTTAACAAAATGACGGGTCTGGCTTTCTTTTCCATAACGGCGGATGCGGTTTGGAAAACTCATAAAGAATCGGGAATCCTGATTCGGCGCGCCCATTTCATTCTGCGTTTCATGCGGTAAAGCTTTGGTCCCGGCCGGTTGCCGTCTTTCTCCGCCGCTAAACGCAACCTTCTGATAATGATCCGGATAGAACGCGGTGTATTTACCGGCAGGCATCCGGAAACTATAGATATCCGTTATAAAAACGCGCTTCTTTGCATTTTTCGGATGTTTGTCGGTTTGGGTTATGACGGCGTTCAGGTTGCTATATTGTCCGATTGTCGGCGGGTTGCAATCAGCTTTACGGTGTACTTGGCCGAACAGGTTGCACTGTTCCTGTATGATACACATCCGTTTTGCACGTTCTCCGTCGGATTTGGTTCAGAAAGAATGCATGTGTTCCTTATCCTTAATATTATTTAGCCATGTTAAGCGGCTTTCTGTCAATAGTCCGGGCCTGTTAAGAGGCATGAATTTCATCTGTTTAGTCAGGAATTATCTTCCATTCAACTCTCAAAACGGCAGGTTCCCCACTTATTTTGATAATACGCCCGCCGCGGCTGAAATAACAGCGCAGCGTGAATTAAAACGGAAGTTTTTTCCTGAGCTTTTTGCCTTCCTAGGCAATCGTATGCTATGGTTTCTCCTTTGGCTCGTTCTTTTACAATTCCCACGCGTCCTGTACCCCTCGGATATTCCGCGATAAAAGGACCGCATAATCCCTGTTGCGCGCCAAACTGCGCATTCTCAATTCTTCCTGACGCTTCCTGCCGTACCATAAAACCGTAAATATTCTGGATTTTCATAGACGAAACTGTGAAAGCTTTTTCCACCCGATGGAACACTAAGCTCGTTCCGCACCAGTGAACTGTTAATGAGGTGGAGAAATGAGCTTAAAAAAAATTGCCGGCGCCGCTTTGCTTCTAACGTCTGTTTTATTGATACTGCAGTTCGCGGCATACGGTACTCCGGACGCAAAGGGAAACGGGTCGGCCGAACAGCTTCAGGAAACCAACTCGCCTGCGCCGAACAACCCGAGCGAAACTTATGATGAAGCCGATCAGGCGATCAACGTGGGTAACCCTGTCGTTACCGAAAATGCCGCTGTCAAATCCAACGGCGCGCTGATTGTTTTTACATTTGACGACGGGAACGTATCTGACTACTTTCTGGCTTTTCCTATTCTTATGAAATACGGCATTGCGGGTACATCATATATCAACCCTTATGATCCCGATCACGAAACAGTGAACAAATTGTCCTGGAGCCAGATTCGGGAGATGTACGCGCAGGGTTGGGATTTTGAAGACCATACCTATTCCCATATCAACCTGACGAAGTCGACGCCCGAACAGATCAAGCAAAGCATGGAACAGGTAAACGCGGCGTTTCTTGAAAACGGCCTGAAGCCTCCGGTGGCGTTTGCATACCCCTACGGAAAATTCGACCAAGACGCCGTCGCCATTGTCAGGCAATACCGCAGGCAGGCAAGGCTCGCTTATTACAGGGATGATTTTGTTGATCTGAAAAGCGCTGATTTCTATCAGATTCCCTGCGTAAGCGCGGATATGCAAACCGAGAAGCGGCTGAAGGAAAAGGAAAATCTCGTCGATAAAGCATGCTCCGAAAACGGCGTGATCGTATTCAGGGTTCATTGTTTATACCGCAATGCGCTCGACGACATGGGCGCCGAAGTGGTGCAGACCAGCTCGGCCCTTTTCGAAGAACTGGTGCGTTACTGCGTGAATAAGGGGTGTTCTTTCACAACCATGGACAAGCTGGTCGATGATTATGCAAATCCCTAGCCTGTTTTACGGAGGCGAACATCGGCGGGGTTTTTGGGTTCATGAAAGCTGCATACAGCGGCAGGAAGCCGGCGTTATCGGTCCTAAGATTTCCTGGGATTGTCCATACGGATACTCAGTGACCGCTTTAGTCCTCTGAACTCAGGAGCCGAGGTAGTTAACAGCAATCGGTTAATTTTAGCTGCATATCAGCATGGTCTGGTCGCTTCTTCGGGTTTTCGCTAAATAGTCTCCATTATTGAAAGGCTGATTTATCTTATGCCCTATGCCATCACGACCTTGTCCCTTCCCTCATTTTTTGCACGGTAAAGGGCGTTGTCGGCAGCTTTCAATAAAGTTTCACTGGTTAATCCGTTCTCTGGGAAGACCGCAACGCCAAGGGAGATCGTACATTTGGCAAGCGGCTTCCCAAGGTGATATACCAGCATGTCTTTCACGCCCTGACGGATTTTTTCGGCATGCAGACTTGCGTTTTCCGAATTTGCGCCAGGTAACACCTCAAGAAATTCTTCTCCGCCATATCGGCAGACAATATCTCCGCCGCGAGCAGTTTTCTTTAAAAATACGCCTAATTCGCGCAATAAAGCGTCTCCGCCGTCATGTCCGAAAAGATCATTGAAATTTTTGAAGAAGTCTATATCAAACATTATCACTCCAACCGGTTTGTCTTCACGTTCCGCCCGGCTCAGTTCTCTTTCAAGCGTTTCTTCCATATACCTCCTGTTAAAAAGGCCGGTAAGAGCATCTCTTATAGACTGCTGACGAAGCGTTTCTTTTAGCTTCAGGTTTGATAATGCAAGTGAAATATGATCCGCGATGGTCGTAATCATTTGTACTTTGTGATCCGAATATAACTGGTCCGTTGTTTTATGCTGTACCTGTCCGGGTAAGTCGGCGTGGTTCAGGTGAAGAATTCCAATGGCCTCTCCGTTAACCAGCAAGGGTACGCATAAGTATTGGCCTGACTCAGGTCCGGTGATATGCCCGCACAGCAAGCCGGGGTGGTTGTCGTCGACAAGGTGCTGTCTCCCGCGCCGGATTGCCCAGCAACTTAAAGGCTCAGACACCTTTTGTATATAGTCGTACTCGCCCCACACCTCCGCCGCTTCGGCAATATTCTTGGATTCTTTTATCAGATATAACGCTCCGTTATTGCCCGGGCAGATATGCTTAATATACTGAGCGCTAATAGCGCAGGCCTCGGCTATTGTCTGACAGCTTTGAAGCTGTTCGCCCATTTCATTTAATTGGTTCATTTCTACGGTTCTTTCCCGAAGCCGTTCAACCCATGAAGCCAATTCCCGATTTGCTTTCTGCAGTTTTTCCTCAGCCTGCTGCCTTTTGGTTATGTCTATACCGGTCGCTATAACATGTTCGGCATGCCTTTCGCTATTCAGAATTGCCGCAAACGTCCACGAAATAAGATGTTTGTTCCCATTTTTTGAAACCAGAACAGTATCATACGTACCAGGATAATTGTCGCTTAACAGCTTACCGATCTCTTCCCGTGTGATAACAGGATCAAAAAAATTATTGTCCCACAGATACTTTCCAACTATTTCATCGGACGAAAAACCGGTTATCTGTTCACAGGCCCGATTAAACTTGGTGATTATTCCTCTATGATCAAGAACAACGATCAAGGTTGCCGCGATATTTAATATGGCATTTGAAAAATCACGTTCTTTGGTCAGCTCATCTTCGGCTTGTTTTAAATTAGTAATATCGCGTATCGATGTAAGTAACATATTATCTTGACCGTTGAATTCAATGATATCGGTATTTATCAATACAGAGAGCGCATTGCCGCTCTTGTGCTTTAACCTTGTCTCAAAGTCCCGCACATTGCCAAGTTTTTTCGTTAATTCAATTAACTGCAGTCTGTCGGTAGGGATAAGATAAAAATCTCGTATGCTCATATCCCTTAATTCATTTGGATTGTAACCCAGAAGTTCTTTAATTGCGTTATTGCTGATAATTAAATCGCCTTGAAGATTTGTTACGGTAATTCCAACCGGAACATTGCTGAAAAGAGTTCGGTAATTTCTGTCGGACGCTCTCGAGTTCGTTTGTGTTTGTATAAACTGTGTTATATCATATAACGAAGTCAGCAATACACTCTCGTTATTAAACTGAATATTATCAATATTTGCCAGTACCGTCCGCAAAGTTCCGTTCTTATGTTTAATCTTGACTTCAAAGTCACGTACTGCATTTGAAGCAGTGAACATGTCAAGAAGGAGTTGCCTGTCATTCTGATCAGCGTATAAATCAGAGACGTTCGTATTCCTGTACTCCTCAATGCTGATTCCAAATAAATCCTGTATGGCTTTATTAAAACTGATTATAGCTCCGTCAGTATCTGTGATAATGAGACCTATCGGTGAGACGCTGGATAAAAAGCCGAACTTTTCATAGAATGACAGAAAGTTTGCATCTGCATTTTCCCCGTTTACTTTGGTGCTTTTTGATTTTTGAATCAGTCTATTTGGGGGATTAATGTTTTCGAACAACTGTTCCTTCGCCATATCCGGCTGCTCCATAGTCATATCCTCCTGAATATATTTAAATACTACGATGAATGAAAAGTTTAGCTTGAGATGCGACTTATTAATACATTAACACACAGGATGAAAGTATTAAACTATTTTTCACTGCTGATGCTGAAAAGAGGCAAATCCGTTTAGCAAATGGTAAAGGGATTTGCCTCTTTGGTTTTTACCTAATCAGAGATTTAGCAAAAATCTCCTGCAAAGCAGTAAACGGTATATCCTGATTAACGTAAATCTGAAGCATCCCCTTAGGCATAATCTTATACTGTTCCAGTTGCGATTTATGTTCAAGAACGGAAGCTGCCTCAATATTGATATGGTCTTTAAAAGGTATTACTCTTATGAAGTTCTTATCAGCATAAAAACTCGGCAGCTTTGCCCATAATTTTTCTTCTATTCTGCATGGGACGCTTTTCATGATGAGTTCCCGCACTTCAGAAAAGAGGGCTTGTATTTCTTCGCTGAACTTCCCCATATAATTTCTAATCGCATCGTTCATATAACATAACCTCCATAAATGTCCGTTCAGCAAACGGTCTAAAGTTCTTCAAAACGGAAGAGCCCGCCGCCAGCTTTAGACCTCATCATTTCCGATTGTATTATTAGTTTGCGCCTATCCAAGCAAACGCTACAGGCTGTAAATTTGATTTTGTATTTGGCGGAAAAGCAGAAGCAGTTGCCAGACACCTTAATATAAGCATAATTCTAGAAATAAGAAAATCCCCAAACCATGGATGGTTAGGGAATTTTAAGCGGCAGCCCGCTGCCTTTTTTCTATTCAAAGCTTTCGACGGCCCGCAATTAAATCCTGAAAAACCAGAGAAGTCGGGCATTCTCTTCCCTGCTTCGATCTTCTTTGGCGAACTCTTTTTTAGTCTCCGTAAAACTGTCTTTCTTCCCTTCCGGCTCTCCCGCGCAGGGGGACTACACCCCTCCCGCGCGCGTGCAGGGTTTTAATATTCAGCTCTCGGTATTGAATCGATTACCCTTAGTTTTTTATGGGGTGAGGTCCGTCGCCGGATTCATAATCCTGGCATGATAATAAAAAGCGCCATTCAAGCTGTATCTTTGCAGTTGAAGCTGCCGTGGTTATGCCTTGCGCCGAATAATTACCATGCAGCCTAAGCAAACCGCCGCCAGCGTGATTAGCGCAAAGCTCCACGGAGCTCCCGCGTCACCTGTCTTAGGCGGGTTTATCACTTCGGTATCGGACTGCGTCTCAGCGTCACTCGTAGGCGGGTTTATCACTTCGGTATCGGGTACTAACGAGCCTGCAGTCACCGCGAAGGGAGAAAGATCGGCCGCAGTGAACGTCACCGTACCGCTGGCAACAATGGCGCTGATGGTCTCCAGCCTTCCGTTGTTGCAGTGCAAGATGGTTACGGTTTGGCCATTATACTGCACGCCAACGGGTATGGAGAGGTTCAGCGTTCCGGTAAAGCCGGATGAAAGTGAAATATCCCCATAGAACAGCGTCAAAGTATCCGCATCACTCATGAGGGAACGGATTTCGTCGCACACGGAACAAGTTTGCTCGTTATGGAGCATATGGTTATTTACCGTCAGCCGGGCATTCGAATCAATTAAGCCGGACGCCGAGATGCCAGTCGCCGCATCAGTCAGAGTACGGGAAACATAATACGTGATATTTCTGACGGCATAGGTCACGGTAACATCCACGTTGCTCTCCAGATTACCTGAAACCGTCGCCTGGCTGGGAGTATAATTCAGGATTGTTGGAGAAGCAACGGAGTAAGGGGCGCCATAAGTTAATGTCTCCGCGTGAGTGGGAGCGGCCTCGGATCCGTCCGCATATTGATATTGAATCGTGAGGTCATAACTGTTGATGTTATAGAGAATATTTGTTGTGTAGCCTGCTGAGGTCATAGGTGTGAGCAGGTGAACGGTGCCAAGGATCGAATCCACGCCCGGCTGTCCGGGAACCAGGGTATAGCCTGTAACACTTAAGTTGCCTATGCTGGCCATCATCACTGTGTTATAGGGAACGTAATAAGCCGCGGTATCTTTCACCGTTTTGGTGCTGTCGGCACTGTCAACAAACCGAATGTTCCATTTGTAGGAGAAGGTGCCCATGACGAGCAGG
>Ga0209639_1003486_pt1 | contig 10449 bp, 10 predicted proteins | sample EPASupsiteHSE605_FD_187268 | JGI IMG/M metagenome (GOLD analysis project Ga0209639, IMG submission 187268) | Bioremediated contaminated groundwater from EPA Superfund site, New Mexico - Sample HSE6-05 (SPAdes) (version 2) | ecosystem: Environmental > Aquatic > Deep subsurface > Groundwater >...
CCTCCCCTGTTTATATAACTATAGATAATGAGCGAATAAAGATTGAAGACGCAACTCACCTTTGGGGCGCCAATACCAGTGCAACTGTAGACTGGATAAGACGAGAAAAAGGAAAGGACTATCAAGTTGCCAGCATTGGCCCGGCTGGAGAAAAGCTTGTTCGTTTTGCCTCAGTGCAAAATAATCACCACGGTGCGTGGGGCAGGACCGGCTTGGGCGCAGTAATGGGCAGTAAAAATCTAAAGGCCATTGCAGTTCGTGGTAGTGGCGAAGTCCAGGTAGCGGACCGTCGCCGTTTTGCAGCAATTATGACTGAAGCCTTTAAAAAGGTCATCAACCATGAATCCTTCGGTTACACTCATCGCTACGGCAGCATGGTGGTCGCTGACCCGTACAATAAAATTGGAGCTCTTCCCGGACACAATTTTACTCGTGGTTATTTTGATGACTGGGTAGATACCAGGGGCCGAGGAATTTTTGAAAAAAATTATAAAGAAAAGGACCTTGCTTGCTTTTCTTGCCCGATTGCTTGTACCCATTGGACAAACGTAAAAAATGGGATATACAAGGATTATGAAAATAAAGGTTTGGAAGTAAGCTTTGTTTTGGAGTTTGGCGCCAAACTGGGGATTAAAGAAATTGCCGAGATTTTAAAATGCGTGGAAGTATGCAACCTATATGGTATGGACGTAATTTCTGCCTCCGGGGTAATCGCCTTTGCTATCGAAGCAAACCAGAATGGTTTGCTTCGATAAATCAGGCATGGAAGTACCCGACGTATGGGGCGATTTCTCCGGTATTATTAAGCTTCTAGAGAGTATTGGGCAAAGAAAAGGCATTGGAGACTTGCTAGCTGAAGGTATCAAAAGAGCTGCTTTAAATATTCCCGGCAGTGACCGGTATGCCATGCATATTAAGGGAGTGGAAATGCCTGTTCGAGATCCCAGGGGAAAATGGGATGTATGGATGCTGGGATACCTTACCAATACAAGGGGCGGGGATCATCTGCGTACCAGGTCACCGATTGATAATTTATTTGGTAAGGTGCATAATTGTTTCGAAGAAGAGATGGCTGTTTCTGAAGATGCAGTTAACAATATGGACATGCCGAGGTTTATAATGGAAGAAGTATTTGGTCAGCCTCCTTTTAGAAAAGTTGACATTCCTAAGATGGCAAAATACTCCGAAGATCTTATAACAATCATTAATGCTACAGGCCTTTGCATTAGGCCACCCGTCCACAGGGCGCTGTGCCCCGATTTTTATGCGCGGGCACTTACCGCTGTAACAGGCCACAATTATACCGAACTTAAAGTTATGAAAGCTGCTTCTAATATATGGGGTATACAGCATCAATTCAATGTGCGTGAGGGTGAAAAAATAGAAGATTATGCTTTCCCGGACCGTTTTTACGAGGAATCGCTACCTACTCAAACAGGTAACAAATCACCATTATCACGTGGTGATATTAATGAAGTTTTACATCGTTACTTTACGGCTCGCGAGTGGGATTATACCGAATGGGATTAAGAATTTTACTAAGAACTCGTTTTGTCCCGGATAGCTTCGACCAACATCCGCACAACTTGATCTGAATTTTCTACTATCCTTGCAATGTCATTCTCATCTGCTCCGTCAAGATGAACACCAGCAAGTACCACTGCTACACATGATAACTCCGTAGCAAGGTGTAAGGCTATCGACCGGGCAAGCTCATCTTCTTTATGCCCTATTACCGTAAGAACAGACGCGGTTGCACTCAACCTGGTGGGGTCTTTAAGACTTGGCCGTGGAATGGCCATTGCTACAGCACCTATGTGGGGACGTTCTCCTCCCTGGATTTGAATGGTAACGTCCTGGCCAACTCGAATTGCAGTGCATACAACACGGTATCTCCCATCCCCTGCAGATATTTCCAGCAGGGGATGCCCACCTAATTTATCCTTGTCCATGAATAAACCTCCCATAACTGGTGTGTATACCAAATAACGGTAGCAAGTATTACGTAGGTTTCCTCATCCTCATAGGCAACCCTTAATTAAATATGAACAATACATTCCGATCTTCCAGCGTCTTTAAAGGACCAGTTTCCACTTTTGCCCTGCGTAATTTGAAACTGCCCTTTGTGTGTTCCAGGCTAATCCGTGTATTAACCAGACCCCATCCCAGTCAAGTATAGTAGGATACATATAAGGCTTGAATACAACTCGTATGGTCCCATATTATCCGACTCCTTAGCATAATATATATTACCATTCCTAAATTAATAAGTTAAATATTTTTTTAAGATTGTTATTATAATAGCTGCTTATTAATATACCAGGCGTCAAAGCCCTTCTCGGTCCAATATATTGTATTATGGCACAATGTCTACATACTAGATTTTTCAGTCTAAAATATATTGAACCATTTTTGCAACGTATAAAAACAGCTATTACCTTCTGAATATGAGTGTATTAATTAGTTATACTTATCAATATAATCGCAAATCGATATTTAACTTGCTGCTTAATACATGTTAAGATCATTACCAATAGCGAATTTGAATGATACTATCACAGATAATTATCACATAGATTACTACCATATAAATTATTACTCCATATAGTACTATTATATACAGTAGTTACTCACTAATGCATTTTTAGTATGGTTAATTGATAGTTTATCAGTTTAATCTATTCATTTTATGTTGCTCTTTAAAATGAATTCTGTGAAGGCATCCATTAGACTTATTGGTATGATTTCTGAAGATTCATTTACGAGAAGAGGTGGTCTATTTTGATGAACCGTTTATAAAACTCATTTTGAACACCCACAGTTAAGATATTAACCATAAAAGGTGAGATCCAATCTAATATATATACCCCGCAGATATGGTAAAATCCGTGATTATCCCTTATTAATGCTATCATATTAGAATCTAAAGATTTATGGGGGCGTTATTATGGAAATGCATCAGTTGGAATATGTATTGGCTGTTGCAAAATACAATGGTTTTACCCGTGCTGCAGCAGAGATTAATATCTCTCAATCCTCGCTTTCTCAGCAAATCAGCAAGCTTGAAAATGAATTGGGCATCAATTTATTCACGAGAACAACCCGTTCTGTACAGCTTACGCCGGCAGGGGAAGAGTTTCTCACTTACGCCAAAAGAATAATTTCACACGTTAATGAAGCCCAGCGAAGCATCCATGAATATGTATCATTTGAGAAAGGACATCTTACTCTAGGAATTATACCAATTATTGGGCATTATCGACTGCCAAACCTGATGGCTTCTTTTCAAAAAAAATTTCCGAGAGTAACATTGAAGATTAAGGAAAATCAGTGTGGTGAACTCTTAGATATGTTGCATTCCTCAAAAATTGATGCAGCCTTCGTCCTTCATGATACTCCTAATTCTCAATTCCAGCTTTATCCATTAGTGACCGACCAGATGGTTGTGGTAACTAATGACCGACATTATTTTGCCACAAGAAAATCAGTAGGCATAAAGGAATTACAAAATGAAAATCTGATTCTGCCACCTCCCACTTCTGGGCACTATATAGATTTTCATAACTCCTGCTTGTCGGCAGGATTTGAACCTAATATAATTATGACTTGCTCTTCAGTAAAAACAATACTGGGTTTGGTTCTTGAGGAACTTGGAATTGCAGTGCTTTCATCTGACGTTGCTACAATGGATTGGGGGCGTGGCATCAAGACTATATTACTAGAACCCACAATAAAACAAAATATTTATCTAGCCGTACAAAATAATGTTAATTTGCCGCCTACACTTAAAATGTTCGTGCAATTTGCCACAGAATGGGTTAATTCACAATAAATATATGCTTGAGTTTCTTTTAAATATACTATTTTTATAGATGGTAAAACATCTTCAGGGCCCTACGGTAACAAACAGTCCGGGTGAAGAAAAAGATTACTGGCCATTTCTCCGCTCTAAGGGCATATGCGGGGGTTCCTCCCTGGTAAATCAGCAGCAGGAAAGTCGATCCAGAGAGCATTATAGTGGCCGATTTCTGGTGCAGCTAATGTATTTGATTTTAAGAGAAAGGGTGAAAATAATAATGCCCGATTATGAATTAACACCGAGTTTTTATAAAACAGAAGAGGTATTTTTGAAATTTCTCGGCCAGACCTCATATTACCACTCATTACAAAAAGCGGTTGGGAAAATCGTTAGACATTCAAACGCAAGGACTTTATTAGAATTAGGTTCGGGAACTGGAGCAACATCAATATATTTAGCTAAAATGTTTCCTGAATGCAAGATCACTGGAATAGATATAAGGAAAGAAATGGTAGATATTGCAAGTTCGAATGCAATTAAAGATGAGTTAAGTAATGTTAAATTCATCGTTGGAGATATGATCGAATACGTAAATGAGCAAGATAATTTGGCTGATATTGTTTTATTTCTCTACTCTTTTCATCATATTCCAGACCCATATCAAAATAAGATACAAATGCTTGAAACTTTTAGAAACAAAATGCCTAAGAACGGATTACTATGCATTGCAGAAATGTTTATACCTGAAACTGCTAATGAGATTGAAGATGAATCCTATCTAAGAAATTGCTGGTCCAGGAGAATGATAGAGGGTTATTCAAGTACCTTTTGGGCTTCATTAAAAGGGTTATCAGAAGAGAGTGTGAAGGAGTCAAAGGAAATCGGAAAATATTCGATGAATTACGAATTAAAGGCTGGTGAACTTATAATTAAAAGAGAGAATGAGTACTTAGTTAAGCTAAGTTGGCTTTGCAACATAGCTACTGATTTAGGTTATAGGGTGATTTTATCTGAACCTTGCAATAGCGTTGGCGAATATGTGGTTTTATTGGCGCTTAAATAAGATGAGAATAGAATTCAATATGTCATAAATAGGATATGTTAATTCGATATTTAAATGTTAAGGAACAAGGCATTCATGTGGTTCAGGCTGATACTGTTACCTGCTGGGGCATTGCACCCTTTTTAAGAGCACTATAAGCTCAACCATTTACTAAGTGAAAAACAGTGCCATAAGATTCAACTATTACCAGGTGCAATATGATCTAATTATCGTTTTTTTTGACTGAATTCCAAGCCCGAATAAAAAAACAGGAGTTACTTACCGGGAGCCAAGTTAATTTCAATTTAGGATAAAATATCATCTATTAACTAAATATTACTCGCAACTAACCCGTCGGAGTCGAGCTGTAGATGATTTACTGATATTTCTCGTATGATTTCACGCAAAAAAGTCTCTTCCGATTCACGTAGATAAACTAAATTCTTAATAAGAGCTTTTCTCTTAAAACTTGCATTTTTTTCATTTATATAAATCTCCTTCATTCTTTCTATGTTTGACTTAACTTTAGCAAGCCTTTTTGTTAATAAGCTGGCTATTTCCTTAGAGTCCAGACACTCAGAGGCTTCCAAACCCACGTTTAAGTCAAGGTAATACCAATCAAGATTGGAGAGAAGTCTTTTCGAAGCTTTTACGAGGGCATTCTTGCCATAATCCGTAATATAATATCTTCTTCTGACCGGCATTTCACCTTCTTTTTCTGCTCGCGAAATAATCATCTCGCTTTCTTCTAACCTTCTTAGTGTTTGATAAATAGAGGACACCCCGACTCTAACCCACATCCTCATATTCCGGTAATCAATTACCCTATTAATTTCATAGGCATAGGAAGGCTTCTCACTTACAATACTAAGCAGAATCACTTCTAAGTTTGATAACATCTGCACCATTTTATTCACCTTTTATCATATTAATATAGTAATTTCATAATATTTCAGTTCATTCCTCTAGCTTATCTTAACACCCTTTGATAAATAAAGTGAAATATGCGTTTGCGATTATATTAATAAGTTATACTTATTAATATGTCAATACATAAGCTACAATCGGCCAATAATCTAACTTTCCGCTATGAAGTCTGAAATAATTACACCTTTGCTAGTACCAAGCGATAAAAACTATTTTTATATTTCCAAGCCCAATGCCTCCCTTTATTACAAGGGAGGTTGCAATTTGTTAAATAGAACACTTGCTAACGCACTATTAGTTAAATTTCATGGTAAGGTATATGTCATGAATGCTTCATTAAAAAGACAAGTCCCGGCAAGCTACCGGGACGATTACAACTAATTTTCAGAGGGCGCCATATAATCAATCAGGTCGTCAAGAGTAATTCCAGGGTGGTAGATGAGCATCCTCTCCCTGATCCGGCAGAGAGCCTCCAGGGTTGGCTGGGTCTTCTGCTGTTCCCACCTTTCTACCAGCCAGGCAGAAAAACCTATAATCTCAGCAAAGTCTTTCAGGTCCAAGTTGCCAGTTTGCAACCTCCAATACATGATTTTGTTATGTAGCGGCATATCAAAGCCCTCCCGCCTATTATCTTATGCAGAAAACAGCCTTTGAATGATATATTCCTCTGCCGTAAGCAGCGCCAGCAGGAAATGAAAAACAACTAACCCGCCAATAGTCTAAAGGGTGGGCTAGAGTAACTACAGAAAGGACTGGGGTACTATTTCTCCGGGTTAAAACCCTCCAAAGGGTCCAGTTCCTCCACGCTCCTACCAAAGTAGAGACTGCCTGCTCCTAGGAGAAGGTTAAGTACCGCAAAAAAGAGGTAGACCAGGCTTAGCGCGCTCGTGCCTCTTAAGAGAAAATACCCGGCGAGAAGAAAAAAACCATATGAGAAATACCCTTTAGCCTTTTTCCTGGAACTGAAGGCTGAGTCCTGGAGGGCAGCTAACATCATCAATAGCTTATTTGTGACAGGCCTGGGGGCCGCACCAGGTACTGCCTCCGCGCCTTGCAAGCTACTGCAGCCGGCTTGCCTGGCCAATTCGAGCAAACCGTATCTGGTTATCGCTCTTATTTTAATCCCCTTGCGAGCCGCTTCATCCACAACACGCCTGACACCCGGGGCAAAATCACCAGTTGTTACTAAGAGACCGTTGCTGTAACCAGCCAGATGCAGCGATCCGGCAAAGGCTCTGAGCTCAGCAGGGGTAACCTCCACTCCCACCTGGTGCAAGCACAATACCCCCAATGGAACACCCTTATAAGTTCCATCGAGGTCAAAGCCCTGATTATTACCATCAGGATCCTTTTTATCAGCTTTGCTCCTCAGCTGAAACCCTTGCAGACTGGTTAAAATATCGCGTACGTAAAGAGGAAACTGCTTTTTCGGTTCCATGTTGAGAATATCCTCGGAAAATCTTTTACCTGCCTGGTAGAGCTGCTGCTGGACCTGCTGCCTGCGTTCCCTTAACTGTAATACTTTTTTCAGCAGCCATGCTTCTATAACCAACAGGGCCAGAGAAATGGCAGCAGCATAGGCAGGCTGCCCGGTAATATTGACCAGCAGGAAAAAGGCAACCAGACCACTGACCAATAAGCCCACCAAAATATCCAACCGTTTGCCCAACACACTCCTGGCATCTTCTTTTGGTTTCAGGTAAAACCGTGCCGGATTGCTTTTATGCAAACCAACACGCCGTTTGCTGAGGCCAAGGAAAAGTTTAGCGCCTCGCAACTTGATTAACTCGCGAATCTTAAAATTCATATTTAAACCTCCCGTCTACTACAAATTTTGCCCATAATAAAGGAAAATATTTCATGTCCTTTACGTACGTGCTTTTATGTTGTTTAATAGTAGTATTATTTAATTCGGCAGGAGATTTGAAGCAGCTACAGATTAATTAAACAAAAGCAAATATTAAACAATCAATCATTGACGCCAAACATATGTTCTTGTTGAGATATTGGTAGGAGGTGGTGTCAATGGAAGAATTATTAACATCTCATCAGGTTGCAAAGCTATTAAATGTGGCCTCATACATTACGCCGCTGGGAAAGAGAAGGAAAATTAAAACCTCTGCGTACACCCGGTGGGCAGAACAAAAAAACAAACCAAGAAAGAGGTGAAAAGCCTGGTATTCTGGCAGCATCACAGAAAACAATTGTTTGGATGGGTTAGTGAAACTGCCTCCTGCTTAGTCGACAGGAGAGAGAGTAAATGAATCTGGGTAATTCTTAATAAATCAGATTTGTTTAGCTTTCAGAAACCAGGATTACCATGTTGTACGAGAGCACCCGGGGGGAGTTCGGAAAAGTAACGTCGGCAGAAGCAATCAAGCTCGGCATAGCTCCGGACGGTGGTTTATTCGTCCCTAGCGAAATTAAACAAATTCCCGCCAACATTCTAGCTGAAATGACCGGCTTTAGCTACCAAGATAAAGCTGCCTTTATTTTAAAAGAATACCTGAGTGATTTTACTGAGGAAGAGCTCAGGGAGTGCGTTGATCAGGCATATAGTACCAACAGGTTTGACGTACCTGCAATTGCCCCCCTGCGCCACCTTGACGGGCCTCTTCACGTACTTGAACTGTGGCATGGACCGACCAGCGCTTTTAAAGACATGGCCCTGCAGATCCTGCCCCACCTATTAACCAGAGCCGCCGCCAAGACCGGGGAAAAGTCAACTATAGTAATCCTGGTCGCCACTTCCGGCGATACCGGCAAGGCCGCCCTGGAAGGTTTCAGAGATGTTCCGGGGACAAAGATAATTGTATTCTACCCGCAAGAGGGCGTCAGCCAGATGCAAAAACTCCAGATGGTGACCCAGGAAGGCGACAACGTAGCCGTGGTCGCCGTGCGGGGGAATTTCGACGACGCTCAGACCGGAGTTAAAGGTATATTCGGGGACAAACAGTTCAACCGGGAACTGAGCCAGCAAAACTATACCTTGTCTTCGGCCAATTCTATCAACTGGGGCCGGCTGGTCCCCCAAATCGTTTATTATTTTTCGGGGTACCTTGACCTGGTCGCCGGGGGCAGCATAAAACAAGGTGAGAAAATAAATTTTGTGGTGCCGACGGGCAACTTCGGCAACATCCTGGCAGCCTATTACGCCATGCAAATGGGCTTGCCGGTCAACAGACTGGTCTGCGCCTCTAATGCCAACAACGTGCTGACCGACTTCATCCACACCGGTAGCTACGACCGGGGCAGAACCTTTAAAAAGACCCTTTCACCCTCGATGGACATACTGATTTCCAGCAACCTGGAACGCCTGCTCTACCATCTTACCGGCCGCGACCCGGCCAGAATACGAGGCTGGATGACTGACCTGAGCCAAAAAGGAGTTTACCACATCGACGGAGCTACCCGCACAGGGATCGACCGTATCTTCTGGTCCGCCTACTCCGACGATCATGAGACTCTGGAAACCATCCGCTCGGTCTACGATCGTTTTGGTTATCTCGTCGATACCCACACGGCGGTAGGCTTGTCCGTTTACCAAAAATACGCTGCTGCTACCGGTGACGCTACCAAGACAATAGTTGCTTCAACGGCTAGCCCTTTTAAGTTCAATGAAAGTGTGGCCCGGGCGATTCTGGGTGAGGAAGCTGTTAGGGGAAAAGACGAATTCAAACTGCTGCAGGTCGTCGGAGAAACGAGCGGGGTGGCTATCCCAGGTGGGCTAAGAGGCCTGAACCAAAAGCCGGTGCTTTTCAGAGATAATGCAGACAAAGATCAAATGAAGGCTTTTGTGCAAAAAATACTTAGTTTTTAACCTGTTTATTGATTTGTAAACCCGGGAGGATAACCCGGGTTTTTTTGAGGTCTTATTTTACGAGCCTATCATAGCCGCGCTGTAAGCCAATAGGCCACCAGAGACAATTTGATCTTTTTAGCCCCATTGCTCAGCCCTCTTGCTTAAGATTGTTACGCGAGATCCCACCCACTAACTGACCGGCAACAGCTGCACCCAGCGAAAAAGGGATAAACCAAGCATTCAGGCCCATGGCAAGCCTCAGTACAACGATGAAAGGGATGGAAAAGTGCACTGCAATAAACCATAGTGCGGAAAATTTTTTCAAAGAAGCCCGCCACCTACCAAGCAGCAGGTTGAAAAAAAATGATAGGGCCGCAAGCCCCGCAACCGCTAGCAGGTGATGTGGCATTGAGGTCAACTCACTTTTTGTATATTCCGAATAATTACATTATAACTGAACAGGTGCGGAAATGCTTTTTTCTTTTGTCTTCTTTGAAATAATTTACATAATTGCCTAAGCAATATGGGGAACTACCATGACTTGAACAAGGAAATCACCTAATGGATTTAGAATATTTTCAGTAGCCGGGAAGTACCGGCATCTGTTTGCCAGTTTATTTCTGGATTTTTAACTTAGTCTATTATTAACGGAGGAGGGATGCTCACTTGGATTTTACTGGGATGACACTGCCGCAAAGGGCAAACCACTGCCTGAATATCTACCAGGAGGAGGGAACAGCGGTACCCAAGTGTGCGGATAACTTTAACGATAACAGGACCTGTGGTTATATCTGCTGCGGCCACTGCGCGGATTACTCCAGCTGCAACCTGGCGCAGTGCACGCAGGTTTGGATTGACCCGCTCCTGGTTATGGACAAC
>Ga0209639_1003487_pt1 | contig 10449 bp, 13 predicted proteins | sample EPASupsiteHSE605_FD_187268 | JGI IMG/M metagenome (GOLD analysis project Ga0209639, IMG submission 187268) | Bioremediated contaminated groundwater from EPA Superfund site, New Mexico - Sample HSE6-05 (SPAdes) (version 2) | ecosystem: Environmental > Aquatic > Deep subsurface > Groundwater >...
ACCGTATAGAAAATAATCAGGTAAATTCGCCAGCATTGCTCATTTCTTCCCCTTATCATATAAAAAATTTTCTCGGCGGTTTACATGAATTAGCGTTGATAAGGTACTAGAGACGACCCTCAGGGGCCTTTTTTTTACGCAAAATATGCAGGTGCTGGGAACGCGTGGATCAATCTACTAGTACTATTGGGAAACAAAAATAGTACGAAAGTATCAATTTCTTATAGAAGACATCATTTCGACAAATTTCCTCTTGAGGGTCTGAGTTTTTATAGATAGAATCCATATAAAACCAAATGTAAAATTATTGTAAACTAAACGTAAATATATTGTAAAAATAGAGCAAGGCTTAACAAATGGAAGCATATGGCAGAAGTTGATTGTATTGATGCTGGGCGGTAAAAATATGAAGATCAGAGAATTTATAAGTTTAAGAAAAATACGAGAATGCAAAAAAGGTCAGGCTATGGTGGAATTTGCACTGGTTTTACCTATTTTACTGCTGTTTCTTGGTTTTATTCTGGATGCCGGACGAATTGTCGATGCGCAAGTATTGGTACAGAGTGCAGCAAATGAGGGAATTCGGCAAGTTACCAGCAAGACAAATATCAATGAACAAGTTAAAAATTCCATTAGTGATTATACAGACAGATTGGATTTTGATCAGTTAACCATTGAGGCCAAAGCTGGAGAAACAAAACGGAAGAATTATACGTATCATGCGAACAAAGGATCTCGATTTCAAGAATTACCAAGCTATTATACATATTTTAACGCAACAGTAACTTTGGAATATGATGTACAGGTGCTCATGCCGCAGTCAAAATTGTTTTTTGGTGATGAATTTAGGGTATTGTCAACATTTACTTCACAGGTGTTTTTAGAGGGGTATCCTGAGGATGGTTAGAGATATCGAACAGATACGCTTGAAGGGAAGGGTGTTTGATGCGCATGATAAAAAATGAAAATGGACAGGCACTTGTTGAATTTGCCCTGGTACTTCCTTTATTTCTAATGTTAACGTTTGCTGTGATAGATTTAGGGTGGATGATGAATAAGTATCTTACTTTTGATTATGCTTATCGCAATGCGTCTTGGACAATGAGTATAAGCTATGATAGTGATTATTCCCAAACAATCAGTGGAGAATCTGCCAAAAAAGCAATAAAAGAGGCGATGAAAAAGACATCGTCGCTGGTTGATGAGGAAGATTTGTCTGTGAGTGATGCTAAGTTAAAATGTTGGACTGAAAAGAAAGACTACTACACGCCCAAAAGTGGCGGCGGCACGGATCAAAATACAAAAAAATGGAGATATGCGCAGATCACAGCCAATTTAGTTTATACAGTTGAACCGTTGACTCCGTTAGGAAAAGTGATATTCGGAGAACAGCTGACATTTACGAAAAACCTTGAAAAAAATCGACTGATTATGACAAAAGAAGGTTAGCAAATTAAGCGTGTTAGGTCAGAAAGTGGGTGGCAATATGCCTAAAAGCGTTTGCTTGCCGATGCGTAAACTGTTAAAAAATGAAGATGGAAATATCACAATTCTATTTGCTGTCCTGTTAATTGTATTGTTTGGATTTACAGGACTTGTTGTGGATATTGGCGGGATGTACTTAAATCGTTTACACTTGTTTGAGGTTGGACAAATAATCAGAGATGCGCGTTTTAATGAAACATTGGCGATCGATCATTCAGAAAATCCTGAAGCAACGCTAAATGATATTGCCGACACCTATGCAGTATTAAATGGACTGGATGAAGGCCAGGTAAGCGTAGATTATTATCAGACAAAACTGACGGAAACAGAACGAAACTACGAATTGGATATTAATCTTACAGATACCTATGATTGCGTATTTATAAAAATCTTCGGCATTGATACCCAAACAATTAATGTGACCATACATGGAACCAGCACAGCTGCAAAATCACCCCGAATATGGGCTCCAGGAAGAAAGTAGTCTGAGAATGAAGGGGGCGTCGCAAAACGAATTAAGATAATTCGCTAGCAGCGGCCCTGTTTTTTCGCCCCCCTTTTTTCGGCTTAAATCAAAAATCCTGAGATTATTAGAAAAATGAGTGATATAATCAGAACATATGAAATCGGGTTAAACATTAGGATAAGAAAGGAACAGGCACAGAGGATGAATCAAAGAGATCTGTACTTCGACAACCTGAAATTCGTGCTGATTGTTTTGGTGGTTGTCGGTCATATGATTGAACCGCTCATCTATATTCCAGTCTTCAAATCCATTTATGCGTTTATTTATTCATTTCATATGCCGCTGTTTGTTTTTATTTCCGGTTATTTTTCCAAGAATATCGATGATCCGAAATATGAAATAAAAATTATCAGCAAACTGGTTATACCTTACGCTATTTTTGAAATGATTTATTCCGTCTTGGACTTTTGGATTTTTCACAAGGAAAGCCTGCGTTTTACCTTTTTTACGCCGTACTGGATTATGTGGTTTTTATTCAGCCTGATTATTTGGAAAGCGGCTCTGCCCTATGTGATCAGAATTAAATATGCACTGCCTGCTGCATTTCTTCTTGGCATAATTGCCGGATATACGGGTGAGCTGGGTTATTATGCGAGCCTGTCGCGAATTGCCGTCTTCTTTCCGTTTTTCCTGGCAGGCTTTTATTTTGAAAAGAAGCATCTGGAAAAGCTTTTAACCAGAAACTGGCGCTTGGCTGCTGCAGGTATGATGCTCCTTGCTTTTCTGGCCTTCTGTTATTTTGGTCAGAATTGTATCGTTTCGTGGTTTTATGGCAGCGCATCTTATCAGGCGCTAGGCGATACGGAATGGTTTGCAGGTATATACCGCGCAGGTATTTACCTGCTGGCTGCAGTTTTGGGTCTGAGCCTGCTGCTGCTGGTGCCTGGCAGGAAGATTCCTCTGGTTTCAGCGTTGGGGCGCAATACGATGTATACGTATCTGCTTCATGGATTGATCGTAAAGGCCCTTGTTGCATACGGGTTTTATCAGATTTTGCAGACAGGACCGCAGCGAGCGCTGGTAATAATACTTGGGGCAGCGCTGGCAATCATCCTGGCCTTGAACGGAATCAGAACTTTGTTTAAATGGATGGTTGAACCCAAGGTGTCTTTTCTTTTTAAGGAGAACAGCAAACGAAATATTTGAAGGCTACATATTGGCGAATATGAAGAGAAGTCAAATATTGGTCAATTAAAATAAATATTTATTGAATTAGAAAATCTCCTTCGGGATACAACTATACGGTCAGTTCTTTGGTGTATTAGAAAGTGTTCGACTATCAAGGAGGGGATTAGCATAGAAATCAAGCTTGCTGTATTTGATATTGACGGCACCCTGGCACCGACGGACGATCCGATTACTGCCCAGGTAGCCTGTAAATTAAGATCGCTGGAACGTCAGGGGATCAGAATTGTTTTTATTTCCGGTCGGACGACTTCCTATCTGGCAGGATCGGCCAGGGGAATTGGAATCTGTCAACCTTTGGTTGCGGGAGAAAACGGCGGCGTTATTTTTGAGCCGCTGCGTAAATGGGAGAAAAAGCTTGAAGCTATCCCGCACCAGGTAGGTGAGGTAATGAAGCAAGACCTTCTGAAAAAATTTCCGGATCTCTGGTTCCAGCCCAATCAGACGATGCTGACTGCCGCACCTAAGGATTTTTCCACGGTTAATTTATTGTATCAGGCAGTACAAGCTCTGGAACCGGTGAAGAGAAATAAGTATAAAATCAATCGATACGATGATTGTGTAGAGGTCATGCCCAAGTCATGACCACCCGTAAAACGGGTGGCATGCTCTAGCCCTATAAGGGCTTATTGCAAGCCTGCACCTAAAAGTGCTGGCTTGCACTTCGTTCAAGCCATTCAGCATTTATTACCTGGCTAACCCCTGAAGGGGTCTTCTAACTCTTTGACACTTACCTTATCATTTATCTGATCATGCAGTTCCTGTTCTCTTACATATTTTGCTATGGTCGCTTCATTTAGTCCCACAGTACTGACATAGTACCCGGTTGCCCAGAAATGGCGATTGCCAAACTTATATTTCAAATTGGCATGCCGATCAAATATCATCATTGCGCTTTTTCCCTTCAAATACCCCATGAAACTTGATACGCTCATCTTCGGCGGAATTGATACAAGCAGGTGGATATGATCGGGCATTGCATGCCCTTCGATTATCTCTACACCTTTATATTTACAAAGCTCCTTTATTATCTGCGTTATATCTGACTTGATCTGCTTATATATTACCTGCCTCCTATACTTTGGTGTAAATACTATGTGGTATTTACACATCCATTTTGTGTGTGCTAAACTTTTATCCATAGAAATTCCCCTTCCTTTTGCTTTTTGATGGCTTGAACATTCATCATTATAGCGGAAGGTGAATTTCTTTTTTATAATTCTTTGTCTCCACCCGTGTAACGGGTGGTTTTGTGTTCAAAACGTCTACGTTTTGAACTTGCTGAAGCATTAATAAAAAAACTGCCGCTTATGTTTTTAGCGGCAGTTTTTCACTACTCTTTTTTAGGAACCCAAGAGTCCTCTCACGACTTGATTCACAAGCTTCCCTTCGGCTCTTCCTTTTATCTTCGGCGTAATAATTCCCATGATTTTCCCCAGATCTTTGGGGCCTTGGGCACCGGTTTCAGCGATGATTTCTTTAGCTATTTCGCGGATTTCCCCTTCAGTGAGCTGCTGAGGTAAGTATTCCATTAGGATGGTGACTTCCTCTTCGAGCTCCTGAACTTTGTCGGGCCTGTTCGCGTTGGCAAACTGTTCCATCGCATCCCGCCGCATTTTTAACTCGCGGGCAAGAACCTCGATAACCTGATTATCATCGTTGAACTCCATTTTCTTGTCTATCTCAGCGTATTTGATGGCAGCCCGTACCATTCGGATAACAGAAAGTCTAACCTTCCCCTCCTCTTTGGCCTTCATAGCTGTCTTCATATCCTCAACCAGACGATCCTTCAGGGACAATTGGAGCCAACTCCCTTATTTGAATTTACGTTTCCGCGCAGCCTCAGATTTCTTTTTTCTCTTAACGCTTGGCTTCTCGTAATGCTCGTGTTTGCGAGCTTCCGATAATACCCCCGAACGTTGACAATTTCGCTTGAACCGGCGGAGTGCGGAATCCAGGGATTCATTTTTACCGACTCTGACTTCACTCATTTTTTATCCCTCCCTCCACTGGTAAATGATACGAAATAATTATAAAGGATGAATATGGACACGTCAAGCTGGAAGGAGCCTGCTTTTTTGGCATATCAAAACACAACTCAGTCCTAAACTGACGGTTTTTCCAAAAGATGTTTAGCCGATTTTCTTGCCCAGCGGCTTGCCGCCGATCAGATGATAGTGCAGATGTCCGACTTCCTGACCTCCGTCAGGTCCGCAGTTCACAACAACTCTGTAGCCCGATTCCGCGACCCCGAATTCTGCTGCAAGCTGCTTGATCAGGACAAAAATCCTGCCGGTCACAGCCATGTCATCTTCTGTCAGATCATTCAGACTGGTTAAGTGCTTTTTCGGAATAACCAGAATGTGAACAGGCGCCACGGGGTTAATATCCTTAAAGCACAGGATATCTTCATTTTCAAAGACGATTGCTGAAGGAATTTCCTTGTTCACGATTTTGCAAAAAATACAATTGTCCATAGGCCGAACCTCCAATTTTTTTATCCTAGTGGCCTTTGCTGCCGGGTTATTCGCTTTTCGCAATGACTGTCTTGCTGAGAATATTCTGATCGCATTGCTCCAGCGTATCTACAAAAGGAGTAAAGATATATAAAAGGACTGTACTGTCAAACTCCTCAAAATATCTCACATAAATTCTTGTACGGGATGCAATCAGCGGGAAATTCTCCAAGCTGGTTTTTTTGAGCGGATTTCCGTACTGAATGTAAGCGCGGCGGCTGCCTTCATATTTGTGGGCCGGACTGTTTACCAGGATGATTGCATCCATTTGTTCCCAGCCCTCATAACCCGCATACGCGACTCCGCTCTTGACCTCGGAGGAAAGAACATTCATTTTTTGCTGCTCGGCAGGGCAGCCCAGGCTGTCCAGGACCAGCTTCTTATAATCATATTCCGTTACAGCCGTTATTTCACTGATATTCAGCTTTCCATCTGCAGAAAAACCATACTTGCTTTGCCCAGAGTTGTCCTTAATCAGATATCCGCCATAAAAGCTCGCATAATATGGCGAATCATCCTTGTAAAGCGTGGACGAACCGTAATTCCAGCTGAATGCACCAAAATTATAGAGTATCGAAAGGGAAAGGTCTCTTCCGGTGTACTGCGAAAAACCTTTATTATCGTTAAATACCATGACAAACGGGTACCAGTCTTTTTCTTCCGTACTGGAACCGCCCGGGATCTGAACAGAGACTTGCTGTTTAGCCATCAGACTCTTGGAATTTTCATATTTGGTGTAAGCCCACATTACCGCATAGCTTCGGATTTGTGCGTACAATGGTGCTTTTAATAATAATACACCCAGCGCAATGACTACAATTAAAACAATAATAAGGGGCTTCTTCCAATTCCCGATCTTCTTCATCGTGGCTCCTTGTATTTTGAGGATTATTTGTTAATTATTATATTATAAAATATTAGAAGATTAAACACCATTTGACAAATTGTGTTTTATTCAGCTTCATTGATTTCTCGGCTGGCAGCGTTTCCCGGGACAGAAACCAGATCCTCCTCACGGACAGTATAAGTGATGAGATCGCTCTCAGCCAGGCTGGACGGAATTCGAAGTTCCAGATAATTTCGGGTATGTCCGCGGGCTCTTCCGTCTTGATCCACATTCTCCACAAGTATTTCAAGCTGTTTTCCAATAAATTTTCTCTCGTATTTTCTTCGGCTCTTTTGACCGATCTGAATCAGTTCCCTGACCCTGGCTGTTTTGATACGGTTGGGTATCTGCTCCGGCATATCCGCCGCGGGCGTACCGGGCCTCCGGGAATAAGGGAAAACATGAATACCGGAAAATTCGCAGCTCTCAATAAAACGCAGGCCGTCCTGATAATCCTGATCTGTTTCTCCGGGAAAGCCGACCATAATATCGGAGGCGATTGCCGCGTCTGGAACTCTGGCCCTTATCTGCTTCAGCAAAGCAGCATAATCCTCTGTCGTATAAGGTCTGTTCATTTTTCCCAGGATCTTGTCGGAACCGCTCTGAAGCGGAATATGGAAATGGGGGCATACTGCTGCATTGACAGCAATAACCTCCAGCAATTCCAGCGAAAACTCCATCGGTTCAATCGAACCAAGCCGGAGTCTCTTCATCCCCGGAAGTTTCACTAGCTCACTGACCAGAAGTCCCAGATTCATATTCTTATCGGCAAAGTCCCTGCCAAAGGCGCCGATATGAATACCGGTCAGTACAATTTCCTTGTATCCTGCCTTCAGAAGTTCCCTAGCCTCCCGGTAGACATTTTCAGGATCACGGCTACGTGACGGCCCCCTGGTATAGGGTACGATGCAGTATGTACAAAACTGGCTGCAGCCATCCTGAATCTTCAGCATGGCCCGTGTCCGGCTCCCACTTTTGATCAGCGGAAGCTCCTCATATTTCACGCTTTCCTCAAAACTTTTGACCTTTCGGAGAGGTCTTAAAGATTCCACCGGCCTCTTTGCTGAAGCACCGGCAGCAAGTTCGTCCTGAATATCGCGTAAAAACTGAAGCAGGGAACTCCGGTCCTGAGTTCCCATGATTAGACCGACTCCATCGATCCCTGCAACCTCATCAGGACTTAGCTGGGCATAGCAGCCCATGACAGCGATGATCGCCCCCGGATGATCCTTGACCATCTTACGGATGAGCTTGCGGGATTTCATGCTCCCTGTACCGGTTACGGTGCAGGTATTAATAATGATCACGTCGGCAGAATCAGCCTCCTGGACGGTCTTATAACCTTCACCGGCCAGCAGCTGAGAAAGTGCTTCGCTTTCAGTCTGGTTGACCTTGCAGCCAAGCGTCAGAAAACTTACGTTCAAGCCTTTCAGGGTTTTTGAGCCCTCCGGGCCTTCAAAGCTCCCTGCACTTCCTATGCTATCAAAGTTCTCCGGACTCGCCTTACTCCCGGTAATTTTTTGATTATTTTCGTTATTCATACGCTTGGCTTCTTTCCCTCGCAACAAATACAACCTTCTTCAAATAACTGCCCGTATAGAAAACATAAAAATTCTTCTGGCTTATAGACTGACATAAACAACCATATGATCAGTCTGGGGGGCACAGTTCCGCTGTGATTGGAGCACGGCTTTTGAATGGATTGTGCCATCCATGGCACGCGGATATTATGTCCCACAGACTTACCCCAGATTTACCCGAGATCATCAAAGTGAGCGAGAGCCATCACAAGAGCTGCCAGGGCTGCCGTCTCTGTCCGCAGAATACGCGGTCCTAAAGAGGCACTCCTGGCCTGAAGTTTTTCCTCGGCCCAGGCCACCTCTTCCGGTGCAAAGCCCCCTTCGGCCCCGATAAGCACAGCAATCGGGTATCTGGGTTCATATCCCTGAAGCACTTCCTTTAAGGAGTGCGTCTTTTCATCTTCATAAGGAATCAGCCACTGCGTCTCTGCCGGCAGCAGTCCCTTCAGTTGCGTCCAATCGGCTACTTCCATAATTTCAGGTTCGATGACCCGGTGAGATTGTTTCACAGCCTCAGCCGCAATTCTTTGCCAGCGGACCACCCTGTCCCGTGCTTTAGCTCCTTCCAGTTGCAGGACAGACCGTTTCGTCCTTAAAGGGATAAGTCCGGCCATTCCGAGCTCAGTCCCTTTTTGGATGACCCACTCCATCTTTTCTCCCTTGGCCAGTCCCATGACAAGGTATACCCTTGCCTTTGCTTCCACGTCAGGGAATTCCTCTTCAACAATTCTGCAGCAGGCTGAGTCCCTGGCTAGTTCTTCAATGACCCCGACCCACTGACCGCCGGAATTATCAAAGCCCATGACTTTAGCGCCGCATTCAAGCCGCACCACATGAGTCAGGTGATGAAGTTCTTCTCCGGTTATGTTAAAAGTGTCCTTTTCGCGGGACGAGATTTTAAAACGGTGCATAGGATTCCCTCTCTCGAGAAAATAAAGAAAACACTTGATACACTCAAGCAAACGCAGCTTTCAGCAGTACCCAGCCTGCATCTTCAAGCCTTCCGATACAGCGGAGGCCTGCCGCATTCATTTTTTCCAGAACATTGTCTTCCCGGGTATCAATGATGCCGGAAGCAAGAAGGATACCCTCCGGTTTCATCAGCTGAGGCAGGGAAGGCAGGAGTTCTATGATTACATCCGCGATGATATTGGCGATGACGACATCAGCTTTCCCCGTAAAGACCTCCCCGAGGTTTCCCGTTTCGACCTTAATTTTATCTTCCATGTGATTCAGCGCTGCATTTTGCCGCGCAATCCGCACAGCCAGGCAGTCAATGTCTCCGGCCTGGACGTTTGCGCCGAGCTTGGCGGCCGCCACAGCCAGGATCCCGGAGCCGGTGCCAATATCAAAGACGTCCGAACCTTCCTGAATATGGTCTTCCAGCGCCTCCAGGCAGAGAGCGGTTGTCGGATGGGTACCCGTCCCAAAAGCCATCCCGGGATCAATCTCAATGATGACCACCTGATCCTGCGTATCCACCTGTTCCCAGGTCGGTTTGATCAGGAAGCGTTTGCCGATTCGGACCGGTTTAAAGTATTGCTTCCATTCGTTCTCCCAGTCTTCTTCCTTCACCATCACGGAATTCGTTTCCACCATCCAGTCCGGAAATAATTCCTTGAAGAGCAGAAGTTCTTCCCGTAAAGAGGCGATCCTGGGACTTAAGCTTTCATCCTCCGGGAAATAACCTTTGACCACACACTTTCCCGTTACTTCCAAGTCCGCATAGATGTGATAATCCCAGATCCCGGATTCAACATACCCTTTAATCAGCTCAGGCGATTCGACAACCACACCCTTGCTGCCTATCCGATAAAAAAGATCGGTAACAGCCTCCTCTCCCTCAGATGATACTGTTACCGCTATCTCAGTCCAATTCATTGCAAACTCCCTTTTCTCAGATCTTATTCGCCGTTAAACTGCAATTAACCGATAGCATCCCGGACATTATCCTTCACCTTGTCCCAAAGCGATTTTTTACCAAGCTGCTGGCCTTCGGTCGTTATTTTCCCAAATTCGGTGAGCAGCTCTTTCTGCCGTTCCGTGAGTTTGGTAGGCGTTGCTACAATCACCCTGACATGCTGGTCACCGCACCCGCTGCCTCTCCGGTAAGGAACACCCATTCCTTTGATTCTGAAGACTTTCGATGTCTGGGTTCCTTCGGGTATCTTTATTTTGACATCTCCGTGAAGGGTAGGCACGTCGATTTCATCACCCAGGGCGGCCTGAACAAAAGTGATCGGAATCTCAACGTAGATATCATTGCCGTTT
>Ga0209639_1003488_pt1 | contig 10441 bp, 3 predicted proteins | sample EPASupsiteHSE605_FD_187268 | JGI IMG/M metagenome (GOLD analysis project Ga0209639, IMG submission 187268) | Bioremediated contaminated groundwater from EPA Superfund site, New Mexico - Sample HSE6-05 (SPAdes) (version 2) | ecosystem: Environmental > Aquatic > Deep subsurface > Groundwater >...
CATATTTTAACTTTTTCTTCAATATGAAGGGAAGGCTTGTTAAGTGTAACCATTTTCTGCGGATTGTTTACAAACTTTATTTTTTACGGGCTTGACATATTACCAGATTGCTTTAATAGATTGTTTACTCTATAAATATTTTATGTTAGAAATATTTAAAAAGACCTATCCTAAATAAGTTTAATGTGTACGTATAAAGAAAGGGCGAGATATTTTTTAAGTACTGCCAGAAAATAAAACTGGAGTAGTTAGATATGCGCAATATAAAAATAAGGAGTTGATTATAGGTACACCTTAAAACAAGTTAGACGCACGATAGAACAGTATCAATGTCGTATCGATATCTCTAGAAAAATGAGACTCAATACGGAAAGGGATCATAACAATTATGAAGTTACTTAACTTGAGTATGGAAGCTTTGGATAATAATGAACTAAAAAGGGCTGGAGAGTATATTTTACAAGGAATAAGAAAATTTCAAGATGCCAGTATGTATAGAAAATATGCAGATGTACTGCATACTTTGGCATTAAAATATGAATCCCAGGGTGATGGTGTGAGTGCAGTGAAATGCTACAAACAAGCATTACTACTCTGCCCAACGAATAGCCTGATTCTTAACAATGCGGGATATTGCTTGATAAAACAGGGGGATTATACGAATGCCGCTGTTTGTTTTCGTAAAGTCTTAGAACAACAGCCGACGAATCGGAACTATTTAAATAACTTAGCGATTTGTCTTCTCAAAATGGGAGAAATGCAAGAAGCGGTAGCCCTGTTTGAGCAGGTCCTTGCCATTACCCCTGATGATGCTGTTTGCAGAGCTAACTGGGCAAAAGTATTGTTACGCAGGGGTGATCTTGAAAATGGGTTTCGAGAAAATGAGTGGCGTATGAAGAAACCCGGGCTTTGCCAAAAATATTATCATAGTATCTTTAAAAAGCAGCTTTGGCAGGGGGAGCGATTTCCAGGTAAGCGATTATTGATACATAGTGAGCAGGGATCTGGTGATATCATTCAATTTGCTCGCTATATTCCTATGATAAAAAAGCGGGATGAACAGGTAGTGTTTTCAACTTCTAAGGAGCTAATGCGATTGTTTGCCAAGCTTCCAGGGATAGATGAAATAGTAGAGCAAAGTGATATTGCACTTCGTAATCTTTCATTTGATCTTGTCATACCGATCTTGAGCCTACCCTATATTTTCAGGACAAATATAAATAGCATTCCCCAGCCTATACCCTATATTGAGCCTGAGAGTAACAATGTTGATAAATGGAAACAAAGGATAGTACAAAATGGTCATTTGAAAGTAGGAATTGCATGGGCAGCTAAAATGACGGATTTACATAGTCAAGAACGTAGCTGTGGCTTGTTAGCATTAGCGCCATTATTACAATGTAAAAATATTGATTTTTATAGTTTGCAAAAAGGCGAAGGAGCAATGCAACTACTCAGATCCAGTCAGGATGCAATAATCGACTATACGGACTCTTTACACGATTTTGCCGATACAGCTGCCTTGATTGCGAATTTAGATTTGGTCATTACAGTGGATACTTCTGTTGCGCATTTGGCAGCAGCAATGGGTAAGCGTGTTTGGATGATGTTACGATTTATTTCTGATTGGCGTTGGCTGATAGAGCGAGAGGACTCTCCATGGTATCCGAGTATGCGCTTATTTCGTCAAACGGCTATTGGTGATTGGGCTGGAGTGATCGACAGAATTGCGGAGGAACTTAACAAAGTAGTTCATTGTCACAAGGATTTTTAATCTTCTAATTTAAGATCAACATGGATGAGGTTACAAAAATCAGTGGCTAGAAAGTGGGGAGGAAAATATGTCCCAGCAAAATAAATTTCAAGAGATGCCTGCAACATTTCAAAGTCTAGTAGATCCGATTATTATTGCAATATCAGTTTACGATCCGACAGGGTATTATGTACGACATGCTGGCGCCATGTTGGCGTCTGTATTTGCAAATACAAGAAGTCCAGTATGTGTATATGTGCTGACTGACGAGACCATGACTTTAGAAAACCGAAAAAAGTTAATAACGATAGCAGAGCGCTTCAATAAAGAGATAAAGTTTATTGAGGCGAATTTGCCTGATGAGTGGCAAACCATCAAATTTGGAAAGTTATATACGAAAGGGATTTTGTATAGATTGCTACTACCGGACGTATTGCAGGAAAAGCGAGTGATCTATTTGGACTGCGATATTATTGTTGATATGGATATCCGAGAATTGTGGAACACTCCGCTTCATGAATATTCATTGGCGGCTGCCAAAGATCAAGGAATTAGCAAAGTCAATCAGCAATTACAACGAAGGGGACAATCTTTAGGAATCAATGAAGATATATACTTTAACTCTGGTGTATTAGTAATGGATCTTGATCACCTACGGAAGCAGTACCGTCTTGCTGATAAATTTAGTGATTTTGTACGTCTAAATCCGGATTCTCTTTTGTTAGATCAAGATTTTTTGAATTGGTTATTTCAGGATTCTTATGAAAAATTGAATCCATCATTCAATATCATGCTCGGTTATGCCGAGCATAAACAGTTTTTAAGGGGACAACAAATCCTACATTTTACGCCAATGAAGCCATGGAAAGTGCATATTGGTGGTATAGGGGAGGAGTACTGGAAATATGTGAAACTTACACCGTGGGAAAGTGATGCGATTCAGTATACACCTTAGATGAAATAGACTTTATTGTAGAGTGTATCTGAGCCAATAGCAATAGAAAAATAGGGCAAAAAGTAAGGTAGATGAACGTTATGGCGAATACGATAGAATGGGAATATGAAGAAATTGGGAAATTGCAAAGAAGACCCAAATTAACAGTATTGATGTCAGTTTACAATGCAGACCAATACGTGCGAAGTGCAATAGAGAGTATCTTACAGCAAAATCATAAAGATTTTGAGTTTATTATTTTTGATGACGCAAGCACAGATTCTAGTAGGGACATAATTTGTTCTTATGCGGATATTCGGATACAACGCTTTTTTTCTAAGCATAATGTAGGACAAGCAATGTTGTATAACTATGGTATACATATAGCACGTGGCGATTACATTGCCATTATGGATTCAGATGACATAAGTCTGAGTAACAGATTTACAAGACAAATAACATATTTAGAACAGAATCGAGACATTAGCATCTGTGGTACATGGGCCAAGATATTTGGCATATTTGGAGAAATAGTTTGGAAGCAACCAGTAGAATTTGATGATATTCGTTGTTTTTTACTGTTTGATAGTCCATTCATTCAGCCAACCATTATGATGCGCAGATTTGATTTAATTCAATATCAGCTATTTTATGATGAAAAAAACCGTTATGCAGAAGACTATGATTTCTGGGCGAAATGTTCTATCTATCTCAAAATGGCCAATATTCCAGAAGTGCTTTTGAAATATCGACGATCGCCTGGTCAAATAACAACCGCTCATAGAACTGAACAACTGCAAGCTGCAGATACCACCCGTGAAAGATTACTTATCCGTTACTTTGGTGCATCAGAAGAAGAAATTGCTATTCATAATAGGTTATTTAGACCAACCGATCAATGGGAAGTGGTAGAAAAAGTAAAAGAGTGGTTAGCAATTTTAGTACGATATAATCATGAACAGAAGATATATGATACCAAGGTATTTCAGAAAGTTATATCATTACATTGGCAACGTTTTTGTAATAGAATAATAGGTCAAACAAAAAAATATAAAAATAACCTATCCAAATACACTTACAAGTGTACGTATAAAGAATAGGGGGATGAGTGAGTTTCTCGCTACTTATGGAGTAGCTGGAAATGTAAAAAAACAGCCTTTGACATGTTGTCGAGGCTGTTTTTATATGATCAAAATAAAAAATAAAGTAAAGAGGAGCATGTTTATGAGTGAAATAACGAATGTATTGATTAATAAATCAAAGGGCAAGGCGATAATCGCCAGTCAATTGGTATCGAAAGAGCAGGCCGCAACCATTGAACTTGACCTAGTGAAATTAGAAATTCCTGTAGGAGCCGTCAGTAAAGAAACAGAAATTACCATTGAACAGCTAGAGGACATCAGTGAATTGAACCCGGGTTTGAGTAATACAACTGCTGGTGCGAGTGGGTATCGATTCAGACCAGATGGCATGAAATTTTTGCAACCCGTGAAGGTAACCCTACCTTATGATAAGAGTACAGTCTATGGTGAAGATCTAAACAATCTTCATACCTTTTTCTATAATGAGGATAGTCAGTCGTGGGAGCGCTTAGAGCGGGTAAGTATCGATACAGACCATGGTACAGTAACAAGCTTGACTACACATTTTACCGATATGATTAACGGGGTACTAGCACTACCAGATGTGTCCAAACCACTAAGTCATAGCCCAAATAGTATCAAAGATATTAAGGCTGCAGATCCGGGGGCGGGAATCAATCTGATCAGCCCACCAAAAGCCAACTCTCAAGGGAGTGCGGCGATGAGTTATTCGATTGAAATACCTGCTGGACGTAAGGGAATGCAACCTAATATCAATGTAGAGTATAATTCGGAAGGCGAAAATAGCTGGATGGGGCTTGGCTGGGATATAGCACAGCGCGCTGTGACGATTGACACGCGATGGGGTGTGCCCCAGTATTCTGCTACAAATGAAACGGAAACATATATGATAGAAGGTACGCAACTGACGCCAGTAGCCCATAGAGGTGCTCCTAAACCACGTACATCTGAAAAAAGCTTCAGGGTACGTACGGAGGGTGGATTTTGCAAGATCATTCGCCACGGCGATTCGCCTCAAGAATACTGGTGGGAAGCCATTGATAAACAAGGGACACATTATTATTATGGTCGTAAATGCCAAGAATGGTACAATTCAGCGGTGCTTTCAGCAACGATGTCTACCAATAATATCTACAAATGGTTCTTAGCACAAGTAGTGGATGCCAACGGTAATATGATTGATTATGAGTATTGCGAAGTAAACGATAGTGGAATGGGAGATGGCACTGTTAGTGTAGTTGGTACTCAGTTGTATTTAAAGAGTATCACTTATACGAGTACAATCAACAATCCAGGTCATTATACTGTAAACTTTATACGTGACCGAGATTTGGCAGAAGCGCGTCGTATCGATGCAAGCACCAATGGACGAGCTGGCTTCATGGTAGTAACCGCAGATCTCTTGCGCAAAATTGAAGTTAAATTTAAAGAGCAACTCATACGTAGTTATGAATTTAAATATCAAGAAGGTGCGTTTAAAAAGACCTTGTTAAAAACGATCATCCAATATGGAAAGGATGGTACAGAGTTTAATCGTCATGAGCTAACTTACTATCGAGATATTTGGGATGGTACATCCTATAATGGTTTTGCCGCTCCAGTAACGTGGAATACTGGTAATGATGATATTTCGATTGTTTTGCCAGCTGGTGGACAAGCCAGTGTATTAGGAAGTAGCAAAAGTAGCTCTAGTAACCGTCATATATATGTTGGTGTAGGGCTTGGCAGTAAGAAAGATAACTCTGTCGGTTATAAAGTGGGGAGTAGCAGTAGTGATAGTGAAGATGTATGTACGATAATTGATCTTACAGGTAATCGCCTACCAGATAAGGTATTCAAAAAAGATGGAGCGATCTGGTATCGGCCGAATAATGGACCAGCAGAAGCACCTATATTTGGTAATGCGGTACAACTCAATATTACGACAATGGGGCATGAGAAAATTACCTCTACTAGTAATGGTTTTGAAGGCTATGGTGGCGGCGCAAGTGTTATGAATAATACAACGAATACCATTACGACTACCGATGTCTATTTTAGTGATGTCAATGGAGATGGATTAGTCGATTTAATTATTGGTGGCAAAGTATATTTTAACCGCCTGGTAGCTGGTGTACCAACTTTTATTCTTGATGATAGTACAGCAACGCCAGTGCCGATTGTCAGTGCGAGTATCGATAAAAGTAATTTAAAAAGAGATTTTACAACTGAGTATAATCAGCTGCTAGCGGCCTCGCCGCTGATCGATGCCTTGCGGGTGTTTCGAGTTCCTTTTAGTGGTAAGATTACCATAACGGCACCCGTGACTCTGTCAACGATCGATCGTGGCACTTACACCACCGCAGATGGCGTAAGAGTAAGCATTCAGCAAAATGCAACAGAATTATGGAATGCTACCATTGGAGCGGATGATCATACTGTACATACACCGACCAATGTAAGTACACTCACAGTGACTGCGGGAGATCGAATCTACTTTAGAGTATCTTCTGTATTTGATGGAGCCTTTGACCAGGTGGCATGGGATCCAGAAATCACCTATCTTACGGTAGATACTGCCCGGATAGATGCGAATGGCCTAACACCTTATCATTATAAAGCCTCTAGCGATTTTACCTATGTGGGGCGCGGTGGAAGTATTCAGGTTCCAATAAGCGGTACGGTACATCTTAGCGGTAATCTGACAAAACAAGCTGCTACTAGCGATGATATCCGATTAGTCGTGTATAAAAACGGGGTAGCCGTCATTACACGCAGCCTTCTAGGCAGCGAAGTGGGTACAATTGCTATCAATGATGATCTGAGCGTTGTTGCCAATGACACTTTAGCGTTAAAGGTGGAAACAGATTCACCGATTGATTTAAGTAAGATTAGCTGGACACCCACTGTATATTATACAGCTGCTGTGGATACGACCATTGAAATTACCAATTCAGATGGCACCCCTAATGTGAGTATGCCCATCCTGCCAAGCTATGATATTTATCAGCCAATCAGTCCGACTACTGCCCAAAGCAGCTGGAGCGCGACGAAGGCGGGGACACTCACGGTGAAACCGCAGATAACGCTCGCCAATGCCGGGAACATCAATACAAACATTGTACTTACCGTGAAAAAACTAGGTGCCATTGTCACGAAAAAGACCATCAGCGTAGTAAATGGAGTCGTGCAGACAATTGCTTCCTTCACCATAACTGTGGGCGTGGGTGATAAATTATTCTTTGATTTCACTAGCCGAGAGAATGGTTTGATTGGCAAAACGACAACTACGGTGCAGGTCACTTATGATCCAACTAATGTCTTAATACCCCTAATTACCGTACCGAGTAGCTTATTTTGCCCAGTGACCCTCACCCAAAATGCATTACCCGAAATGTATCGTGGCTGGGGTTATGTAGCTTATAATGGGAACGGTACGCGATATGCATTACCGATTACTGAAAGTGATCTAGTAATTGATAGCAACTATGGAAAAAGTACGAAACCAAATGTTTTTCTGATGGTGCCGGATGCCACAAAAGGGCGCTGGGTCAGCCAGGACGATGAATGTTGGATCTCTGGGAGTACAATGAGCAGCTCGCGTTTGGGTAGTAACTATATTGCGATGCCAACCTTAGTAAATACTAGCGTTGTTAGGGCACCTAATCGGATTAGCACTAGTGCGCAGACAACAACAAGTGGCGGCGCAAGATTTGCAACGGTATCGACTGCTGCGGGCAGTAGCTTTGGTGAGATTGATTATCTAGATATGAATGGAGATGGTTTCCCGGATATTGTCAGTCGTGGACGCATTCAATATTCCACCGCTACTGGGGGACTAGAAACAGATACTTCTCACAGCATTGCAAACTGGAAAGGGAATCTTAGATCCACAAATAACCATGCTACGATTGGTGGAATTGGCGGCAATGTGCCAATCTCACAGTCAACCTCCGTGTCAGCCTCAGTGTCGGCAACAGGAAAAAGCACAATAACAAAATGGCAGATGACGTCATTCGGGGTAGCCTATAACTTGACTGATGATGAAGGTTCACAGGATAACTTTGAGTTAATCGACATCAATGGTGATGGTTTGCCAGATCAGGTATGGCTCGATGGTGATAAAATCATGGTATCCATTAACATAGGTTATGGTTTTCTAGCACCAATACAATGGGGTACTGGTTCCTTAGTAACAAGTACGAGTACAAATCAACGACTAAACATCAGTGGTACTGTTAGTGCCAGTGTCGGTTTCAATGATGGTGTGTATGGCTTTGCTGGTGGGGTTAACCACAATAGTAGCAAGTCACAGGTTACTCGTCAACTCATTGATATGACGGGTGATGGATTGCCGGATTTAGTTATAAAAAGTGGCAGTACCATTATGGTGGCCTTCAATACCGGCAGCAGTTTTGCAACCGCAGTAGAATGGAAAGGTGCACCGAATCGGGCGCTGAGTGAAACGACTAGCAATCAGCGAGGCAGTGGTCTCTACTTTACCTATGCCTTTCCGATTCCCCTAACCGGGTATTGGGTGATCATCAATCCCGGCGCAGACATTGGTTCTTCTATGAATCGCCGAGACGTGGCCCTCATGGATGTAACAGGTGACGGTTGTCCAGACTTTGTCGTATCGGGTGACAATGGTCAGATTCAAGTATCCATCAATAAGGTGGGCACGACGAATAAACTGAAAAGCGTCTCTCGTCCCCTAGGTGCAAATTTTGTAGTCAGTTATCACAAAGAAGGCAACACGTATGATATGCCACATCTGAAATGGGTATTAGATAAAGTGCTACTTAGCGATGGGTATAGCGTGGATGGTTCGGATCAGATGCAGACTTTCCGCTATAGCAGCGGAAAATATAACCGTCTGGAACGGGAATTCTATGGCTTCAGCCAAGTGATTACGGAGTACCGCAATCCTGCGAACAGTAGTTTATTAAAATCGGCCATCACCAACTACTATACTTCGTCTTACTATAACAAAGGCCTAGTCAGCAGTGAGGAAATCCGAAATAGCGGTGGCAAATTGTTTGTAAAAACGACCAACACATATCAACTATTCAATCTTGACACTAGTGCTAGTCTAGTGGATACCTATCCCGGAAACATGACAGCGACAGTATTTCCGAAATTACTTCGTACTGATAAGTTCCTATATGAAGGACTGGCAACCCCTGTCAGTACCAGTCAAACTTATGAATATGATGCCTACGGCAACGTAACGCGCTATCTCGATAATGGTATTATGGGTACAACCGATGATGTAGATGTTCGTATTACATACTATATGGACACGGATAAATATATCATAGGCAAACCGGCGAGTACCAATGTATATGGTAACAGTATACTTATGAGACGCCGAGAAGCTAGTTATGATGAATATGGGAATCAGACACAGCTCAAACAATACCTAGCCGATGGCCGGGCGAGTGTTACGAATTTTACCTACTATTATACAGTGGAAGAGTATGATCCATATGATACCTTAACCATTACCAATGGTGGTGTATTTGGCAATCTACACACTATTACCGGTCCAATGAATCACACCGGTGAACGCTATACCGTCGCCTATGAATATGATCCAGAGGTATATACTCATATCACGAAAATGACTGATAGTTTTGGTTATACTTCTTCTGCCGAGTATGATCTGCTATATAGTGTCCCCCTAAGTGTAACGGATATCAATGGTCATGTGATGCGGCGAGAATATGATGCCTTCGGTCGTTTAAGTAAGGTATTTTCCCCCTATGATGCCGATATGCCAGCCGTAGCGATGTCTTACTATCATGCACAAAAACCAGCCCGTGCTGTTACCAGAAATAAACTATCCTTCGATGCGCTTGATCAAACAAAACTAGATACCGTTATCTTTATTGACGGATTAAAACGAGTCATCCAGACCAAAAAAGAAGGGGAGGTACTTGTCAGCGGCACTACGCCTACCTATGGGATGAATATCAGTGGCATGGCTGTCTTTGATGCGTTAGGTCGCGTTGTTCAGCAAGGACAACCGGTGTTTCAGGCAGGGTATTCGGATACCATCTATACCACTACGATCAAAAAACCAACCATTACTACTTATGACGTACTGGATCGCCCTCTTGTAGTGACCTTGCCTGATACTAATACTGTGCAGAGCAGCTATAGTATCGATGGTAATACTCTTAAAACCGTGATCACCGATGCAGCTGGAAAACAAAAGCAACTGTATACAGATCTTAGAGGTAACACCATAAAAGTTATACAAACCAATAGCGGTGTAGCCATTACGACGACTTATACCTATGATCCGTTGAACCAAATCACTACAGTTACAGATCATAAAGGCAATATAACGACGAATGTGTATGACCTGTTAGGTCGTAGAGTCAGTATCAATAACCCAGATCGAGGTCTTGTAGAATTCACCTATGATCTCGCCGGTAATATGGTACAAAAGATCGATGGGACCTTACGAAAAGCTGGGCAAGCCATTCGGTATAGCTACCAATATAACCGCCTGCAAGGCATTCACTATCCATCCAGTCCCGATGTGGAATATCATTATGGGGAAGCCAAAGGCAGCGATAACCAGGCAGGAAGGATCAGTAAGGTCATTGATGCTTCTGGAACCACAGAATATTGCTATGGGAAACTAGGTGAAAAAGAAAAGAG
>Ga0209639_1003489_pt1 | contig 10436 bp, 7 predicted proteins | sample EPASupsiteHSE605_FD_187268 | JGI IMG/M metagenome (GOLD analysis project Ga0209639, IMG submission 187268) | Bioremediated contaminated groundwater from EPA Superfund site, New Mexico - Sample HSE6-05 (SPAdes) (version 2) | ecosystem: Environmental > Aquatic > Deep subsurface > Groundwater >...
AAGAGTAGTCCTGGTGCACTGTGATCTAATGCAAATTCACATTCAACACCATACTCTGAAAGAGCACGAGCAATGTTAAAGGCGGTAACTGCATCTCCGCCAATTCCTCTTCCTGTAACTATGAATAATGCCTTCATACTATCATTTCGTACTATTTCTTCGACTTATTCTTTATATTTTTTTGTTTAAGTTATACAAAAATGGTTATTATAACAAACTATATCATTTGACTTTTTCGTACCCATTTCTCAACTTATTTATTTACACTTTAAATCAAATTAGTACGGATTCCATTTATTTAGAAATTTACCTTCATATTATAACTTCGCACTATTTTTTAGAATTAATAATATTTAAATCTGTTAAATTTAATAAACTCTTAAAACTTCACTTTAAGAGATTTACTTATCATAAAATCACAAATTCCATAATATTATGATTATATTTCTTTAAACCTCAATTAGGTTAAATATTAACTAATTTTAGTAAATTTACAGTACATTTTCAGTATATAAATTTTTCATAACATCTAGGAGATTAAACATCTGATTTAAATAAGGGATTTATTTAAAATAAACCCCTTAAATACTTGATTTCACGACGTTTTACTTATAAAACATCACAAGCCCATATAATTATGATTGTATTATTTTAACTCACAACTAGAATACATATTAACCAATTTTAGTAACTATAACATTTTGAATTATATAAATTTATCATAACTAAAATCACATTCACATATATTCAAATAAACCGTTAAATCCTTTGTAAATTACAATTAAACCTCTAATAAACAATAAAACACTTAATATAAGTAAAGCAAAACTAGCAAAATAGTATCCGTCTGCAAAACCATACGTTGATAATAAATTGTATACTTGTGTAAAAGAGTTAATATGAACTTTATTGAAAATAAAAGCCATATATAACATAAAACAACCTATCGCAGAAAACATAGTTGCAGAAAGGAATATTAACCCACTTTTTAATGAATAATCAATGTTTTTATCTATATCTACACCATTTTCTACTTTTTTGTTTAAATGTTTTTTAAAAGACTTTAAGACCGTCAAAAGGTTGAAACTTAACAGTGAAAAAGTTCCATAAACTAAAAGGAGCGTAAGAGTAAGAATGAATAAATTTTTAAAATCATCCACAAAGGTAATATAATTAACATATTCTGGAAGTAGATTCTGTGTTATGTAAACTATAAAAAACAGGGAAATAATCTCTCCAATCGTTATAATGACTCGATTTTTGTCGTTTTTTTTATAACCAAATAAAAATGGAACAGAATAATAGCCTAAAAAAGCTGAAACAAGAATGGGAAATAAGCTTTTGTTTTGAAAAATTAAGGGAACTATACAAATTGCCAAAAAAAAGAATATAGATGGATGTTTTTTCATGATTCTTTTTAAATCAGAGTTTATGTTCATTATATCACTTATTAGAATACCTTTTAAATTTGATTATTGGTTAAAAATTCAGTAGATAAATCTATCAATCTTTTTAATTCCTCAGTTAGTTTGTCAGTAACTTGAGTAAGCTCTTGTAAATCATCAAGAGTATAAACATCAAGTAAATAAACTTCTTTAGGCATACCTCCGATAAATCCATCAAGAATTTGCATCCTTTCTCCAATTAGAGAATTAATATCTAAAGTTAATTCTTTAATAAGAAGTAGATCTCTGACTATTTCAGGATCAATGTTCAAATCAACAATATTTGAATCTAAAATACTCCAATAACCTTTTTTTAGATTAATATCTAGTTCAATAGCCTTATTGGAGCTTAACTGATTTATTATATTCTCTGAACTTCCTTTGTTTGATTTAATTGCATCATTAACTAAATAAATAATTCTTCTAACTTTTCTTGCTTCTTTTTCCTTCTCTAATCTTGAATTTAAATAAAGCCCTATCACAGCTACCATGATTGAACCAAGTAGTATGTAAATAGAATTAAAATAATTAGGAATCCATTGAATTACCAATAATACCGTTAAAATAATTGTTATAATAAATGCAGTAAAGAATATACTAGCCATAGTTTTTTCAAAACTATTACTAATGGATTCGGACTTTAAGTTAGAAATTACACTAGCGATAATTGTTGTTAATAAACCTAATAAAAAGCTCAGTAAAAGAGTTATAGTGGGAGATATATTGTTATTATTTAGGTATTCAAGTGTGGATAAGATAACCCCTGTAGCAATAACTACGACAGTAACAATTTTTAAAATTGATTTCATGCGAAAATTCCTGATTTTTTTTTAAACTTAAAAAATGTCCAAAATTGTGAAAAAGAAGAAATTATAATATTTAACACTAATCTAAGAGGATCTAAAACTAAAAAGTATAGTTCCAGTGAATAAACTATTTTTTAGTTACTAGTAGCAGTTTAATCTTTCCTTCTTTTAATTCTTTCAAATTCATTTTTATAGATATATTTACCCCCTACAGTAACATATCTGGAAGGTTTAACCGGATTTTTGAATTTTTGGAAATTTTCAAATTCAATTACAAACATTTCTTTTCGACCTTTGGAATATTCATCAAATTCTTCCTTAGTAACAATTAAATATTCTCCATATTTTTTTATTACAGAATCAGTCTTAATTTTACCTATTTCATTTATGTTTGCCCAACCAGTGTATGCTTTTTTTCCATATGATTCGTAAATGATGAATTTATCTCCTTTAGATACTTTACATAAACAGCGTTTTCCCACAAAAACCGTTTTGTTTTCATTGTATATTCTTTTAGCATATTTTGGTGGTATAGGATGTGAAACACCTAAAATTTTCATTTTCACCCTCCAAAACTATATATTACTACATAATATTAGTGTTAATTATCTTTTTAATCTATCCTCAATAATTTCAATTTCAAATTCAGTGAGTTCGTATAAATCATATATTAATGAATCAATGAGATTATCTAATTCTTTAATTTGTTTAATTAGAGGATTAACTTTGGTTAATGTTAATTTAAACTCTTTTTCAAGTAATTCTTGGGTATCTCTCTGTTTAACATTAACTTTTTTATTGTTTAGCTCTTTTATGAAATCTTCAAATGACATTTCATAAAATTTATCTAGTTTTTGAGAAGATTTAGCAAGATTTAATGGTTCACGTTTTAACCATTTTAAAAAACCATTTATTTCTAAATTAAGCTCATTTTTGAGTATTAATATTTTATCGACATATTCTATCAGAATCTGCTGATCTTTTACTGTTGCTGGATAAACTGGTAATTGGTCAATAAAAATTTTACTCAAATTAAAATAATTACCTTGTAAAGGAGTACCTAATGACATAAAAAAGAATGATAAAGTTTTAGATGAAAGTACAGCACTTAAATATTTGAGATTAACATCTTCAGAAGTTATGAAGAAACATTTAGCATTTGTATAATACTTTTCATCATCATACACAAAAAACAACTGATTAGCGATTTCAGGGTATATTAACTTTGGATTTTCGTAATGATTAGTATATTCCAACTTAGGATTATTATCTAATTCTAACCAATGATGTTGTCCATTTTTTACTTGACCCCTATTTTTCAATTTTGATTCATAGTTCCTTAAATGTTCGTAAACTAATGGATAATCATTTTTTAAATTTTCACCTTCTTTAAAACGAACTAAAATCAGGTAGATCTTTTCAAAATCAATTTGCCATCTTGAAACGTCTTTACCTCTTATTAATGGTTTTATAATCTCCTTATTCTTAGGATCACCTTCGATAAGTTGATTTTTTATGTTTTCATCAATAACAAAAGCAGTGTTATAACCTGTTTGTATCCCCCTATACACTCTTAGTTTCCCGAAGTCTTTAAGTTTAATACCATTTTTCTTTATTTTTTCTTGCAAATCTAATACTTCAGTTCTTTCAAAATTCCAAGCGTTATGATCTAAACGTGCTTGATCAAATTTAAATTCATTATTAACAAATATTTGATTTTCGGAGGTATCAAAACCTTTTTCTAAGATAAAAATACTAGGATACGTTGTTGCATCAGTGAATATATTATCAAAGGTATAATCTATAAATATTTCAAACTTTGAATTTTCCAATAGATATCTTCTAAGAGATTGCCCGTACCTTACTTTAGTAAACTTATTTGAAGATATAAATCCTAATTTACCTCCGGTTTTAAGGATTTTAAGCCCTTTTTCAAAAAAATAGACATAAAGATCAGATCTACTCATATGGGTTTGATAATTGTTCTCAAAATATTTTTTATAATCTGTAATTTTATGATGTCTGACATAAGGAGGATTTCCAATAATAATATCAAATCCACCGTTTTCAAAAATATTTTTAAACTCATTTTCCCATATAAACGACTTGTTAGTATATTCAGGATCATCAACAACTGAATTTCCACATTTAATATTTGAATCTAAGTTAGGGAGTTTTAAACCTTCACGACTAATTTTTAAAAATAGTGATAGTTTTGTTATTTCTACGGATTCTTCGTTTAGGTCTACTCCGTAGATGTTGTTTAAAAGAATCTTTCTTCTTTCGTTAATGCTATCAAAATAGGGCATTAATGTTTTATCATCTTTATATTGGTGTTTGTGGATAGCTTTATGAATTTCTAAGAGGACATCACTTGCTTTATTTAGAAATGCTCCACTTCCACAGGCAGGATCTATAACTTTAATGTTTTTAGTTTTTTCATATAAGTCTTCAATTTCAGATCCCCAATATTCACCTACTAAATCGTCCACAGTATTAGATTTTCCCGACTTACTGAGATAAGGAATAATAGTGTTACGGCAGATATAATCAGTTATGTATTCTGGAGTATAGAATATCCCATCTTTTTTCCTTCTACCCTTCTCATTAGCTTTGAGTTCTTCTATATCTCCTATGGAGTTTTCAAATATGTGTCCTAATATGTTTACATCTACTTCAGATGAGAAATTAAAAGCGGATATAGTCATTAAATTCTTATATATTGGATTAATTATCCCCTCATACCTACCTAATTTCTCTTTTACGATCAAAGTATATTCTTCAAACTTCCATTTTTGATAAGCATCTTTAAAGATACTATGATCGTCTATAACATCTCTTATATTTAAAAATTCTAGATCCTTTTTGAAAAGTCCACCATTATATCCATAGATCTTTTCTTTTTTAAGATCGCTACCTTCATTTACATCCAAAAAAAGACCGTTTAATCTATGCCATATTTCGGAACGTCCTAAATTTTCGTTTTTTATTGGTGTTTCTATTGTTCTAACTGATATTTCCCCCGGTAGTAATCCTAGGTCTTCAGCAAAACAGATGAAGATATATCTATTAAGAATTAGTTGGGAGTAATGGACAGATTCTTCTCTTGTAAATTCAGGGTGTATATGTTCTAGTTCGGCTATTAACATTAATCTGGTTTCGTTGAAGAGTTTGTAAAATTCTGCTTCCAGATCTCTTTCTACAAAAATAGTTTTAGATAATAGTTTTTCTATTAGGTTATGTTCTACAGTGGAGAATTTAGATAACACTAGCATGAATGATTTGAATGTTTCAGGATCTTTCAGTTCTTCTGCTTTGAATGATATATGCTGATGTTGTTTTTTATGCCAGTTATATAACCTGAATTCATCATAGTTTGATACTAGTATCCAGTTTATATCTCCGGAACGTTTAGCATAATCAAAAGCTTGATCTACTGGTGTTCTTTTATCATTTTTCCTTTGCTGTGGTTTATCTAAATCAGTTTCAGATCCTTTTAGTTCTATGACCATGAATTTTTTACCATCTTTTTTAATGGCAAATTCACTAAATCCCCTTCCATAGTCTTCTTTAACATTTTCTTCTATGTTTTCTTCATAGTCATAGTCTAAGATTGTTTCCAGGATCAAACGTGAGAAAAGACCATAATTAGATACTTCATCCTTTAATTCACCGTTTTCTAGTTTTTTTATCCACTTTAAAACAGCTTCTTTCTTTTTATGAGTTAATTTAAGCTCTTTTTTATATTTTTTAAGGTATTTATTCATTAACGGTTGGTTAAATAGACTATTTTCCACCATGAGAATCAAACCACGAAGATAAGTATGATATAGTGTTATTTATTCTATTATTTTAATTCTACTAGTTTTCTTTCCAGGATATGGAATTTTTTTGACATTGACTCTGAAGCGTAACCATTTTTATATCGTCACGTTATGTTGGAGGATAAATATGCCAATAAGATCGATAGTTACAGATGAGCAGGTAAGAGGAATAGATGATGAGCATTCACGAAAAGAATTAAAAGTTAATAGTATTTGCAGGCAGATTTTTAAAAAATATGGATATCAACCATTAAGATTTATGAATCATGATACGGCGTTATTTCCTTTAGGAAGTAGTTTACATGATGATACAGATTATGGAATAGATGATATCATCTATTGTAAAGATATTCCCAAAGAAGATACGCTTAAATTGAAACAAAGAAGACCATTAGTGATGAATTCAAAGTATCATCTACGTTATAATATTGATTATAAATCTAATACTTTTAAATCTGGTTTGGGTTCTGTTTATGTTAAATTAATGCCATTTTATGGATATTCTCATTATAAAAGAAATAATAGGCATAGTGGCAAGAACACAATAAATACATATCACAGATTAGATCAAAAGGTTGCTAAAAGGGAAAGGAAACTTAATAAATCATCTAAAGGTCGAATCGAGAAATATTATGGGAATAATCAGTTATTAGGAAGTAAGAATAGTACAGATTATTTCTTCTATCAGAGATTTGATGAATTAGGTGATGAAGAGGAAACATTAGAACTTATAGAAGCTTATTTAGTTCCAGCAGATCCCTTAAGGTATCAGGTAATATGTATATTAAACGAAATATTGAAAGTAGGAGGATTTAAAGAAATGCCATTTAAAAAGGGTGATTTTTACCTTAATCATTACATTACACGTGCTTTGAAGATTTGTGAAGACAGCCCTGAGCTTGTTAAACCAGGAATACTTAAACCACCAATGGATCTATTCAGACCACAGCCACGAAAGAAAGAAGTACATCTAAGAATACCTGAAGAATATTTGACACCTCATATTAAATTTGATGCAGAGGGAGAAATTATCAACTAGATAACTATTAATTATATCAAAGATACGTATCATTAAACCTAATGTTATAATTATACTTTCAATATTTTTATGGCTAGTTTTATTTAAACACAATATATATATAAAAAATACTTAGTTCTGGAAAACTTAATGTAGATATAACATATCTTAATGAACTAAAAAATAGTCTAAATGTATTTAAACAATGATTTTTCATGGAAAATATTTAAAAAACCTACTACCTTCCAAAAGACACATTGAAAAAAAGCCTATACTAAATTCAAATGATGTTTAAGTTATCTTAAGGTATGTAAACATAATAAAAGCCATCATTAAGTAAAGATCGTATGATATCTTAGATTGAACGGAGATTAAATAGGACTTTTTCATTCTGGTATTTTCCTGACATTAGTCCTGAAATACACATTACTTTCATTTTCAGAATTTTTACAAATCTGTGGACTGTAGCCATCTGAGCATCCTCAGACCTTTACAGACCTAACCAATATCATGTTCACAGTCACTTTTAGCTATAACTTCTGTGGACTGGAACTTTTTTACAAAAGAAGCTATGATAGAACGTTATATGCTAAAGTAATACAGTCTTTTCTCTCCGATTGATTTTGTGGACTGTAATTATACGGGAAAATCATTATTTTTATAAAATAAACATTTTAAGAGATTTAAAAAGTATTACTATTAAATTAACATAATTTGAATATTTAATATAACCTAAATAATAGAACACTTTGAATTAGGGAATTATCTAAAAACTCATGAAGATAGAATATTATGGTGATTCTAATAATTATATGACTATTATAGATTATAAATTGGTGTTTACTTCTCTATTACTTCATTTACTTTAGTTCTCGTGTTTTATCATGATTCTGAGAGGTTTCACCTATACCAAACTATTAATTATAAGGCACGTTTATAATAGGTTATATTAGCTTTCAGTGTTTTCTATATTTTATATTTCGTTAAACCCGTATATTACGAAGTAAAACTAAAAAATGATCTTTATTTGATAAGTGTAATCATTTTAAAATTTTCATGACATTCATAATAATGATTTAATGGGATTACACCCCCCACTACCACCAAAAAAATCCCAAGTACCCCCTATATCAAAATAGTACCATCTAAGTGATTATAGGATATACTAATTCTAAATCTTAATGTCGCTGAATATTTAATTATTTAATCAGACCATGAAACACCAAAGTTAAAATTTTATTGCCTTCACATTAATCGTTAATCATTTAATGTTGGTTTCTATTTCTGGCACAGTTTTATTTATTTTGATATCTGATAGGCTCTTCTTTATTTCATTTAATCGATTAACATGGTCTTCCATAGATATTTTTTCGACATCTCCCTCAGTAGGGAGTTTATCTAGTTCGTTAGAAACTCGATTTATTAATTCAGTTACAAATTCCTCATTAAATTCTTTAATGTTTTGAACTTCTTGTTTGATGTCTTCATATTGGTTTACTAGTTTAATTTGTACTTTATCAGTCGTTAAGTGATCTAAAATAGTTATATACTCCTGTTTAACAGCTTCAGGATCTGCTTTGAAATAGGAAGCAGTTGTACTATCTATGCTATGACCCATTAACCACCTGGTATACAAATGAGGGAATTTGTTTTTCTCAAGTATAGTTGCAAAAAGTTTCCTAAGTGCATGAGGTCTTACAGTTAGACTATGTTTATTTTTAATTAGCCCAGCTCTTTTATTAATCCGTTTAAAATATTGTGAAATAGATTCTGGATTAATAGGAATATTAAATGGTCTGAAAAAGGTGTCCTCAGGTTGGGGATTATAATCAGGATATTCCCTATGAAGTTCTATTAAGTAGTCTAAGATCCGATCTGAAGCTTCTGGACTACTAAATGTAAAATAGTGTTTACCTGTTTTAACTCTCTTTAATTTCCAGTGAAGAATTAAATTTTCCTCATTTTCTAATTTATCAATGAGTTCTCCTAAATTTTTAGGTAATCTTTTCAATGGAATACCATCATAAAAATGTTTAAATGTTAAGGAAGCTACTTCCGATCTTGACATACCAGAAGAGAACATTAATAAAATAATCGCTTTGTATACAGCATTTGATTTATCAAGACATTTATTGATCTCTTCCATTGTGGGTAGATCTGTGATAGTTTCTTCTTTTCTATCGCTACGTGTTTTTCTTCTACGGTTTCTTGGTAAGTCTATATCAAATTCACCATAAAATGATCTAACTAATAGTAATTGATGATTAACGTAATTTTGTGATAATTTCCCGGAATCTAAGTCTTCTTTAAATTCGGCTAAACGTTTAGTTATTGTTCTCTTTCTCAAACGTGGGATTCTATCTTCTTCATCTTCAGCTTCATTAATTAACTGTTCTAAAGACATCCCTTGAAAATCTGTGTATTTATCTAATGCCAACCTGTATAATTTAACAGATCCAGGGGCTAGATTTCTATCACGACAAAATTCTTTGAATAAAGTTTCTTCTTCCACGTTCATGTAAAATTGTATAAAAATTAACTAATATAAATGGTACGTTTTAGTATTATAAATAATGCCTTCATTTAAAAAACCATTTATTTTTATTCAGAATTTAAGGTTTAACTTAATATAATGACTTCAAATAATCAGATGACTTCAAGACTTTGACTATTAACAGATTTTGACTATTAATCTATAAGAATGTATAGTCACTTATAAAATCTATCCCCAAATTTTATATTTTATCAATCTTCATTCATTACTCCAAGGCATTTATTAAATCATTAATAATCTAAAGACTTTTTGGGATTGAAAGCCTGGTTGAAGAAGTCCATTTTCCATATAAATTCATAAATTCCGGTTATTGTTTCTACAAATTCTTCATATTGGTTCCAGATCCCTATGACAGTTTCTGATATTGTCATTTCACCAGAAAGTTTGCAGAATGCTATGAGCATTCCTCATATCCCTGACTACCAGTTTAAAATGTACCCTTCATTTCTTTTATTTCACGCAATTTATGATAATATTCATGTTGATATGGTTAGAAGAAATACATAAATATTCGGATATGGGGAAAAATAAAGTCATAAACTAGGTTTAAAGTCATAAACTAGGTTTAAAGTCATAAACTAGGTTATATGCTAATTAATCTAAAAAAATAAGGGAATGGGATATGTTTATATCCCAAATTTGGATTTTGGTTTATTTACGTCTTGGTAGCAAGAATCCACCTAAAACCATTAACACAGCCAGTAACAGTTGTGCTATTGGTGCTCCAGTGGTTTGCATCCCCACGGTTTGACCATTCACAACATTGTTCTCTGGAACATTCTGGGCGTT
>Ga0209639_1003492_pt1 | contig 10428 bp, 9 predicted proteins | sample EPASupsiteHSE605_FD_187268 | JGI IMG/M metagenome (GOLD analysis project Ga0209639, IMG submission 187268) | Bioremediated contaminated groundwater from EPA Superfund site, New Mexico - Sample HSE6-05 (SPAdes) (version 2) | ecosystem: Environmental > Aquatic > Deep subsurface > Groundwater >...
CACGGAGATTGTTTCGATGCTAAACAGTTTGGCATCCTGGCCGTTCAGCCCTACTGCCTTTCCGCCAAAGCTGTTTAGCATCGAAACAATCTCCGTGTTCAGCTTTCCGACCAGGACCATCGCTGCAATTTCCATGGTCTCTTTATCCGTAACCCTTAAGCCCTGCACAAACGTGCTTTCTTTGCCGACACGCTTCAGCATCGTATTGATTTCCGGTCCCCCTCCGTGAACAATAACCGGACGGATACCAACCGTATGCAGCAGCAGGATATCGAGCATGACCTTTTCTTTAAGCTCCTGATCAATCATGGCATGCCCGCCATATTTGATCACAACGGTAGTCCCGGAGAATTTTTGAATATACGGCAAGGCTTCGATCAGAATATTGGCCTTATCCAGATTGCTGATCTTCACACTGAAATCTTCCATTTTGATGCGCCTCCTTTACTCCTCTTCATAAGGTGTCTCAAAAAAACTCAAGTGATTTAAACAGATAATTACCAGTAACTAACATTTATATTTAATAGTCACTCAATTACGCTGACATTATTACGTCCGGTAATCAGCGTTGATGTCAATATACTTATGTGTAAGATCACAGCCCCAGGCTACAGCCTGTTCATTTCCGTCACCCAGAACGACGTCGACCTTGATGTCTGTATTCTTCAGCAAAACCGAAGCTTCCGTCTCGGAAAATGGCAGGCCCTGTCCGTGTGCAGCGACCTGCAGTCCGTTCAGGTAGATATCCGCTTTATTCGGATCAAAGCTGGCTCCGGAGTATCCCGCTGCAGCCAGGATCCTTCCCCAGTTGGCATCTTCGCCATACATAGCCGATTTCACCAAATTAGAGGAACAGACACTGCGGGCAATCATTCTAGCTGCTTCCAATGATGCGGCCCCTGCAACTTTCACTTCCAGGAACTTGCTGGCCCCTTCGCCGTCTCTTGCAATCGCTTTGGCCATCGTACAGCAGGCTTCCCGGACCATGGCAGAAAAGTTCTCCCATTCCTGACCTTCCGGCGTAACTCCCGATAATCCGTTGGCCAAGATCACGACCATATCGTTCGTACTGGTGTCGCCATCCACGGTTACCATATTAAAGCTTTCATCCGTTGCCGCCTTCAGCAGCCCTTTCAGCTTATCCTGCGCAACCTGCGCATCCGTCGTGATAAAACAAAGCATCGTTCCCATATTAGGATGGATCATGCCCGAGCCTTTGGCCATGATACCAAGTTTTATAGTGCTCTGAGCGCACTGCAGTTCCAAAGCAAGTTCTTTGCAAACCGTGTCTGTGGTCATAATAGCCAACGCCGCCTGGTGGGCGTATTCAGTTTTTTCACTTGCCGAGACTTTTCCCTTAAGTGCCTGAACTTCCTTTGCGGCCAGCCTGATCCCTGGGATGACTTTAGCCAGCGGCAGTTCCTGTCCGATTACCCCTGTGGACGATACCAGGATATCTTCCGGAGCAAGAGCGAGCTCTTCTGCGGTCACCCTGGCCATCTCCGTGGCAGCGTTGTCACCAATCTCGCCCATACAGGCATTGGCATTACCGCTGTTGACAATAGCAGCCTGCGCTTTGCCGTCTGCAAGATGTTTCTCGGTGAGTACCAGCGGATGGGCCTTCACGACATTGCGCGTGAACATCCCTGCCGCACTGGCCGGGATCTCAGATAAGATCAGCGCCAGATCGTATTTGTCTTTATGTTTTATGCCCGCTTTGACCCCGCAGGCATAAAATCCAAGCGGTGCGGAAATCCCGCCATTTATTTCTTGCCAAGGATACAATTTATCCATCATTTCTATTCCTCCTTAGATCGTTTCTGTGTCTGTGTGTTTGGGGACAAAAAAACGTCCATTTGTCTTCCTATGGCCAGAGCGCGGTGGTTTGAAGCCCAGTCGTTTCCGGCAGATCAAACAGGATGTTCATATTCTGGATGGCCTGGCCGGATGCTCCTTTGACCAAATTGTCAATGACGGAAACCAGGACGACCCTGCCGGTCCGCTGGTCATATCTTAGCTGAAGGAATGCGTGGTTGCTCCCATACGTATATTTCGTTTGGGGCCACTCTCTTTCCGGCATCACATGAATAAACGGTTCCTTCTCGTAAGCTTGCTGCCAGCAATCCCACAGTTCCTGCTCCGTTATGCCGCTCTTGACACCGGCATAGATGGTAGCCAGTATGCCTCGGGTCATTGGCACGAGATGTGGGGTAAAACTAATCACGACTTTCGCATCCGCCGCACCGCTTAGCTGCTGCTCGATCTCCGGTGTGTGGCGATGCACACCAACACCGTAAGCTTTAAAATTCTCATTCACTTCGGAATAATGAAGGTTCTGGACAATCCCGCGGCCTGCTCCTGAGACACCCGACTTGGCATCGATGATGATGTCGGTCGGATCAAGCAGTCCTGTCCGGAGTAGCGGCACCAGCGCTAGCTGAGATGCTGTGGGATAACAGCCCGGATTCGCCACAAGGGCTTTCCCCGCAATTTCATTTCTGTATAGTTCAGGCAGTCCGTAGACAGCCTCTGGCAGCAAAGCTGGATCAGCATGCTTAACCTTATACCAGTTTTCATACTCCTGGACGTCTTTAAGTCTGAAGTCGGCTCCAAGATCCACGATTTTTATGCCGCGTTCCATCAATTTCCTGGCTCTGGCCGCTGCTATGCCATGCGGCAGCGCCATAAACACCACGTCGACATCAGGTATCTCCTCTGCCTCCAGCACGTTTTCCAGACTTTCCTGAAGGTGAGGGCAAATATCTGAAATACGCTTTCCCGCAGATGTAGAAGAGCCTAAATACACCAGCGTGACCTCCGGATGGTTATTTAATAAACGAAGCAGTTCCTGCCCTGTAAAGCCGGTTGCTCCAAGAATTCCAACTTTAATCATCCATATCCCTCCTGTAACGATAATGCAGCGTTTAGTTTATTAATAATTTATTTTAATAATTATACACTTACGTGAATAATTATTCAATACCTAAGTCCTTAAATTTTTACTTTTCTCCAATACTTATTTTAAATTATTATTCTGATCAATTTTTCTATCTATTCTCTCAGTTTATCTTACTATACATTCCGTCTTTTTCCAAAAAAAATACTCTCCGTTATGCGAAAAGTATTTGAGACCTTACAACAGTATTTTGGCATCATCATATCATTAATGAATATGCACCTTCGTTCCCTGCGGAATGTTGTCATAAATCCATTTGGCGTTTTCCACTTCGAGCCTGATACAGCCATGAGAAGCCGGTGTACCAAGTTTAGCCGCTTCTTCGGCAATCATTTTTTTCTGTTCATCCATCGGGACGGAATGGAAAAGGTACACACCCCAGTCTTTGAAAGAGACCCAGTATTTGGCGCCCTGCTGGTATTTTTCCGAGTAAAACCATTCGCCGCGGTTTTGAATTTCAAAATCCCCCAGCGGAGTCAAATTATTGGCGCCTGTCGACGCTGTAAATTGTTTGATTTCAGAATCCTGATAATAGATCTGGACAATTTGTTCGGTCACATCAACATCAATCCTGTAGTCGCTTTGTTGGTTTTCCTGAGATTTGGCCGTTTGATCCTGCTGTCCGTTCGCGGATTCCTGCTGTTGCGCTTCAGTATTCTGACTGTTTTCTGCACCCTGGTTATTCCCACCGCTGTTTTCAGCCGTTCCATTCTGTTGGTTATGGCTGAAAGTCTGGTTGTCCTGTTGGGTTGTCTGGTCCTGATTAGAGTTATACCGGGAAAACACACTGACTGCTTCAGATCCGCCCAGAAAGCTCATTAACCCGGCAACAATAAATAATATAACCACCGTGGCAAGTGCAATTTTAGATTGTTTTCTTTTCAAAACGATCTTCTTCCTTTGCAGCGTAATGGATTTATTCCTGATGTTTGTTCTTATTAAACCCTGAACCGATAGCCCGCTCCCCAGACCGTTTCGATATACTGCGGGTTGGAAGGGTCGCTTTCAATTTTATCGCGTAGCCGGGCGATATGAACAGTGACCGTAGCGGAATCACCGAGCGCCTCAAGTCCCCAGACCTTTTCAAATAATTCGTCTCTGCCGAATACCCGGTTGGGATGCTTCGCCAGATATAAAAGCAGCTCAAATTCTTTCTGGGCGAGATTGGCTTCCCGGTTATGGATATAGACCCTGCGGGCTTCTTTCTCGATCCTGAGTCCACGGATCATAACAGCGTTGTTGCTTATCTGCTTTTCGCTGAATTTCTTCTTCAGTTTTTCATAATTCTGCAGATGAGCTTTGACCCTGGCGACAAGTTCACCGGGGCTGAATGGTTTCGTGATATAATCATCCGCTCCGAGATTAAAGCCTTTGATTTTGTCGATTTCCTCTTTTTTAGCGGATACCAGAATCACAGGAACCTCTTTTTCATCTCTTAGACTGCGCAGAATCTCCAGACCATCCAGACCCGGAAGCATAATATCAAGGATTAGAAGATCATAGCCGTTTTCCTGGAACTGCTTCAGACCGGCAGAGCCATCCGCACAAATGTCGGCTGCAAAACCTTCCACTTCCAGGTAATCTTGTTGCAGTTCCGCAATATTCAGATCATCTTCAATAATCAGAATTTTTTTCATAACAGTCCTCGTTTTGGATGGTTTTCTTCATGTAGACTTAGAGTTGACATGGTACTAGTCTTTAAGATAGGCCAGTGAAATCAGAATACTCATTCCTTCCTTGCCGTGGGACATTGCCCAGATAATCCCCTGATGCCCCTCGACGACCTGTTTGGCAATCGCAAGTCCGAGGCCGCTTCCCTTAATCCCTGTTCTGGCCTGATCGGAACGGTAAAACCGGTCAAAAATATACGGCAGATCCTTTTCACTGACTCCACACCCATTGTCCTGAAACTCCATAATAATACTGGAAGGAGTCTCCCTGAGCAGAACCCTTATTACCGCCTCATCTTTGTCCATATACTTGCGGGAGTTGTCCAGAATGTTCATTACAATTCTTTTCATTCGTTCCCGATCAAGAAAAACGCAGCGCTTTTGGGTCAGATCACTGAACATTTCCGTGTGAATTCTATTGTTTTCGAGTTCAGGTTCACTTTCCAGCAAGCAGCTTTTAATGAATTCCTGAACATCGGTCCTTTCAAAATTAAACGGAATCTGGTTTAGATCAAGTTTGGCGTAGAGCAGCAAATCATCAATCATCTTATCAACCTGCTCAGCCTTTACATAGATGGTTCTCAAATATTTCTCCGTTTTTTCCGGGGTATTTGCGACGCCATCCAAAATGCCTTCAACATAACCCTTAATCGAAGTAACGGGAGTCTTTAAATCATGGGATATGCTGGATATCAGCATTTTTCTGTTGTCTTCGTATTTCAGCTGGGTATGGATCGATTCCTTGAGCTTAAGGCGCATAAGCTCAAGGTCCCGGCACAATGCTTCAATCTCCCGGTCACCTTCTTCGGCAATCTGGCAGTCCAGGTTGCCGGTCCGGATCTCATCTGCAGCATGCTGCAGATGATTCAGTGGCTGCAAAACCGCCCGCGAAAACTGATAGGAGATCAGGATGTTCGTAACAATGAAAGAGCATAGGAACGTCAGGCCGATCACAATGAGGAACTGAATCAGGCCGTTAGCTGCCTGATCCGGCGGAACGAGCAGCAAAACGGTTCCCCCGGCGGCATCTGCCGAATCCTGCTCAATAATTTGGACCGCAAAGGACTGACTGCTGATCACAATGGTTCCCCTGCCTGGCTTGTTTCGTCCTGCTTCCTTGGCCTTAGCCAACTCAATTTTGCCAATTCCCGTTGCATCCAGCGAGGTATAGATCATGCTGTCATCCTTCAGGATGATCAGTTCGCCTCCGATTTCAGCTATTTTCTGGCGCAACAGCCGCTGAAACTTTTCATCGGCAATCGCGTCGGGACTCTCCTGCTGGATCAGTCTTTCTGTATCCATCAGTACTGCTTCAATCTGAGAGGCCCGCTGGTAGCTTTCCCAGGAATATATATTGCCATATAGTTTGCTGTATATAAACAGATAAGCCATGGCGACCAGTGCTGTAATCAGCACCGGAATCGCCACGGTAGCTGCATTTGCTGCAATTAAACGCTTCTTAAGATTCATTGCCGGTCCTCTTATTCAGTCATTTAGCATCATTTTTAAGCAAATTCTGAAATCTAGAACTCTTTTTTATCAAACAAATAAAACCCCGCTGCAAAAAACATCAGTGCGTAGCCAAGCATCAGACAAAACTCCCGGCCAATCTTCGCCAGCGGCAAAGAATTGGCCAGCCACAAATTGTACCAGTCGAGCTGTGTGGTAACCAACAGGCTTGAGTACTCGGAAAAGAAAATACCAAAAGCCTTGATGGCCAGAAAAACAATAATTGCAACAAAAAATACCGACGTGCCGCTCTTTAGAATATTGGCCAAAAACACAATCCCTAGGGCCAATGTAAACAGCGGAAACAAGCTGATCACATAAACGAGCACGGTTCTCGCTACAGCGGTAAGCGTAGCGGAATTGGCATTAAACAGAAAACCGGCCAGCATGGAAAAGACCATTAAGATCAGCAGGTTGGCCAGAATAAAGACCGCAATGGCCGTGACTTTGGCCGTATAGATTTTCAGCCTGCTGACCGGCCTGGTCAGCGTGACGCGCATCAGGTTATGGGAGAACTCCCCGGAAAAACAGTCAATGGCAACGAGCGCTGTAAACAGCGGCAGAATCGTATTGACGACGACCGACAAAACTAGTACGGGAAATTCCACGCTGCCGGTGCCTCTTACACCAAAGCCGGTTCTGACACCAACGACGGCCAGCTGCCCCAGTACAATCACAACCAGTGAGATAATCAGCGCAACCAGGGCTTTTCTCTTTTTGTACAGCTTTTCAATTTCATTGATCAAAGCAGCTTTATACGCGGCCATTGCGTTCCACCTCACTGACAAAGTAATTCTCCAACGTGGCGTAATTTTGCAGAATCTTTTCCGTGCTGTCCACATTGAGCATCTTTCCGTTGACGATGACCCCGATCCTGCTGCAGGTAAGTTCAACATCATGGATTAGATGGCTTGAAATAAAAAAGGTGGTTCCTTCCTGTTCAGCCATCTGCTTAATGAGATTACGGACATCAATCATCCCCTCGACATCGAGTCCGTTCAACGGCTCATCCAGGATCAAAACTTTGGGCCTGGCCAGAATAGCCGCAGCTAAACCCAAGCGTTGCTTCATGCCTAGGGAGAACTTCCTGGGTTTTTCCTGTTTGTATTTGATCATACCGGTAAGCTCCAGAACCTCATCAATTCTGTGGTCATCGACTCCCGGGTAACAGCGGGCACGCTGCCTTAAGTTTTCATAAGCGGTCAAGAACGGATAAGAGTCAGCAATTTCAATAATACAGCCAACTTCCGCCATGGCCTTCTCATATGATTCGGTAATACTATGCCCGAAAATCCTGACGTCACCGCGGTCCGGCCGGATCAATCCGGTCATGATCTTCATTGCCGTTGTTTTTCCTGCACCGTTTGGCCCAAGAAAACCAAAAATATCCCCCTGATCAATTTCCAGATTGATATCGTCAATGCCCCGGCCGTTTTTATACAGTTTGGTCAGGCTGCATATTTCAATCACTTTTTCCATATAATTGCCCCCATTGTGCACTGCAAGGAGCCTGCCGGGATTCCCCGGCGGCTCCAATTTAAAGTTATTGCTATTTGTTATTCGTTTTGTTACTTGTTATTCGTTATCTATCATCTAACATTGCATCTGTTCATTCCAGAACAGGCGAGAAGACGGAATCGTAAGACCCGCTGGACATGTTCAAGTTGAAATACACCTTGGCATTTGCTTCATCCAGATAGATGCTTCCGGACCGGTTCGATCCGTCATTATCTCTGAATTCAAACATGGCATCCGATTTTGTCTGATTGGAAGTTGTGGCGTCAAACGTAAAGGTCAGAGCATTCTGCGCATACGTCTCAAAGCCTTCTCTGTATTTCTCGGAATATTCTCCGGCAATATTTGCGCTCTCAACATGGGCAATTTTCAGAATGCGTTCGCCAATCTTGACAAATTTACCGTCTTGCTCAATGATAATATCGTTTTTAAATGTCCCGATAAACTTTTCAGGATTGGAGATCTGAGGTCCGGCGCTGGTTCTTTCTGTTGTTCTCTGAACTTTTTTGCCGCTAAGGTCCGGCTTCTGAACAATTGTTTCATTGATATCCGTTAATTTAACAAGCGTTTCCATCGTAATTTCATGGACCTGTTCCTGTGCGTCCTTTCCGGATAATATCACTGTTGCCAGAATATAATCCAAGAGACCGTCGGAATTAACTGTGGCCGACCCTTCAATTTGTTTCACATAGATATCCTGCGTTAGTACAGGGATTCTCGCACTATAGCTGTTTTGTCCCGAAAGAGCCTGTTTGACCTGAAGGGAGGCCACCGCGTTGACCAAAGCCGGAATCTGTACTTCAGACAGGGAACCAGAAAGCGCTTTGCTGCCATCGGCATTCTCCTGAACGACCACATGGTCCTTCAAACTGCCGACAACCGCATCCACAATCTTCTCAACATCTTCCGCTTCATCCTGTTTAAAAGGATTGTCAAATACATCCGTTTCGCGCTCCTGGGTATATTCGGTATAGTAATAGGCTTCATTGCCGGTGCCGATATCCGTACCATTGATCCAGGTGTTCTTATCCGTATAGTAATAAGAATCGGAAACCTTTCCGTCCGGACTCAGACTGCGGGAGCTGTCCTCGGTCGCCCCATTCAGCCGGTCAAATTTTTTGACATCGTTCTGGGAACTTATGATTTCACCGTTATACTTTATGGCAAATGAATAATCCAGGGTAAAGTTGTTAAATTGCTCTGAACAGCTCGCTGCGCTTTGCTTCAAGCCGTCCTTAAGCGTATCATAGCCGCTTTTGCTGACAATGTCCGCCAGTGCAGTCGTCGCAAACAACAGAATCCCGACGGTAAAGACTACCGGCAGCACCGCTTTTTTAGATATTCTCATCTTCACTTACTCCTTTTCAAATATTGGAAAGCTTCCTGATCTTATTTTACTCCCAATATCTTGAATATCCGTAAACAGAATCTAAACAATTTATAAACAATGCTTCCGGGCAAAATAGACAATTCTTCTTTCAGTTTTTTACTCTTTGAAATAGATTTGAAATGGCGTTAAGCACGAGACTTGAAAGGTCAGGTGCGTTGCAGCTTTCAAAGTGATTATCTGATATATTCGGGATCAATTACGTATCTTCCTTTATTTATTGTTAAGATGATGATTTCAGGATTAATCGGCTGCCGCCACCGGCTGTTCCTTGGCCAGATAATTGCCCACTCCTTCGAAAATAGCCATGGCCAGCTGCTGCTGATAAGCACTTTCGTTTAATCTCTTTTCTTCCTCCGGATTGGACAGGAACCCGACTTCAATTGTCACGGCCACCATATCCGTATTCTTGAGGATAAAATAGCTTTGGTTTGCTTTTGCTTCCCGTTTTTTTGTTCCGACTTTATTCAGACTTTGCTGGATACTTTCAGCCAGCAGTTTTCCTCCCTCGGATTCCGGATGGTAAAACACTTGCGGGCCATGCTGTCTTTGATCGGAAAAACTATTGGCATGAATGCTCAGATATATTTTAGCCTGGGATTCCATAGCGGTTTGAATCCGGTAGGCCAAGTCCTCTCTTTTGCGTTGAAGCAGGCTTAAAGAAGTTCCAAAATCCTGGTCCTGCTCCCTTAGCATCACAACTTTGCTTCCGGCCTGGGTGAACAGTAGCTGCAGCCTTTTAGAAACCTGCAGGTTCACATCCTTCTCCAGGGTTTTATTGACGCCAACAGCCCCAGGGTCAACCCCACCATGACCAGCATCGATCGAAATAGTTACCCCGCCAAGTATCCAGCTCCATCCCGGAACATCCTTGGCGGTATGCATTGCTGCTTTCTGACTGAGAAAAATACCGGCTATAGCCAGAAGAACGAGAATACTTGATACCAGTATAATCTTTGGTCCCGGGATTATTTGTCTATGCATCAATCCGCTGATCCGTGAATAATTCAGGTGTTTGGCCATGGTCTTCCCCCTCTCACCTATATCTATGGTGAAGAGCAGTGAATTATTCAAAAGGGAATGATTTCAGTGACCTTTGATCGGATAAGGTTTGCCTGTCTGCATGCAGTGATTATGTTTTGCCAATTACTTCACCTGTAAAACCCAGAATAGTTTTATCATATATTTTAAACGTCAGAATAATCATTCCCCCTTACCAGTCATTTATTTTGCAGATGCTTGTTTAGCATTTGTTATACTAATTTGCGTATAAAATGTTACAATATTTTCCTATTTATGATATAATAAATACATACCAACTTGGAAGGTGTGTATTTGAAATGAGACAGAAAGAATTTACCCAAGAACAAATTGATGCAATATTAAAAGCT
>Ga0209639_1003493_pt1 | contig 10426 bp, 7 predicted proteins | sample EPASupsiteHSE605_FD_187268 | JGI IMG/M metagenome (GOLD analysis project Ga0209639, IMG submission 187268) | Bioremediated contaminated groundwater from EPA Superfund site, New Mexico - Sample HSE6-05 (SPAdes) (version 2) | ecosystem: Environmental > Aquatic > Deep subsurface > Groundwater >...
CGGTTCTCGCGCGCACCCCCCACCTTCAGGTCGGCCTCGTCCGGGTACTCGGCCCGGGTCACACCGGCCGCCTGCGGCAGACATGCTGCGATCCCGACGCCGGCTCCAGCAATTCCGGCCCAGCTCGTGATCACCTCGTCGCCGTCGAGTTCGACCGCTTCGAGGGCCTGGCCACCGCTCGCGGACTCAGCCGGGCCGAACCGTACTGGGAACCGGCCGAGGCGGCTCCTGATGCGGAGGGTGGCCCCGTCAACGGTACACGTCTCGAGCGCTCCGCCTGCCCGTCGCCGGTTCATCGCGTCCCATTCGACCGGGCCACGGGCCCGGCAGGTCTCGAGAATCTCGGCCACGCCGGCCGCACGATCGACCATCACCAGGTAGCGTTCGGAGAAGAGCGGACCGAAACGCGCCCGGACCTCCTCGGGAATGAGCGTGATCATGATACCGCCGAAATATTCGTTAACAGGATTGTCGGCAGCATCCCATATAATCTCTTTCCCCCTCGTCGTCCGCCATTTAACCGCATGAAGCAATACTTAAAAGTATGCCCATCCTCCCGTTGACCATCACGAATTGGCACTGGTGCAGCCGATCCGCTATCCTTTGTATGAATATGGACCCGGAATGCACGGGGAATGAGAAAATCTCTAAAATATTCGACTATTTCGGGAAATTGCGGAAGATATGGCGGCCCTTCACCAACTACGTTCGAAGATCTATATAAAGCATGGGAATATCATTTGTGGGTGCAATGGCCCCCGATTTCCGATATACTGCATATTTACCCTTCTTCTGGCAAACGGAGCCCGGAAATATGCCCGCGTAAAAAGATAACGTATTTATAATCAAAGGTTCTTGTATTGAACAATTGAGGGTGTTAGATGAACTTTCGGAAAAAAATCCTCATTATTCTCTTCCTTGGTTGCGCCCTGCTCGCGCATTCCGCCGTTGCTGCGACGATTGTCGCCGCAAGTGACGCGAGTGCCTCCTCCAAGTCCACCGCGCAATACATCTGCGATGGCAGCAACGATGAGGTCGAGCTGAACGCCGCGCTCGCGCGCGGAGGAGAGATCGTCATGACCGAGGGAACCTTCCGCACCTCGGGGACGCTCAACGTCAAGAGCAACTCGATCTTTCGTGGACAAGGAGCGAGTAAGACGGTCCTGAACATGGCCGGCGATTACGGGGCACGCGTGGATATCGCCAACCCGACAGTGACCGTAAGCGATTTCAAGATCACCAACCGCGGCTGGCTCATGATCACCACGTCGCACGTGAAGGTGCATGACGTCACCATCCAGGACTCGAAGAAGACCGCGCCAACTGTCAACGGGATGTTCTTCGTCTGGGCCGATGGGCGTGTCTGCGAGGACATCGAGTTCGTCGGGTGCAAGGCGATCGATGTCGGTTCGACCGGATTCAACCTCAACGGTCAGCGCTCGCCGAGAGAGAACCGGAATATCCGGTTCGACAACTGCCAGGCCATCCGCTGCGGCAACGAGGGCTCCGGCAAGATCTGGGCTGTCGGGTTCGACTTCCACGAGGGCGCAGACCTGTACGATCTCTCCGTCAATAACTGCTATGCCGAGGATTGCTGGGAGTCCGGGTTCTACTTCGAGCCGAATTTCTACAACGGCGAGGACCCGAATCAGGCCATCCCGGTTCAGGTCAACAGCCGGGTCACCAACTGCGTCGCCGTCAATAACGGTTGGCGGAACAACCTCGACACCCGCTTCTACATGACCGGGTTCTACCTCTCCTGCGGAGTCACCCTATCCGACTGTGCATCGAGGAACAACCGGAATAACGGTTTCTGGGTCTGGCAGAGCGCCAAGGACGTCATCCTCAACAGGTGTACCGACGATGGCTCGGACAAGTCTTTCCAGGTTCGCACTGGTTCGAACCTGAAGTTCAACGACTGCACGTCGAGCAACGCGCGGACGTACGCGCTCTACGCCTGGGGAACTTCGGGCGCAGTCTTCGACGACTTCACGATCATCAACCCGAAGAAGAGCAGCGGCGCTGTCTGCCTCGGGCTCCGAGAGGATCACCCCAACGATCCGTGGCCCGTGACTGGCTGCACGTTCGATATCCTGCTGACCGGTGCGAATAAAGATACGCTGATCCGGTATTACAACGCCAACAACAACCAGATCACGATCAACGGCATCGGACCGGTCACGACAACGCCAACGCCGATCGGGTCAACACCAACGATAACGGTTACGCCGAGCATCGGCACACGCGCGGTTCCCGGCACGATCGAGGCCGAAGACTACGATGCTGGCGGCGAGGGTGTGGGTTACCACGACGTTGACGCCGAGAACTTCGGCCATGCATACCGCCAGGACGGTGTCGACATCGAATACAGCGATGCGGCCGACAGTTACGTCATCGGGTGGATGCGGCCGTCCGAGTGGCTCCAGTACACGGTGAACGTCGCGAAAGCCGGCACCTACGACGCCGCGTTCATGGTGGCGAGTCCCAACTCGGACACGTCATTCAAGTTCTCCGTTGACGGGACTGACATGGCAACGGTCTCGGTCCCGAACACGGGCAGCTGGGAGACATACAGCGAGGTCAAGAAGCCGGTCACTCTGACCGCGGGTAAGCATGTGCTCCGGATCACGACCACCGGATTCCACAACATCTGCTGCATGAAGTTCTCGAGTACCGGGACGGTCACGACAACGACCACAACACCGACGCCCACCGTTACCGTTGTGGCGGGAGCTGCCATCCCGGGTCTCATCGAGGCCGAGAATTATAACACCGGCGGCGAGGGTGTCGCATACCATGACACGACGACCGCGAACGAGGGCGGCGCTTACCGACAGGATGGCGTCGACATCGAGATGGCGAGCGGTGAGGGGAGCTACGCGGTCGGCTGGGTCCGGCCCGGCGAGTGGCTCAAGTACACGGTGAATATCGCGGAGGCCGGGGTCTACGACGTCTCGTTCCGGGTCTCGAGCCCGCAGTCGGACGGATCGTTCAAGATGCAGATCGACAACACCGATGTCTGCACGGTCATGGTCCCGAACACGGGCAGTTACCTGACCTACAACACGGTCGTGCGGCAGGTCTCGCTCCCCGAAGGATCCCACGTGATGCGGCTCTACTTCAACGGCTACACGAACGTGAACTGGGTCCGATTCCAGGACAGCGGGGTTCGGACTCCGCCCACGTCACCGACCCCGACCGTGACCGTGACTGCGACGCCTACAGCGCCGGGAATACTCCTTCCGCCGCCGGTTCCGTATGATTACGGAACGGGCATCATCCCGGGCGTGATCCAGGCCGAGGATTTCAACGCGGGTGGCCAGGGCGTGAGTTACTTCGACACGACCTCGTCGAACTTCGGTGGCGTCTACCGCACAGGGGAGGACGTGGACATCGAATTGAGCGACGGCGCGAGCAGCCCCGTGGTCTGCTGGATCCGTCCAGGAGAATGGCTCAAGTATACGGTGAATGCCCGATGGACCGGTGACTACGACGCGGTCTTCCGGGTCTCCAGCCCGCAGGCGAACACACAGATTAGGCTGCAGGTCGACGGCGTCACGGCGACGACCTTCACCGTGCCGAACACAGGCAGTTACGACACGTACACGAACGTAACCCAGAAGGTCCGCTTGACCGGAGGCCCGCACGTGCTCCGCTTCGTCTTCGGCGGGTATCACAACATCGATTACATGGCATTCGGGACGGTCGGTACCCTGACCTCCTCCCGCGCCGCCATCGCAGCGGACGCAAACACGACAGCTCCGGCCCCGGCGGTCATGCCGGTAACGACCGCTACGGCGACGGTAACCGTGGCAACAGCGAACGCGACAGCGACAAACGTGGTGACGGCGACGACGGTCCCGGTGACGCCGACGGTGACCACGGCAAACGTGACCGCAACGAACCTCACGACGACGGCTGTGACGACGACCGCAGCAACCGTGGTAATGACGGACTCCGTCACCCCGACCGCCCCTGTCCCGGCGAGCCCGACCGACACGGCGACGGTCACGATGACGACCTCTGCCACGAACACGGCCACCATCACCCCGGTCGCCACCACTCCAACAACGCCCACGACGGAGAGGACCGAGTCCACCGCAGGGGCCCCCACCCCGGCGACGAACGCGACAGGGACTGCTACCGTCACGACGACGGCAACGGCAACAGTGGTCGCCACCGCGACTCCGAGCGCCACGCCGACCGCGGAGATGCTCATGCGGGTCGCCGCAGCCGACCGAAACCTGTCGACGTTTGTGAACGCGGTCCAGACAGCGGGGCTCACCGACACCCTGAATGGCCTCGGGCCCAACACAATCTTCGCCCCGACCGATGCGGCCTTCGAAGCCCTGCCTCCGGGTACCCTCGATGCGATGCTCGCGGATCGCGACCTGCTCGCCTCGATGCTCACCCACCATGTGGCCGAGGGACGCCTCTCGGCAGCCAACATGACTCGAATGCCCACCATCAAGATGCTCGATGGTGAACCTGTCAACGTGACGGTGCAGGCCGACGGCCGCCTGATGCTCGACGGTGCGCTGGTGAACAGGACCGACATACAGGCGGGCAACGGCGTAATCCATGTGATCGACGCGGTGCTCCTGCCCCCAGCCACCACCCCGACGCAGACTGCGATCGCTCCCTCTCCGACGGCGACAGTTGCCGATACGACCTCAGCAGCGAAGCGACCGTCGGTGCCTTCACCGGTTGTGCCGGCCGATACGACCGCAGCACGGACGGCCAATGGCACCCCGGTTGCTACCTAACCACTTTTTTTAACGGCTCTCGAGGGACGTCGCTCCCGCAATGACAGCCGTCTTATCTGCCGGAGGCAAGCCGACTGCTCCCGCAGATCAGGGGATTAACGAGAAAAGAAGAGGGTTACGCCCTCAGAACGACCTGGAATGCGACCGAATCGGCCCCGAAGAACCTGCGCGTGAATTCGGCCGCCACCTCGGGTTCATACTCCTTGCAGCTGAAGATGTCGATGTATGCCGCGTTCGCTTCGTTCGCGAAATGTCCCGAGATGAGCGAGGTCTCGATCAGCTGCGTCATCGAGTACCCGGCGACCCGATCATTCGGGCCAAAGTGGACAACCTGCGGCTCACCGAAGCGCTTCATCCGGATGAGGTCGCAGACCTCGATCACATACTGCCGAATCCGCTCGGCATCGCGGATCGCCGCAGGGTCGCATCCCTTGAGATCGATGCAGGTGCAGAGGCCCCACGCATCCTTCTCGCGAAACTCCCGGACGATCGCGCTCTCTCCATTTATCTCCGCCATCTAGAAGCCTCCGTATCGATGATCTACCGCTAATTGTGCGTCTGTACAGGTTCCAGACATGCAGGGTTAAACTTTTCCAAACGGACATAGGTATCCTCCTGATCGGTCCAAGCAGCAAGGCGCATTCACCGCTCCGGAGACGAACAGTCGAGATAAGCGCAGATCTTCCCCTCACAAAGGATTGGACGATATGCATTTCGTCAGATGCCGCATCACCTCGGGAAGAAGGCCTTTTCGGGCGGCGAAATCGCGCGCCGTTCGAAGAACGCGGGGCAGAGAGAAAAGATTATGTACATGAAATCCGTTGATAAATTGCCGGATCTCACAATATTCAATGTATTTTGCCCGGTTATTCATAGAATGTCGTTACCACGCCCACCGAGCCCTCTACGAAGAGAAGCGAGATTCTTGGGTTTTTTGGAAAACAAATGGCAAATTTTTTATAAGACCACAAAGGATTTTTACATTGACCTAACCGCGGCAGTTTAATATGTTGCTGGTCTAGGTGCATGATTCAGAGAGGTGTATCGTTCAATGGCATTTCATCCACCAGTAGCAATCGTTGCGAAGGCAGGCGACGCCGGCAAGTACAAGACCGGTCTGCCCTCGTGGAACATGGTGCTCCGCGGGTTCTTCTCCGGGGCATTCATTGCGATGGGCGCGGGTCTCGCGACCGTCTGCAGTACGGGTATCCAGGCCGGCGCGGCCGCGACCGCAGCCGGCTTCGTCAACGCCGGCTTCGCCGCACCTGGTATCCAGCAGCTGATCCTGGGCGCCGTGTTCCCTGTCGGGCTGATTATCACCATCCTGACGGGTGCCGAGCTCTTCACCGGCGACGCCATGCTCGCGCCGGTCGCAGCCTTCATCCACAAGGTCTCGTGGGCAAGCGTCCTGAACCTCTGGGTCTGGGTCTACATCGGGAACCTGATCGGCTCCCTTGTGTGGGCATACATCATGGCCTACGGCCCGTACACCTCGGTCAGCGCGACCGGTACGATCGCGGCCAGCGGCTTCGGCGTCAGGGCCGTCCAGATCGCTATCGCGAAGGTGAGCTACTTCGGCACGGCAGGCCTCTGGTCCGCGTTCCTCAAGGGGATCGGATGTAACTGGCTCGTCAACCTGGCCGTCCTGCTCGGGATATGCGCCGACGACCTGATTGGCAAGTTCTTCGGGATCTGGTTCCCGATCATGGCCTTCGTCTCGTCCGGCCTCGAGCACTCGGTCGCGAACATGATGTTCATCCCCGCAGGGCTCTTTGTGCAGCCCTACCTGTCGGAGGCGCAGATCGCGACATTGCCCGGCATCGCAAATCTCAATTGGGTCACAATGTGGACACAGAACATCATCCCGGTCACGCTCGGAAACATCGTGGGCGGCATGGTCTTCGTCGGCCTGCTCTACTGGATCGCCTTCCGCAAGGAGATCCAGGCGCTGAAGTGATCCTGATCTCCAAATGAAGATCGGCAATATCAGGGTGAGACCCTCGATCCTCGCGATCGCGGTCTTCCTCATCCTCACTTTTCTTCTTCTCTACGCGTTCTACGTCAGCGGCGACCGTTCCCTGCTTGTCTGGGGAATCCCGACGCTCATCATGATCCTGATCATCCCGCTGGTCCTCAACTACATGAGCCAGCACGAGTACGCGGGCCTGCTCCCCATGTACGAGGCGGAGGCGAAGACCGTTCGCGTGAACCAGGTCAACCTCTCGATGCTCTCGGAGCCTGTCCGGCTCATCGGGATCGTGGAGCAGACCCACTTCCAATTCCTGAACCGGCCGACGTTCCTGGTCGGTGATCGGACGGGCGAGATCTCGGTCAAGATGTTCACATCCCCCAACGAGAGAATCCGAAAGGGCGACCGGGTGGAGGTACTGGGCCAGGTCATCAAGCGATATGTCGCCATGGGCGAGCCCGTGATCAACGCGGTCTCGATCCGCAAGCTCGACCCTGTGAGCAGCGGGGTGGCGGAGTCGGCTGCGCCGCAGAAGAAGAGTCGGCGGCGATAACCGCGACAGGCCGGCGATCCGCCGGTCGGTCCAGACCTCATCGTTCCGTCCCATTCGACATCCGCCCTCGATACGGCCTCCTTTTCCGATGAAAAGAACTTTAACCGGCCACGGATACACGTATGTGAATGGCACGGAAGGCCGGAAAGAGCGCGGCGGAGGAACCCCCCCTCAAGCTCTTCTACATCTTTTACAACGAGGAGCGCTGGAATAACTGGCTCCGCACCCTTGCGGAGGCCGACTTCGAGGGAGACGGCGGCGAAGACCTTCCGGAGGGGATCGCGATGCTCTACGCGTTCTCCGAGGATATCACTCTCTCGGTCCTGAAGATCGTGCGTCTCTGGCAGAACGAGCGGTTTCAGGCCGACGAGGCCCTGCAGAAGATCAACGACGTGGAAGCGATCGTCCTCTCCGAACTTCCCGACGGCCCGCTGATCGAGCTCGTCGGCCCGGTGCAGGAGTCCGTACTGGTCCTCTTCGCTGCGTGCCGCCGGTTCATCGCCGGAGACTACGACAAGGACATCAAGGCCCTGGTCAAACGCGGGCGAACCCTCGCCGAACAGGGCGCGGACGAGACCCTCGAGGTCGCCGCCGAGATCGGCGCAGCGGTGATCGGCGGGGCCGCCTGCTGCGCCCGATACGTTAAGGACGACATCGAGGACCCCACGCTCTTCGACGACTGGCTCGTCGAGATCGAGACCATGGGCGAGGCGATGAAGTCCCTCAAGAACTTCGATGAGGAGCCCGGCGAGTCGTCGTGATCGCAGAGAAGGCCCGCTTCCGGTCCAGTCGGCGGCTCGAGCGCGTGGCGGGCTTCCGCCTGCCCGAGAAGGCCTTCCACGGGCTCATGCTCGAGACGCTCTCGTCGCGCCTCGACTTCGACCGGCTGGACCCGACCACCCGCGCCCAGCTCCTTGAGTTCATCGAGGACTTCCTCCGGTGCGATTGCAAAAAATCCCCGCAGTGCGGTTGTCCTGAGCGGCGTTTCGCCGCGCTCGTGGTCGAGCTCCGTGAGGCGGGCCTCGACCACCGTCAGATCAGCGCCCATCTCGCCGACGTTTACGGTATCGATCTCTTCCCGGCGGACGTCCTCTCCTTCCTCGAAGACTCGGTCCATGTTCTCGAAGCGATCGCAGACGTCGCCGCGCTTCAGGGGCGCGACGAGGTCGCAAAGGGGGCTCGGGAGCACATCCGGACCCTTGAGCGCTGAGGGCTCCGATTCCCCCTCGATACCTTTTATATTCCCCATGACGACCTGTTTAGAATGAAGGTCGTGGTTACCGGCGGTGCGGGGTTCATCGGCTCCAATCTCGCCGAGGAGCTCTCGAACCGGTACGAAGTGACGGTCCTCGATGACCTTGCTACCGGGCGGGAGTCCAACCTCTCGGGCCTGGACGTCGAGTTCGAGCAGGGTTCGATCCTCGATACCGAACTCCTGGCACGGACCTTTCGGGGCGCTCGCTTCGTCTTTCACGAGGCGGCCCTCCCCTCGGTCCAGCGCTCGGTCGAAGACCCCGCGCGGTCGAACATGGTGAACGTGAACGGGACTCTGAACGTGCTGCTCGCGGCGCGTGACGCCGGAGTGAAGAAGGTTCTCTTCGCGTCGTCTTCGTCGGTCTACGGCGACACGCCAGTCCTCCCGAAGGTCGAGACCATGACCCCGGCCCCGATGTCGCCGTACGCGGTCACCAAGCTCACGGACGAGCACTACTGCCGTGTCTTTACGTCGCTCTACGGCCTCCCGACGGTCGCTCTCAGATACTTCAACGTCTTCGGCCCGAAGCAGGACCCGAAGTCGCAGTATGCGGCCGTGATCCCGAACTTCATCACCCGCATCCTCGCTGGGGAGCCGCCGGTGATCCACGGTGACGGTCGGCAGACGCGCGACTTCACCTTTGTCCGCGACGTGGTCCACGCGAACATTCTCGCGGCAGAGAGCGACGCCGTCGGCGTCTTCAACGTCGCGTGCCAGAAGCGGATCGACCTTCTCGACCTCGCGAACACGATCATGGAGATCGTCGGCACTCGCGTCGACCCGATCCACGAAGCATCCCGCCCTGGAGATGTCCGCGACTCGCTCGCAGACATCGCCAGGGCGCGCGACGCTTTCGGCTACGCTCCCGAATATTCGCTCACCGACGGCCTGAAAGAGACGATAGCATGGTTTGCCAGAAAGTGACGGCCCTGACAGTCTGCGTGGTCGGACTCGGCTACGTCGGCTATCCCCTCGCCGAAGCCTTCTCCTCGCACGTTCGTACGCTCGGTTACGACATCGATCCATCCAAGCTCGAACGGATCCGGGCCACACCCGGCAACCGAATCGAGGTGACGGACGACCCCGCAAAGATCCGCGAGGCCGATGTGGTGATCATCGCCGTCCCGACGCCCGTGACCCGTGCAAAGGACCCTGACCTCGGGCCCGTCGCGTCGGCTGCGACCACGATCGGCCGGAACCTGAAGCAGGGCGCGGTCGTCGTGCTCGAGTCGACGGTCTACCCGGGCGTGACCGAGGAGCTGATGGCGCCGGTCCTCGAGGCGGAATCCGGACTTGTCTGCGGCAGGGACTTTACGATCGGCTACTCGCCCGAGCGGATCAACCCCGGCGACGACGAGCACGTGCTTCCCCGGATCGTCAAGATCGTTGCGGGAATGGACGAGGAGACAACGGATCTGCTCACCTCCCTCTACAGCCTGGTCACGACGGTCCACCGCGCTCCCTCGATCCGGACGGCCGAGGCGGCGAAGGTGATCGAGAACATCCAGCGCGACCTCAACATCGCCCTGATGAACGAGCTCTCATTGATCTTCCAGCGGATGGACCTCGACACCCAGGCCGTCCTCGAGGCCGCAGGGACAAAGTGGAACTTCCACCACTACCGGCCGGGACTTGTGGGCGGCCACTGCATCCCCGTCGACCCGTACTACCTCGTGTACAAGGCCGAGGAGCTCGGATATCACCCCCAGGTGATCCTCGCGGGCCGCTCGATCAACGACCACATGCCGAAGCACGTGGCCGAGCTCGCGATCAAGGGAATGAATGACGCAGGCAAGGTGATCCGCGGCTCGACCGTCGTGATTCTCGGGCTGACGTACAAAGAGAACGTGCCGGATACACGCGAGAGCCCATCGCACGAGATG
>Ga0209639_1003497_pt1 | contig 10418 bp, 13 predicted proteins | sample EPASupsiteHSE605_FD_187268 | JGI IMG/M metagenome (GOLD analysis project Ga0209639, IMG submission 187268) | Bioremediated contaminated groundwater from EPA Superfund site, New Mexico - Sample HSE6-05 (SPAdes) (version 2) | ecosystem: Environmental > Aquatic > Deep subsurface > Groundwater >...
CGGTTCAGTACAACATGAGATTCATGAGGTTCTGTACTCTGCATTGAGCAATTGCTTACCTTTAAGCTATTGACGTTGATCAATAGCTTTTTCTCTTTTAAGGAACCTCATAAATCTCTAGAAGTTATGCGACGTACGGGCATTTCTGCCCAAATAATCCCCTAAAACTTTTCTGCAAAAATAAATACATCCGTAGTGATATATCCATCGTTCTCTGGATAATCTTGTTTTGTTACTTTAATTATTGATAGACTATTATCTTTCAATAATTTTTCAACACTATCTGCGGAATGATAATAAAAATATATTTCTTCCTTTGAAAAACTGGTTCTTTCAAACCCATCCTTTTTACCTTCCATAAAACTCAGATAAAGCTTTCCTTCTTTTCTCATATATTTAGAGACCTTTTGAAGAAGTGGAACCATTTCCATATCTGTTAAATGAACTATGCAAAAAGATAAAATTATTACATCAAAAGATTGATCTTTAAAGCTAACCTCTCTTATGTCTTGACAACTAAAATCTCCACTGGGAGCATTCTCTCGTGATAATTTAATCATTTCTTCCGAAAGATCAATTCCTTTAATAATAAACTCTTTACCTGACAGCATTAATTGTCTAGATACATTCCCCGGCCCACAACCTAAATCCAATACTTTCATCCCCGGCTCAAGTAAGTTAATAAACTCTCTTATCTTTTTTATGTATGGTGGATACTCCATAAATTTATTTTCAAATGCAACGCAATTCTTGTCATATGCAGTTATGGTTTTGGTCATTCTATCCATCTTTTACTCTTCCCTTTCATTTCTGATATTACAGTCTTTTCATTAATAAAGACCGAGTATGTCGTCGTCACGGTAGAGACACCGGTTACCCGGCACCCCCCGCACAGATCCCGGCGTGCGGATTTGTCGGGATAGAAACTGGGCGCGCGCATCTGCATAAGCTGACCACGTTTCCCAGAGCCCCCCTACGATCCCGGACAGTCGGATTTCCCGAGTCCGGTTCTGACCTTGGCCTGCTATCACACTTGAATCTTCCCCAGTAATTCCAGGTTTAAATTGTTAGCACCCATATACACCCATTAATTACTCGGTTTACTCAAATGCTAGTCCAGACTGCCCTGACTACGTTCTCCAAGCCGCCTGCTTGGGTATCCAGGCTTCATACTGGACGTCCAAGTGCCTAGAGGTCCTTCGCGCTCCCAAGGCGTTACCTTGTTAGCAGTGTGGTTTCTCCACTCTTAAGAAAGCATTACCCTTCTCTCATCGCTATTACGACCTCATGCGCCAGTCCTAAATCCTCTACCTTCTTTCGATTCCCCTTATAAAGGTAGTCTTTGCAGGTTGTTGCTATCCCTGCTGGAGGTAGGACTTTCCCGTCGTTATCTCTGAGTATCTTTCCATTCATGTCAGAACCCATACCCCGGCTGCCTTTGTGGTGCATTTAACCGTTTCTTCCCACAAAGCATCGGCCTTCCCCAATGCGGGAACAGGTCGGCGCTACACAATATCCCTTCAACAGATTCAGAAGGGGAGCCATAACGGAGCTGCAGTATTCGTTTACTTCCTTCTGACCTCAATGTTTGCTTGCCGCACAGTCTGTTCTGACCCTCTATTCTCTGAGTAATATGGGCCACCGCAGCTTTTTCATCCGGGCACACCACGGTTTGTTACCTCCCCGTGTTCCGGATAAGCTAGTCACCCGAACCGGTCAATTGGTGACAGGAGACTTTCACTCCATTAGATTCTCAGTCTTGACGGCTGCTCCCCCGCACCGGGCTCTTCAAAAATACTCGCTTCCGTACTTCCAGCATTAGAAATCAAAGTGAAGTTGTACTAGATCCGACTCAACAATTCTCGGTTCTGGAACTCCATATCGTTTCCAACATGCGGCGAACTCATCCTGATTAAAACTACGTCGCTGACTTCTACGGTTAAGCCATTTATATAGAATTCTCTTTGCTTGTTCGTGAAATTTGCTCAAGCTATCGTAGTTTCCAATCAGTCCATAGTAATTGTTATATCCTCGCAGTTTCGCTATGAGTTTGGGAAAGAGCCTTCTCAAACGCTTATTTCGCATCTCTTTACACCATTCTGTGAATGCGGCTAGTGACTTTCTCATCTTGCCCGGTGCAGTGCGTCGTTTGATGATATCTTTTCCTTTGAGGGATACTCCCCAGCGAAATTCAAACCCAAGAACTCGAACTTTGTGTTTTCCTCTTTGCGAAATCGTGAAAAGCTTATAATGTTGGTTTTCTCTTGCGCCAGCTCTAGTCCGAATTTCTTTAATCGCTCTCCTACTTCCTTGTAAAACCGCACTGCGTCTCGTTTGTATTGGAACGCGCACACGAAGTCATCTGCATTTATACAGATATAGCTCATTCCTTCGCAGGTCTGCTTGACTCTCTTTTCGAACCATAGATCCAGTGCATAATGTAGGTAGATGTTCGCTAAAATTGAACTGATGACCCCGCCTTTGTAAGCGTACCAGGTAATTCCATCTTATCAATATCTTCTACTCCATATAGAACACATGTAATAATTTGATCTGAATTAAGACTTTCATGATCAAAATTGAAAATTCCTTCGCTCAACTTATTTATTTTTTTCTTAAAATTCCTGTAATCTGTATCTCTGGACAATTCTAACCAAGGACATTGTTTTAACTCGGAATGTGCAATAAACAAACGCAAAAATGTCTCAATGCAATGATAATAAAGTACTGATAATTCTAATTTTACAAATTTTGTAATTTCATTTTCTTCACCATTGATGGTACTTGATTCTACTTTATAAACCCCTACTTCAATATCACTGTTATTAATTATTTTTAAAAAGTCATCCGAGTTACTAAACATACTTCCTAATACAAATAGCTTAGTTCCAAAATAATCAGAATAGTAATTTTCATAGAATTCCTTATTCAGTTTATAAATTTGTCTGGTGGAAAGGTTCACATCTGGGCCTATTAAATTTTTAATCGTCTTTTTACTCATATCCCTATCCTTCTCCCAACGCATCTTTTAATTATAAAGACCTCAAAAATATACCCTGAAATGATGGGGCAATTTCTTATAACGTCCTGCGAATTGCCGAAGCGTCATATTACCTGCATATATTCTAAGTTTTGGCAATTCGCTGTTATCAGAAGTCCGTCAGAAATGCCCAGACATACTAGAACGAAACATTCATCTATGCCCAAGCAGCCCTACGAGTAGCCTTCCTTTTCAAACGGGCATAAAATCGAAAATGTGAAGGTGTTCTACCGAAATAAAAATGAAGCTTGCATAATGCCCAAACAAAACGAAACATGCATTTTTCTCAAAAAACAACTAATCTGTTCCATGGAGCCGACCGGGCTTGTCCTCAAATTCGGATGCGCATCCGAATCTGAGGATAGACCTATAACGTTAACTATGTAAATGTCAAACATCGGTCACTACCTCGCCCCACCCTTCCACTGAGCAACAACCGAACAGATTTCTATATTTCTTTCATTCAACCCATATCCAGAATCAAATGAATCTAGGATTTCTGATAACGTCCCGAGGGTTTGCGACGTCGGGTTACTACTTTCATATTATCTCAGATTTCGGGAATTCGCTGTTATCGGAAGTGTCCAGCTACATAGGATAGCTTAAATTCACCTCTTAGTATATACCTTAATATACCAAATTTCTGCACAGTTTCTAAATTCCTTTATACGTGCATAATACTTATTGAATAAACCATTAAAGGGTGGTATTATATGGATAAAGATGAACCTCTCAAAAAGGAGGAAAAAGTTATGCCAGCGATTACTAAAAAAGTTGAGATTGATAGGCAATCGGCATTAAATAAAATAAGTTCAAAAACTCCCATTCTTGACGCCCAAAAAGGCAAAATAAAATTAAATCCTGAAAATCCCAGCCATAATGATTGGTATGAGGATAAATAGTATGAAAAATGGCTAATATTGGCGATATTTATTGGACTGAAATCTAGTACGAAGACAAAATTGAATCTAAAATCAGGCCAGTTCTTGTTGTAAATGATGAAGTAGGTTCAAGTTTACTTACAATAGCTGAAATAACAAGTTCTCCACCAAATATCTCCCCAACATATTTCGACCAATATAAAGAGCCCATATATAAGTGGAAAGATGTGGACTTTCTCGCTTATCCTTTGTCAAAACACATAAACTTCATAGAATTGCCAAAAATGAACTTGGAACATATTGTGGAGAATTAGATTGGAACGAATTTCTTAGAATCCTAGATAGAATAATAGAAGTAAACACCTAAGACCTCTTGCAGGTCTTTTCTTATTTCAAAAATGAACCACAAAATCTTACTCCGATATGGACATTTCCGATAACGTTCTGAGGGTTTGCGACGCGTCCCAACCACATTCATCTTTGCAAAGTGTCGCAAACCCTCTGTTAGACGATGGATAACGCCCCGTGATTCAGAAGCCGCCACGGACGGCGGCTCCTTGAATTCCCCTCTAAGAATACTTCAACAATCGTTGAATAACTGATTGCTTTAATTAAAGTGATATTACAAAACCCGTTTTTCTTCCTCTTTCAAATCCTGCCTTTTCATAAAAATTTAATATTTCTTCCTCTTTCGAACTTGTCAAAAGCATTATCTTATAACAGTTGTTTTTATTTGCTATCTCAACAGCTTTATTCAATACTTTTGTTCCAAGTCCTTTCTGCCTATAATCAGGGTGCGTCACAACATTCTCTATCAGCCCGTATGGACGCAAATTCCTCGTTAAATTCTTTATTATTGCCAATGTGCATGTAGAAACCACCTTACCATCAGACTCAGCAACAATATAATAAATATTCGAATCATTACATATATCAGTCCAAAGTCCTTCTAATTCAGTATTCCCATTGACATCCGGGTCATCATCGTGAAGATGTTTGTATAGACTCAATAATTCATATAGCTCATCTTTTCGAATCAACCTTATATTTTCACTCATTTGATAGCCCCTCTCGTAATAATCCAAAGCTAAAATATCCACAAAGAACTTCTCAACAAATCCGCCATGGATGGCGGTACTTGCGTTATCTGTCGTCTAACGTCCCGAGGGTTTGCGACGTCGGGTTATTACATTCATATTTTCACCGATGTCGCAAACCCTCGGTTAGGCGGCGGACCATGCCCCGTAATTCAGAGACGACCATGGACGGGAGTCCCTTAAACGTCCCCCTTGAACTGTATTGATGCATTAAATAAGAATGATGCGTCATAACAGCAAAAACTAATTATGCTCATAATCAGGAGCTTTAATGCCTATTTATTGATTAAGTCTGTACCATATGAGTTATCAATTGAACAAAGCCATTCGCCTTGGGAATCTTTCTTAAAAACATAGGTTGCCTTTCTATCCATAGAATATTCCGAATCCTTTTTATCGGCAGCAAGTAGCGTTTGGGAAATAACCAACGCCGTGTCTCCAGCTTCTAAAATAATCATTTCCCCCTGTGTTGGCACAACACTGTTATTGAAATATTTTGCAATTGCAATAAATGCTTTTTTGATTTCCTCTTTTCCTCGTGCAATCATTCCAGGCTTTACAACTAAAATTGCATCATCAGTATAATAATTAATCAGAGTATTAAAATCTTCCTGCTTTATCGCAAGGTCACACTTTTTTATAAACTCTTTTAATTCGTGTTCCATAATATATTCCTCCCAAAAAAATAGTAATCTTTGTTGCAAATTATCCTACAAATGCGTAGCAACAAAATTCCTACAACAATCCCATCCATATCCGGGCAAGGATGCCCGTCTCCCGCATGGTCTGTCGCCTAACGTCCCGAGGGTTTGCGACGTCGGGTTATTACATTCATATTTTCACCGATGTCGCAAACCCTCTGTTGTACTAAACCGCTGCGCGGTGGCTTTTTTTAACACCTATATAAATTCATGAGGCATGATATCATTCTTTTGCTACCCCAATTAACTTGGAAAGGATGATATTCATGCCTCAAACTTCTCGTGCTCTTTCACCCCATCTTCAAAAAATGAAGATCGAAATGGAACTTCGCGGTTTATCCCCTCAAACCCTGCAACATTACCTTTCCCATTTAAGACTTCTGGAAAAATATTTTAGTAAACCTGCCTTTGAAGTCTCACCTGATGAACTCAAACAATATCTTTATTATCGCATCAAATCCGGCATTAGTTACAGCAGTATCAATATTTCCTGCAGTGCTTTTAAGCTCTTTTTTAACAAAGTGTTAAATTACAACTGGTCCGATGATGTTATTGTTCGCCCCAGACGCCCAAAAGGACTTCCCTACGTGCTTTCTCAAAAGGATATTCTATCCATTACAGTTTTGCGACCCATTTGCTTGAGAATCACGCTGACCTTCGTACCATCCAGATGCTTATGGGGCATAGTGATATTTCAACGACTTCGAAATATATTCATCTTTCTACTGCCTATATTTCCTCAGTTAGAAGCCCTCTTGATGGTCGTGATCCTAATGCCTGAACTTCAGGAGATTTTTAATCACGTTCATCTGAATTCTATGTCACCTGATCAGGCAAAAGCTTTTAATATGATTCGTCATTGCCGAACATCTTCTCTTGGGGCTCACTCTGAGGTTTGCACTGAATGCGGCACTCTTGAGGTTTCTTATAATTCCTGCAGAAACAGGCATTGTCCTAAATGTCAACACTCTGTCCCAGAGCAGTGGGTTGAGGCTCAGATGTCCAAGCTTCTGCCTGTCGGTTACTTTCACGTTGTCTTTACTCTTCCTCAGGAACTGAACACCCTTGTTTTGCAGAATCAAGAACTTCTTTATTCCCTGCTTATTCGATCTGCTGGTCATACTTTAATTGAACTTGCCAAAGACCCTAAATACCTTGGAGCAACAATTGGAGTAACCTCCGTTCTTCATACATGGGGGCAGAATTTAGCATTTCATCCTCATGTGCACTGTATCGTTCCCGGAGGAGGGCTTTCCAACAGTGGCCTTCGTTTCCTTCGTTCGAGAAAGAAGTTTTTTATTCCGGTTAAAGTAATTTCGGAAAAATTCAAAGGAAAGTTCCTATATTATTTAAAGAAGGCTTTTGAAGAGGGGAAAATTAGCTTCTTTAACGATGCTGCTAAGTTTTCGTCCGTGAGTAATTTTACTTCCTTAACTGATAGCTTATATCTTAAAGACTGGGTTGTTTTCTGTAAAAAACCGTTCAAATCACCAGGTCATGTTGTTAGATATCTTGGCCGTTATACTCACAGAGTCGCAATCAGCAACTCTAGAATCCAGTCTTTTGACGGAAAATCAGTTAGTTTTTCATGGAAAGATTATAAGGACGGTAATAAATCAAAGGTAATGACTCTTGAGGCTAAAGAATTTGCCAGAAGGTTTCTTTTGCATGTTCTTCCTACTCGCTTTACAAAGATCAGACATTATGGCATTATGTGCAGCCGTAATATTGGTACTAAACTCTCAAAATGCATGAAGCTTGCCGGAAAGAGTCCTTTAAAACTTACTGCCCAAAAACACCCCAAAACCTGTCGTTCTTGTGGAAGTCAAAATATTATTATGTTTTTCCCGAAACAATCGTGTGCAGGTCCATGATCATCTTGAAATTGAATATTTTTAAAAAGTCACCCATTTGGGGAGGGGGAAAGTCTAGCCATTTTGAGGTTTTTACAGGTATCAAAAGAAATCTAAGTAATAATTTCGTTTGTTTTAACTTTGCTAATTGAGTTTTATCCTTGAGTGAGAAAGATTGAATTCCCATATACACCTAGTGCCGTCGGCAGCGGTTCAGTACAACAGGAGATTTATGATGTTCTATGCGTTTTAAAACCAAATATTATTCTTCAGCCACTGATTCTCATCACTGGCTTTTTCTCTTTTCTATGAACATCATAAATCTCTAAGAGTTAGCTGAAGTGCGGCTGACCCCATATTCCATCTGTTTTGAGGTTCATTTCTGACCCGTCAATAATAAGGTTACAACTAAAAATTACATTACACACCCTTATGTTAATAAAAAAGATTTAATTTCGTTATTTGTTACTTCTGGCTGTTCATAGTTAAGTACATGCCCTGCATTATCAATAATTTTGTAATTAAAACTATTAACCTGTAGTATTTTCATGATTGATGGATGGCAAATTAATTTATCGGAATCTCCTATTAGAGAAATAAAACTTTATCTCGGAATACCTTAAGTGCAGCCTTATCGAAAAATGTCATTCTCTGTTTCACAACCCTGCTGTGTTTAAAAATATAGAACCAGTGCTTTGACATATCCTTGTTTAAAAATGTGTACACCACACAGTTTGGGCCGCAATACTTTTGGAGAATATGCACTGCCTTTTCTTCGGTTATGTTCAACACTTCAGGAAACAAAACTTTTACGGTTCTTACTACTAATTTAACAGCCATTAGATAACCCTTAATACTCTTAATATAAGGGTAGTTTGCCATACAGACAGTTTTCTCTACCCTACCCGGTTCTTTTGCTGTATAGGCTAATGATAGGTAACCACCGTATGATAGTCCTGCTACGTTTGTCTTTTTAATACCCAATGTGTCTAGGATTTTATTAACCCAAATACCAACGTCGAAATCTTTTGTATAGGTCTCATTTGGTTCACTTTTGCCTGCTCCTCCGAAATAATCTACTGCAACTACATAATAATGCTTTACGAATTCCTTAATACACGGGAACCAAGTCATTACTGAATTATCACCCGAACCGTGAAAAAGTAATAAAGGGGGATTTGCCCTATTTCCGCAAACGATAACATGAGTGTTCCCATAGTTGGTCTCAATATCCAGTTCTTTCTTGTCCATTCCCCATAGTTCAAGCAACTTGTCATAGGACTCATAAACCAATTTTTTGCCTTCTGTGCTCCTAAATCTTTTTACCATTCCTAACCTCCATTTTTCCTTTAACACTACACCTGGATGACTCCTGCCGCATTTCAGCTAACGTTTCGCGAATTACCGAAGTCTGGTTACTACGTTCATATTCTCTCAGATTTTGGTAATTCACTGTTATCTGATGCCGCGGCAAAGACTTACCCAAATGTTTTCGTCAATTACTTATGGTTCTTTAATTCTTTCAGTGAATAAATGGTTCCCCGCCATTCGATACCACCTCGGCTTAGAGCCTTTACTGTGGAATTTATTACTGCACCAAGATACAACAATGCTGATATAGGATGAAACAAAACATAACTACTGGAGATATCAAAAAGCTTTGATAAGTGATTGTAGACAGCAAACAAACTGAGAAGAGAAATACCGCACAAGGCTCTTGCCCAAACTGAGCCAAAGAACAGACCAACAAAAGGGTAGACATTTGTGACTAAACTATATACGCATAACCCTATTACGGCTGAAACCTTATAGTTCATAGAAGCAAATAAGTTTTTTTCAAAGCCCTTAAGCGTTGCAAAGAGGTTTTTATACCATTTTACAGTAATAAAGCCTTTACCAGGCAATCCGAAACCCTGTTTGTATCCCTTATTTACCACGAGTCTTCCAAAAGACATGTCATCAACGGGCTGTGTTGCTAATACTTCATAGCCTCCAATTTCATTGTATACTGATTTTTTCACTAAGTTAAATGAACCCACTCCAACTTTCTTGGTAACCATAACTGTAGCTGTAACTGCAAATGTAAAGTACGCAAGAAAAGCACGGTAGAAAACACCTCCATAATACAAATCAGGAGCAATTGTTAAGTGATCGAGCTTGTGTTCCAAAGCATAGCCGACTGTTTGTTTCATACTTCTGGGGGAGAACATGACATCAGCATCAGTAAAAATTAACCACTCACCTGTAGCCTCTTTCTCTCCCCGATAAATAGCATGGTTTTTACCTAACCAGTTTGGTGGCAAATCATAAATAGTAATAACTTTCAGTTGAGGGCACTGACCTTTAAGCTTCTCCAAAACAACCCCAGTATTATCTGTAGAGCGGTCATTCACTATAATTACCTCTAATTGAGGGTAATCTTGACTGATTAACTGCCTAACCGCCTGTTCAATGGATTCTTCTTCATTACAGGCTGGAATTATTACTGATACTAAAGGGTAATTTGCTTTATCATACAAACAATCATTTACCTTGAAAACAGGTAGCGTTTTCATATATCTATACCATAGCACACTCATGCTTAGCCAGTACAAGGCAGAAATTAAAGCGAATGCTAAAATAAGAATATTCATATTTTTCTCATCTCCTTCGAAATTCTTTTAAAGTTGAGCATTCCAGTCCACTTTTCTATGTTCTTTCATATTCCTAGCGGTTTCAGAGTCACGGTAGAGATGCCGGTTACCCGACACCCCCCGCACAGATCCCGGCGTGCGGATTTCCCGCACCGGGCTCTTCAGAAATACTCGCTTCCGTACTTCCAGCATTAAAAATCAAAGTGAAGTTGT
>Ga0209639_1003498_pt1 | contig 10416 bp, 10 predicted proteins | sample EPASupsiteHSE605_FD_187268 | JGI IMG/M metagenome (GOLD analysis project Ga0209639, IMG submission 187268) | Bioremediated contaminated groundwater from EPA Superfund site, New Mexico - Sample HSE6-05 (SPAdes) (version 2) | ecosystem: Environmental > Aquatic > Deep subsurface > Groundwater >...
ATTACGTGCCTCTTATTTTGATACAATAAAAGCTAAAAAAATAGTTAATCTAAGTGCCACCGTGCATTTTGGAGAGAAAATTTCCTTAGCAAGTTTATGGGGACCTTTGTATGAGCATATTGTAACTTTAAATGAAGCAATTGCAGTAGGTATTGTTCCACCTCCTACTATTTATTTAATACCTATGGAGCTTCAAAATATTGAGAGAGATTGTACAATTAATTTCCCTCGAACAAAAGAACCTACTTCTGAAGTAGAATGTATTTATCCTCAAAGAAAGAATTTTATCTTTGGAGCTGAATACAAAAAGTCCTTAATTAAAATTAAGGCAACCCAAAGAGAATTATATACTTTCTATACTGATCAAATGGCATATTATAAAGATAGATATCTTACTAATCATGCAATGTTTGATCAAATTAACTGGTTAAGACACGGCTCTGAAAGAAAAAGAGCTTTAGCTAATATGAAATATGAAGCTATTCAAAAGGTCGTAGAACTAGTTAATAAAAGAAGATATATTTGTTTTTGTGGATCAATTAACCAAGCTGAAAAACTTGGAACTAATAATGTACTTCATTCTAAATTGACTAAAAAACAACAAGAAGGAGTAATTACAAAATTTCAAGAAGGTCAGTTTAACAGTCTTTTCGCAGTTGACATGTTGAAAGAGGGTGTAAATTTAAAGGATATTGAAGTGGGCATTATTGCTCAATTAGATGGGAAAGAAAGGAGCTTTATTCAAAAAATGGGTAGAGCTCTTAGAAATCCTGTTAATCCCGAAGTTTACATTATCTATTTTAAAGAAACTCAGGATGAAGAGTATTTAAAAAATGTCCTTGCAGAAGTTAATCCCGATTATGTAAAAGTCTTAAATATATGGGAGTAAGGATAAATTTCGCACATTTGTCTAAATATGAGATAACTCAAAAAGAATATTATCTTGTATTAGCAATTCATGCAAATCCTAATTTTCCTCAAGCAGGAAGCCCTCAGATATTTCAAAATCTTATTGATAAAGGTTTCATAGTTTGTTCCAATTCAATGCTTAATTTAACAGTTAAGGGTCGAAAACTTATTAAACATACAGCATATGCAGTAGAAGATACTGAGTATACTGTATCTATTGAGGATTTGGCCACTAAGTTAAGAGCATTATTTCCGGAGGGAAAGAAAGGTCAAACTCCATATTATTGGAGAGGTAATAGTAAAGAAATTGAAGAGAAATTGACAAATTTCTTTAAAAAGAATCCTACTTATACAGAGGAGCAAGTCATTGCTGCTACTCAGCGATATGTAAATTCATACACTTCAACTGGAGATTTAACTTTTATGCAATTACTCAAGTACTTTATAGAAAAAGATGGTAATAGTTCTCTATTAACATTCTTAGAAAACTATACAGAAGAGGAGGCAATTGTGAAAACCGGTGATTGGACAAGCAATTTGATATAGTATGTCGAAAAAGATTTATGAAAGAGTCCTGGAGGACTTAATTGAGAGACGACAAAGAATTATTAATGGAGAGATAAACTGTATACCATCACCTTTTCCAAGGTTTAGGAATACTTTTGTAGGATTGGAGAGAGGTAAATACATAATTGTAACTGCATCAACTAAAGTAGGTAAAACCCAAATAGCTGATTATTTATTCTTATATAACTCACTCTTTTACGCCTATAATAACAGAGATAAACTCAAAGTTAAAATATTCTATTTTAGTCTTGAAATGTCTGCAGTAGAAAAATACAGGCAACTCATGTCACACTTGTTGTATATTATAAGTCAAGGTAAGATTCGAATAGATCCTAAGAATTTAAGATCTGTAAATGAGAATTATCCTTTACCTGAATCTATAATAGAATTACTTCAAACTGATTTATACAAATCAGTATTGGACTTTTTTGAACAACATGTTGTGATATTAGACTCTATCAGAAATCCTTATGGGATTTATAAATGGTGTAAGGATTACGCTATACAAAATGGAGTAACTCATACTAAAAATTATGATTTCTTGGATAAACATGGGAATGTTACAAAAACTCAAGAAGTCAGAGACTATTATGAGCCTAATGACCCAAAAGAACAAGTTATTATTATGGTAGACCACTATAGACTCTTTACTCCTGAAAAAGGTAAGGATTTATATGCTACTATAGTAAACTGGTCTGCTAATTTTGCACTTGATCTTAAAAACAATTATGGATTCACCATTATTGGTATTCAGCAACAAGCTCCTTCTCAAGAATCAAATGAGAATCAAAAGCTTAATAAATTGAAGCCTACTATTGATGGATTAGGTGATTGTAAAGCAACAGCTCAAGATGTGGATTTGATATTAGGTTTATATACTCCAGCTCGCTATAATATTAGAGAGTATGAAGGGTATGATATCACACGATTTAGAGATCACATAAGATTTCTAGAAGTAATGGGTGGTAGAGAAGGTGGTGGAGGAGATATATGTCCATTATATTTTGATGGAGCAGTAAATTTCTTCCAGGAACTTCCATTACCTACCGACAAAGCCGCTTTGGAGCCATTCTATAATAGAGTGAGCTCATTGCGTATTTATAGTTCCATAGAAGGAACAGTTAATTTAGTAACCGTAAAATTGAATGAAAGTATTAGTACTAGCAAAATCTGGTTTCGGAAAATCTTCCAGTCTTGGAGAAATTCCAGAATTAGGGATTAAAGGCTTAAATCCTTCTGAAACTTATTTAATTAGTTGTGTTCAAAAACCTTTACCATTTAGAGGATATTTAAATAAGTATAAGGAAACAACTTTTGAAAAGATTGCAGAAGGCAATCGAATTATTACTACTGATGCTCCAACTGTAGCAAAGATAGTAACCACATTGGCAACAAGTCCTTATAAGAATATTGTCATTGATGACTTGAACTATATTAGTCAAGATTATTATATGAAAAATGCTCTTAAAGGAGGATGGGATAGAGTGAGTGTCCCTGCATAGAGTAATCTATGTGAAAACAATTGGGTAAAAACGGTGAAGAGATTTGCATTTATTAAAAATTATTTATATATTTGCCAACCAAATAATAAATATTTTTAATATGAGAAGTTTTATTCCTAATAAAAAAGAACATAATAGCGACTATTTTAAAATCATAGATTCTGAAACTAAAGCCTATATTTTAGGTTATTTAGTTGCAGATGGCTCTATAGAAGAATCTGTTAGAAAAGATAGGCCTAGTAAACTAATTCGTTTACGATTTGGATGTGTCACAGATGATGATGAGATATTAAAATTAATTCAAAAAGAAATTGCTCCTAATAATAAACTAAGATATTATCAACCATCTGGAAATAGAAAACAAACAACTATTCTTCAGATATGTGATAAAGAGTTGATTAAAGACTTGAAAGAATTATATAATATTAAATCTAGAAAAACATATGATGCCACATTTGAATTTCCAAATATTCAAAAATCTTATGAAAGACATTTTATAAGAGGTTTTATAGATGGGGATGGGTCTATTGGTGATAGACATTTCAGTATGATTTGTAATTCACCTAAATTTGCAGAACAAATTAAAAATAAATTTTTAGAAATTATTCCAAATCTAAAATGGGTAATTTATAAAGAGAATAGAAAATTTACTCCGTATTGGAGTTTACACTTTAGTTTTAATAATTCTATAAAAAAAGTAATCTTTGATTATTTATATAAAGATGCTAATACATTCTTAACTAGAAAAAGAAATAAAGCTCTTAATGCCGTGCTAAACGCAGATATTAAAAAATCTGCACAGTGTAACGCATAGATACTGAACCTACTATAAAGTAGAATATAATGTATCCACGAGTATCCAACTCCATATTTTATATGGATGAAAACTTATGCTGAACTATACTAACAATGCAAGAAAGTATAGAACTTAGGGATAAAAAACCCTAAGGATAACAAAATTGACCCCAAAACAAATAGGTTACCATATGGGTTTAATCTTTGAAGCAATTGATAAGATCCCTGATACCAAAAATATCATTGTATTTGCTCATTATGAGGAATATAAGGATAAAAATGGAGATAGTATCTCTTATAGGTATAAATCAACTGGTAACATGGTTGATACTTATATAACTCCGGAAGGTAAATTTGAGATCGTTTTATTTGGTCGTACCAGATTTGATGAAACTCTTAAAAAATCCATTCGAGAATTTGTTACCAATGATGATGGACAGTATCCAGCAAAATCACCTTTTGGAATGTTTCCAGATCTGTATATACCTAATGACTTAGGTGTAGTTGCAGAACTTGGAGAGATTTATAATAAAGGACAATAATACATTTTTAAAAAATGGCAAATACAAGATTCCTTGAGGCTCAAAAAGCTCGTTTTGAAAAGAGCAAAGAGCCTGTAATTAAAAAGAGAGATAGAGCAATTGAAAAGTTCAAAAAAATTGCTAAAGAGTTTACTGCTGAATGCAGATACTATGAAGCTCAATTAGCCGCAATTGATCAAGCCATTGCTTCTCTTGAGTATACTGAAGATGCTGGCGAAATCTCTGCCCCTTCAGTAACTCCTGCAGCAGCTGCCCCTCCTATACCAGCAGCATTTAGTGCTGGTCCGGAGAATGAGAATATTGAATTTGATAATGATACAGAGGGAGTGCCAGATAATGACACTGAATCTGCAGATTTTTAGATCGAACAAATTGACAAAAAAGTTTTTAACATCATATGAAAAAGAGAAATAAAATTGCATTGATGGCTATCGCCAGTGGAAATGATACTCCTGAGAATATTGCAAGTAAGAGATATGTAGGTATTGCTGCATGTACACTTCTTGCAATCAACCCTAATAAAGAAGAATTGAGTAAATTATTTGCTACCGAATCTGGTCCTGCAAATATTGAAAAAGAACCTGAGTATACCGGGGAAGATTCAACAGGAATAAAATATGCCAGGATTGATATGTATCTGCAAACAATTCCAGAAAAATCTAATGGTATTACAACTATTATAAAAGTTGGTTATTTCATAAGAAATACTAGCCGTTCTAATAGAGATAATACTAAGATTCAAGTAATCAATGCTTACGGTGACGCAGCATGGTTTACAAAAGAACAATTTGAGACCAAAACTCCTCCTGAGAATATGTCTAGCTATCAAACTGCAGGTTTAAGACCAGCATTTGCCGGTGAAGAAGAATTGACTAAGTTTATTAAGAGATTCTTGAATATTCCGGCATACTCTTACAGAAAAAGTGATGGTACAATTGTTACAGTTCCAGATCCGGTACAAGCTGAATGCCAACTTTCAAAAATTCCATCTTATTTTAATGGAGATATGTCAGAAATTAAAAAAGCTCTGATGGCCAGAAAAAATAACAGATTGAAACTTTTGTTTGGAGTTAAGACTACTCTTGATAATAAATCTTATCAAGATTGTTTTGTTCAACATCCAGTTAGTTATTTGACAAACGATTATAAGAAGCTTATTGAAGCTTTGACTAAGACTAAGTCAGATAATGGGTATTCAATGACAGACTTTGGTACCTCCCCTTATGTATTCCAGGAATGGAAACCTACTCCTACAAATGCAGAAAGTATTACAGCTCCTGCAAATCCTTTCGGAACAGTTCCACAAGCACAAACTGCCCCTCAAACTCAGCCACAAGCTATTCCTTGGGGAGCAACAATGCCTGCACCAACTGACCCTGACGATCTACCGTAGTAGTTATGATTGCAGGAGGCTCTCCCACAGTAGAGTCCTTGAGCAATATTTTATCACAAACTACTGAAGTAGAACTACTATATTATTATTTAGGTATTTCAAAATTACCCATATTGATTAATAGTCCTCTTAGACCTGATACCAAACCATCTTTTGGATTTACTAGTCCTGATGGACTGAAGGTTTATTACAGAGATTTTGCCACAGGAGAATCTGGAGGACTATTTAATCTATTTATGGAATTATGGAAACTATCTTTTAAAGAAGTACTAATTAAAATTGCTCAGGATTTACCAAATATAGTAGCATCAACTAAATCAATCCATGTATCTGAATATGATAAAAATAGGAAATCCTTCAATCATCGAAGTGACAGTACCCTTAAATTCAAAATAAGAGATTGGAAATCACATGATTTAGAGTATTGGGAAGGTTATGGAATATCCAAACCTTGGTTAGAATTTGGGAATGTCTATCCTATATCACATATATTTGTTTATAAAGAGGGTCAAGAATATATCTTACCAGCTGATAAGTATGCATATGTTTATATAGAACATAAAGATAACCAACCTTCTTTCAAAATTTATCAGCCATTTAGTCAAATATGTAAATGGCGGAGTCAACATGATCACTCAGTGTGGGATTTATGGGCTCAATTACCTTTAACAGGAGATAATTTAATTATTACAAGTTCAAGAAAAGATGCTCTTTGTGTCTGGGAAAACACATTAATACCTTCTTGTAGCTTGCAAGCAGAATCTTATCTTCCTAAAGAACAGGTAATTTCAGAACTTAAAAAAAGATTTAAAAATCTTTATATCTTATATGATAATGATTATGATAAATTGAAAAATTATGGCCGAATTTATGGCCAAAAAATAGCAGATGCATTTGGATTAATACAGATTGAAATTCCTGAAGGGATGTCATCTAAAGATCCATCTGATCTAGCAAAAAACCACGGTAGATTGGCCGTTAAAGAAACAATATTTAATTTAATAAAACATTAAAATTATGTCACAAATTCAAAGAAGTGTAGAAGTTTATGTATCATCAAGCAGAGCCCGTAAAGTAATTACAAGTAACGCAACAACATGGGGACAACTTCGTAATGATATCCTTGCAGCAACAAATCTTCCATCATCAGATCTTTCATCAGATAACAGTAAGATTTTTGAAGGTAATCAAAGAGTAGAGCTTGTATCAGATGAGACTCAACTTCCTACAAACATTCGTCTTGAGGACGGTACTACAACTAATAACCTTCTGATTGTTATTACTCCTAAAGCTAAAGTAAAATCAGGTGCAGTTCGCCCCCGTACAGAAATTTATGCTGAGCTGAACCAGCTCTTCACTGCTTATGGTGAGACTGCTAGAAATTTTTTTTCCGGATACACAAGAATCTCAAGTGAAGATCTTGAGAGGTCAATAGTCGCTTTTAAAGCCAGACTGCGTCCTGCACAACAAGTTCAGCCAGTTCAAGCAGTTGCTATCACAGCATCTAGTATTATGATGATTAAGACTGCTTTTAATTTGTTAGCTCAAGCTACAGAACTGATTAAAGGTTCAGGACTTACATCAGATATCGTTGATATAAAAGTGGATACTGATGTAGCCAGACTTGAAGCTATTGCTCAATCACTAAACCGATAAAAAATTATGTCAGGTATTGATACACAAAACAATATCGAAAATACAGTAACCAAAGGTAAGGGGGATAATACTCCCTTACCTTCTCTTACTGCAAAAGAGATAATAACAAAAGTATTTACAGATTATTATGGAGAAGATCGAATAGATGTAAGATCTTATATAGGTAGAGAAAGACAAATTATAGTATTAATTCATTTTCCACAAATTACTATATCCAATTCATATAAGAAATCTCATATTATAAAAGATTTATATGTAAAATATGTATTTTTAGAAGATGGGTCTTTACTAGATGGTCCTCTCTACGCAAGAAGTACTTTTTCTTCTGCAGAATTTCTATCAAATTATGAACATTCTCATGTATCTTTAAATCCAAGAGATCATATAATGTTAAATGGAACTTCTACAGGAATACAAAATGCATCAATAAGATTTTCTGGAGTTTGCTTAGGATCCGGTCCTATTAATAATACTATTTCGAACCTTCGTCATATGTTTGATTATGAGGGAGTACGAATTGATTTCAAATCTTCAATATATAAAATTAATTTATTAACCTTATGTATTGAGACAGATAGGAATGTAAGGTGGGAATCTGTAGAAGGTGGGCCATATAGAAGATTTGCTAATATAGCTTTTAATCAAAGCTCTTCATCTTCTAATATTCCCAGAACTAATACATCATTGAGTTCTTCAGGACTTCTTCAAATAGCTCACGCTGATTCAAACAGAAATCTTTCCTTTATAAGAACATATTCTCTTCATAAATTAATCAAGTATATTCTAACAGAGATATTTAAAAAAGATGGGGTTACTTTCACATCTTGTTTATTTAAAAATGATAGATATTTTATGCAACCTACTTTTGATATGAATTTGTTAGAAGCAATTATTATCAAAACTCTTACAGATATTGGGGATTCTATTCTTACAAATAGTTTATTAGGAACATTAGTTTCTGATGATGATGCATCAACTCCACCAACATTTGTAGAATTGTCAAGTACATTAAATAGATTTAGTGTAGTTCCTGCAGGATCATTTAATTCAATTATGACATATGAAACTAGTGCTGTCTTTAAGAAAAAGAAGATAGTTTGCACAATATATCCTGTAAATGGCAATGTAAGTACTTCTACAACTGCACGACCAAGATTGCAGTTAGATCAATTGAGAGTTAGGCCTAATTTTTTAACATATATTAACGCCGTGGCTCCTCATTTTTATACATCAACTAACTTATAAATTAATATGGGACGACCTAAAAAAAATTATATAGCATCTATGGTTACTATACAAAATACTACTGAACCAAAAGTAGTTCCCGAAACACCCGCAGTAGAAGCTAAACCTATAGCTCCTCCAAGACCAGTTATTAAACCAATTGCTGGAGATTTTCAATTAAAGATTTCTACTGCAGCTTTACAAAAAATTGAATATCTATGTGATGCCTTTCCAACAGTAGAATGGAGTGGCACATTATATTATAAAGTCATTGGAGATATCAATGATGAAAATTTCTCAGTAGAAGTAGTGGACTTATTCCTACAGGACATAGGTACAGCTACATATACAGAGTATGAATTCAGTGAAGAATATGCAGGCTTTATGGCTGCTCATCCTGAATTACGTGGAAATGACATTTATGAAGGACATATTCATAGCCATAATAATATGGCAACTTTCTTCAGTGGAACTGATGACGGAGAATTAATTGATTCTGCCGTTTTAAGAAAGAATATCCTTTCATTAATAGTAAACAATGCTGGTGTTTATACAGCAGCATTAGGAACACTTGCTGAAGCTGAAGTAAAGCAAATTACTTCTTATAAATATCCATTATTCTCAGGGGAAGAAATTTCTTTTCAATCAGATGTATCTAAAGTAATGCCGGTAGTCTTTAAGAAGATGGCTGTAATTATCAAAGAGGCTCCTGAAAAGACCCTAAGAGGAATGTTTTCTTCTATAATTTCTGGAATTAAAGCCAGGAAGGAGGTTAATTCAAAAAAGAATTACTCGGGGTTTTCAAGAAATTATGGTGTTTATGGAGGCACTTCTTTCGATGATAGCTTCGATGAGGATTATCCCAAACAACCTTACACACCTCCAACAATCTTTCAACCCCATCAATACCCTTCGAATTCACAAGAAAGCCTTAAAAAAGGAGAGGCTAAAAAAAAGGAAGGAGTTAAAGAATACGAAGCACAAGCGATATTACTAATTACAAAAGCAGTAGCTTGTGCAAAATATTTTAAAGGAACTTTATCAGAGGCACTTCGTACTATACCAATTAGTACAAATGTTTCAGATTATGAAATTGAAGCAGCAAATTCTTTTGATGATATTTTAGGATATGTTATAGAGACTACCTCTACTGTCAAAACCCAATTAACTATCCGGATTATGGCAGAAAAGATTTGTAGTGCAGCTAATGATTATTTATCAGACAATTCATTAAAATATAATCCTTATGTAAAAGTGATCCATAAATTCATACAGGATAATATGTCTATAGATGATATGCCTGATACTACCTCAGAAGCTATTAGCAACTTAAATAAACAATAATTATGCAGGATAACGGATTAAACTTAGGAAGGCTTCCAGCAGATGTTCAGGAAGCCTTAAGAGAAACTTTTGGATCTGATTTTGATAATGCATCTACTTTAACAGATTTATTTAGAGAGCAAGACACTCTCAATGAACAAGGACAAGTAGTTGCACAACCAATTCCTGAACCTGTAGTTCCAGAGCCTATACAAGCAACAGAAGCTACCTTTCCTACCGGTTGGGTTGTTTCTGGACCAGATGAACAAGATCCTAATATACATCATGGTATGGTTAATATACAAGCTAGGGAAAGGGGTGCAAATGAATTTGGGAGAGTATTAGTAAATGCAGCAGAAGAAGTAATGAATGGAAGACCTTTGCCTTGGGGCGGAGATGGAGCAGTTGGTATTCTACAAGCAGATGATTTAACTAGAGCAAGAGAAATACTTGATGAACTTACTAGTGATACATCAAATGCAGATATGATAGGAAGTCCCTCTGA
>Ga0209639_1003501_pt1 | contig 10408 bp, 6 predicted proteins | sample EPASupsiteHSE605_FD_187268 | JGI IMG/M metagenome (GOLD analysis project Ga0209639, IMG submission 187268) | Bioremediated contaminated groundwater from EPA Superfund site, New Mexico - Sample HSE6-05 (SPAdes) (version 2) | ecosystem: Environmental > Aquatic > Deep subsurface > Groundwater >...
CTCGGAATAAAATCGCTTCCTCTCAACCAGCCTACACCGTCATACCATGTGTTTGCCTGTTCAGTTGTCCACACTTCACGAACCGGTTGTTCACTTGTCGCATTCTTGTTTTGCGATTGATTGCACGAAACAAAGGCAATCGCTGTTGCCATCACTAACGATAAAAAAAAGTACTTTTTCATATTTATTTTTTATTGAATAAAACTAAAACATATTTTTCTTCATTGATTATCAAATAATTCAGGATTTCCATCATTCCCACATGGTTGACAAGCTCCTGGCTTCGTTAAGCATTTTTGCCGTATCAGCCTCGAGAATATATCCTGTTTCGAGGTTTTTCTGAACTGACTCGCTGAATTTCCTCATAAATACCCAATGTGTCGGATACAACGATTTCAGCGTGGATTGATCAAACTCCTGATGTGTTCCGTAAAACCGGCAGGACCCTTTTCCTGAATTTTTCCCTGAATTCAACGCTACGGGAACCGCAAACTGTGGCAACCTGATGCCTCCCAGTGCGTTTCCGAGCGTATCCCGATCCAGTATCACCTGAGGTTCATTTTGGAGAACGGATATGGGAACACCTGAGGGCGGGATGACACCCTCCGTAATCCACCGGTCAAGATGGTCCAGTGCAGCGGCAAAGCCGTAATGAAACGGGATCAGACTGCATCGGGGCAAATCGCATTCTCTTTGATACTTAGACCCAAAGTCCCTTGTGTAGATCGCTGAATGATAATCGTCAAAGGTCTGGTCAGCGTGGGAAGTGCCAGAAAATTCCCAAGTCACAAGACGGTCGCTATCGGGTTGTCTGACAGGGAACTGGTACAATTCGATAAGGTCGCTTTCGGCATTGAGTTTGAACACTTTTGCCGGAACATCTGTCCTGAGTAGTCCCCCTCCTCCCCGGATCATAAATCCGTTGATAATTCCGCACCCCGGTTGTATGAAATTATAATACCTTGTCAACATAAAAGCGGATCGCGAATGTCCCGTGGCAACGATGATTTCCGGCCTGAGATCGCCCAACGGGCGGACTTTTTGCTTTCCCTTCAGGGCTAATACAGCTTGTGAAAATATATCGAAACAGAGCTCGTCCGTCAATAAAGTTGAATCAGCAGTCACGTCAAGCGTACCATACCTTTCTGGATTCCATTTGCTGAGACCTATGGGGCTGTGTATGCTCCACTGCTGGGCAGAAATACCCACCCAGGCATATCCCGAACGCATCAGGTGACCGTTTAGTTGCCACCAATCCGAGTCAAGATCGTACATGTTTGAAGCATTTAGCCATTCCACCACAACGGTGCCGTTGAATCTTCCCGGTTCTGCTGGCTTGCGGACAATTATCCTGGTTTTATATGGATAAAGGGAATCGATGGGTGTGACAAAATCAGGGAGACCGTCCAGGGAGAACCAAAAGCTTCCGGGGTAAACTGGGTCATTTGGTGGAGCATTGTCCGATATTGTTTTAAAATCATAACACCGTGCTTTCCCTTCCACGAAATATTCTTCTTCAATATACCCGTATGGTTTCAAATCGACAAGACTGGCCGAAAATATCGTGCCGGGGCCTGTGATCGGGCCAGATACAACCGGAACCGGAATTTTATCCTTCTGCCCTGACGTTGTAATGCACCAAGTGATTGCTACAAGTAGAAAAAATATTTTTTTCATCGATATAAAATTTAAATCAGTGATTTGAGATCCACATAGTTTTGGCTGGCTTATATGGATTATTATCCATGAACATTGGCTTCTTGCCCTCATTTGAATAAAATAAACCAATATTTCGGGCCAATTCAAGCTCCTGTAATATCCCGTCGTATCTGAACCAGGGTTTTATTTCATCAAACGGCGTATGATAATTCAAACCTCCCTGGTCGATAATCTTCTTTTGCTGTTCGTCACTCAGTTGAATGTATTTTTTTGGATCTTGCTCAAATTCAGGAATCATGACCAAAACATCATAAAGGGCGAAAGGATAATTTTCTATACGGAAATAAATGTACTCATTATCGAGTTTAGAGAGTTTTAATTCCAAATTTTCATTTGTTGTCAATTGTTTTAATGGCTCCACTGCATCAGAAAATGCAATGGGTTTTAACTCTACTGAGTCGTTCGTCCCGAAGAAATTCATCATATCAAGGTTAATACCTGCAATCGTCTTTTCAAGAGGAATCAGGGGATGCGCCAGATAATGAAGAACTCCCTGGAACCCTAATTCTTCGGCTGTAGTGGCAAGAAAAATTACCGATCGTTCGGGAGGATGCACCGAAAAATATTTCGCCAGACTTATAATTCCGGCAGTTCCGCTGGCATTATCTATAGCTCCATTGTAGATGCTGTCACCCCGTACGGGACGCATCACGCCTAAATGATCATAATGTGCCATATAGATAAATGCTTCATCAGGTTTCTTTGTACCCCTGACATAGCCGACCACATTTTGTGAGCTGTATTTTTTTATTTTCTGCTTAAAGCGGGCATGTAATTTCATTGAAAGCGGGAACGGATGAAAGTCTTTGCTGTCAGCTTTTTTTATCAGTTGACTAAGATTCATTTTTTCATTCGCCATAATCCTGTCAAAGGCACTTTCTGTGATATACGAAACCAGTGGAATTTTTGAAGACAACGAATGGTCACCAAAAGCAAAATTTGCGATAAAATTTTGCCAAAGGTCATAAGTAAATTTACCTTCCTGAAATATGAAGAGGATACCTTTAGCTCCTTTTCTGAACGCTGTCTCAGCCTTGTATTCATATTTACCATAATATGTGGTCTGACCGGTAACATACCCTGGACTTCGAAAATCGGGATGGTTAAAAAGACAGACAACTATTTTACCGGAAACATCCACCCCTTTATAATCGTCCCAGTCGTATTCGGGAGCAATAATGCCATAACCGGCAAATACCAGGTCGCCTTCAATATCAACGGAATCCTTGTCGTCCCTGCAAATGAGAAGCATTTCATTGTAAGGAAAGATTTTTTCCTCAAAATTCTTTCCGGTGATGGAAATTTTGGCGGTAGTATAATCAGGTTGAAAAGACTCGATATTGACCTTCTGAAAGTAGCCCTGATCAGCAGAACAGGGGATCAGCCCTTGTTCTTTGAACCGATAGGCTATATAATCCGCAGCTTTTTTTCCTCCCCGGGTTCCCGGCATCCGTCCCTCCAGGCTGTCAGATGCAAGTATAAAAAGGTCTTTTTTATAACATATCGTATCCAACAATGACTGGTCGTCTCCGGTATTCTGTTTTGCCGTCCTGCCACATGACAGAAGTAGAGACAAAATCGCAAATATAAGTATATAATACTTTTTCATATGTTCAATAAGTCTCTGACCAATTTAAAACTTTCCAATCGTCATTTGACTTTTTCGGGGCTTGTTCGCATGATTACATGCAAAAAGTACAATAGCAATAAGAACCGATAATTTTGATTTCATAAGGTACTGGTATTAATTGTTTTATTTTATATTATAAAACAAAACAGGAAAACATTTGTTTAGTAAATTAAACAAATGTTACAATTACCGTAAGAAGAGGGTGACCAGTGCTCATACAAAATAAAAACGGTTAGGAAATGACTCCTAACCGTTTTTGACCAGTCAACACATAGTTTCTTTGTATCTTCCAAGCTCTTTTATTCCTGTGCGTTCAATTTAAATATTTCACTTCCGGCGAGTAGAAATGCACCTACCCCATATACATCCGTCGCATCGTACCCTGCTGCTTTGGGGGCAGCTCCTACCGGTTGTATATATCCCAGTTTGCCATCAGCATGTACTGCACTGACAAGTGATTTCCATCCTTTCTCCAGTACCGGATCATAGGTCTTTTTTGCCAGGTATCCATTCCGGATGCCCCAGGCAATGCCATAGCACATGAATGCAGAACAGCTGTTTTCGGGCATTTCATACGAATCCGGATCAAGGAGACTGGCTCTCCAGGAGCCATCCTTACACTGCGTTTTACGAACGGATTCTGCCATTTCCATAAACAACTTGAGGTAGTACGATCTACTGGAGGTTTCTGCCGGCAAATTGTCTATAATCAGAGGCAGTCCGCCAAAGACCCAGCCATTGCCGCGCCCCCAGAATTGTTTTGCCCCATTCTTTTCACGGAGAGGAATCCGTTTATTGTCACGGTAGAAGAGGTGTTCTTCTTTGTCGTAGAGCGCTTCCACGCATGCTTTGTATTCGCTGTCCATGTAATCCAGATAGATTTTTTCTCCGGTTAATTGATAAAGCGCTGCATATACCGGTGGAGCCATGAACAGTGCGTCACACCACGACCAGCGTTCGTCTTTTCCAATGGGATCTGTTTTAACAACAGGAGCTTTGGAAGGATGGCTGGCTACATAAAATGCTCTTTCCTTTACGGGTTGCAGCATCCGCGCATCACCAATTTTGCGGTACATTTCTATAAATGCCTGTCCCACGCAAATATCATCTGCATGATACACCCTGTCCCACATATTCCATTTGTTGTTAGTTCCTATCTTTTCCACAAAATCATAACAACTTTGATTGCCATTGGTTTTTCCCCACTCAGTCATTCCCCGGTAAAGCGCTCCGTTTGTCCAATCAAGAAGATGATGTTTGGATTCCTGATGATGCTGGATCTGCCAGCTCGCTACAGAATCACACACTTTTGCAATATGTTTGCGCTTCATCTCTCCCGAGAAAGGGCTGGCAGCAAAGAGCGAGCTGCTTACCAGAATGGTCATCAATACAATATATTTCCTCATTGTTACTTTTATTTAGTTTCTAATTCTAACGGTTCTACATTTTTCTCTGCGCCTGGATAGCCTTTATTCTGATTGATACGGCCACGCGAGTTGGAAGCAATTGCATTTTCCGGCACTGGCCACAACATATGATATGCACTGATGGTAAAGGTGTTGATCCCATTGTGACTGATTTTGTCTCTGTAAAAATTATTCCGTGTCATCATGCGGTCGTGATAATAATTTTTTTCTGTAATCGTCGACAAGCTATAGCCCCCTTCGTTTCGTTCCGCCAAGATAAAAGAGACGCGGGTGAGTTCCGATTTCCGTGGTTCTTCAAAGAAAAGCTCACGGGCACGTTCGTCCATAATGTAGTCCAGTGTAACCTGGTCTTTGTTGGTCAATAAAGTGGCATTGGCACGTTTGCGGATCTTGTTGATGTCTGTCATGGCCAGATCTTTTTGACCTTTCCAGTAATAAGCCTCTGCCCTCAGCAAGTAAGTTTCAGCCAGACGAAATACATACCAGTCGGTGTATCCTCCCTGCGGCGTATCCGGCTTATTGTCTTCGGGTACGAAGGTTTTGTAGTGCATCATCGGGCTCCAGGCATATATGGTGTCCACGCAATATTTTTTCTGCAGCGGTTGACCGTAATACTTTGAGGAGGGATTGTTATAAACCAACTCTTCCATGTTGAGCCAGTTCGGTGAGGTATGCCGATAATCTGTCTGGGAGTCCCAGATCTCGTAGTTAAAATAATTGGAAGTACGGATACGACCGATACCACGTCCTACATATCCGATTTGCGGTTGTCCAGCAGCCTTATCAATGGTGCCGCGTTTCCCCGCAGGGTCATTGTTGGTATTGGAGTTCCACCAGCAGGGAACCAGGTCCCGCATTCGATACGATCCGGTTGACGTGCCACCTTCGGTCAGCATTTTATCTTCCACCAGGAAAATACCTTCTTTGTTGGCAGCCGAATTGATGTTCTCGCGGAAAAAGACATCGCTCACAATGTTGTATTTGCTGTCTTTGGCATTCACTCCAAAACGTGATTCCATTAAAGCATAGTTCGGATCTGTGATCACAGCGGTAGTAGCGGAAATGGCGCCGTCGTAATCGAGACAGGCCAGGCATACCTTTGCCAGCAAGTGATTGCCTGCTGCTCTTGACACGGCACCATGCGGTGCTTTTTCAGGAAGATACTTGGCTGCGAAAGTCAGATCGCTTTTTAATCTTTTCAGGATGCTCTTGCGTGTGTGAGAATAAAAGTCCAGCTTGGGCGAGGTAACTTCTCCATCGATGAAAGGAACGTCACCGAACTGATTTACCAGCTTATAATACCAGTAGGCACGGTGGAAATATCCCTCAGCCACAAAGCGGTTGCGTTCATCTTCCGTCAATAGCTCAGCTTCCTGTGCCCGTGTGATGACCGTATTTGCTTTCTGAATAGCTTTATAACCCTGTGACCAGAAAGTACCCATCTGTGAATCACCATATGCTCCCGGTTTCAGCTGGATATCGAAATTCTTAATCGTCTGTGCCACAATATTACCTGCCACAGCGATATCGGAAGTCATTAATTCTGTAGTTTCATATGCATTGTTGCCAATGAACTCCGGACGAATCATCAATCTGCAGGAAATCAACGCTGCCTCCAGGCCATCTTTATCAACGAGTGTATTCTCGGGAGAGAAAGTAGAGAGTGGCTCCGGTCTCAACCAGTCCTCACATGATACGATCATCAAGGAAATCAAGCATATACAACTTATGTGTTGTAAGGCTGTTGTTATCTTCATCTTTTTCATATGGTTATTTTATTTTTTTAATTATGGTGTATGGAACTCGCAACAATTATGTTTTTGGGTATAACTGTTTATATGCTCATTTCATAATAATTTATCTATAGTGTGAAGCTCAAACCCAAAGTAAAGGTACGGGGTGCTGGCGACAAGGATTCAGGATCCCAGAAATTCCAGTCGGTAATTAACAACGGATTAGAGATGTTAAACGACAGGCGTGCGTTGGATATCCCATATTCGGAAAGCATCGTGTTCGGGATGCGGTAAGCAAGCGACACGTCTTGCAAGCGTACAAACGAGCGGTTCTTATACACACCAAATGAGGGTGATTTTGTATTTGATCCAAGACGTGCAAATTCGTTTGTCGGATTTTCAGGGGTCCAATAATCATACTTATAGGCATTCACCCGGTCGTAATAGTAATCCGTAGCATGTGCATAATGGCTGTTGCTTGATTTATGTCCCAGGTCGGAACGGACAAAGAATGAAAAATCGATGCACTTAAACAATTCCAAGCTGTTTCCCACACCAAATGTAAACCGTGGTCGCCGATATCCCTGAAAGACTTTGTCGTCTTCGGGTAAATATTGTCCATCCTCGTTTACATCCCAGATTTTAAAGTCACCCGGTTCTTTTCCATATTCGGCAGCATCCTCCCGTTCATTTTCCTGCCAAACCCCCAGAATCTTGTAATCATAAATTTCATCCAGTGCATGTCCAATGTACCAGCCGTTCTGGATGTCATCATCTTCCCGCTGTCCAATTACGTTGCCTTCTTTATCAGTTACATTCACCATTTCTCCATACAAGTGTGCGATTTTATTCCGGTTAAGCGATGCGACCAGTGAGGAAGACCATTTCAGGTTCTCGGTATCCACGTTGACGGAATTCAAGGTGACCTCAAATCCGCGGTTCTGTACTTCACCCAGGTTGCTCATTACATCCCTGAATCCGATGATGTCGGGCAACGCACGGTTCAAAAGCAGGTCTTTGGTGGACATGTAATACACTTCGACCGCACCCGACAGCCTGTTTTTCAGTACGCCAAAATCGACGCCCACATTAAACGCTTCCGTCTTTTCCCATTTCAGTGATTTGTTGGAAAGTCCATCGGTATAAACACCAATTACGGTGGAACCATTGTGAATATATTGCTGACTATTCAGATTCGCCAGGGCAGCATATCGGCCGATACTCCGGTTGCCGTTGATACCCCAGGACAAACGCAGTTTCAGGTTGTCGATCCAATTCACCGATTCCATGAACTTCTCTTCGTTCAACCGCCATGCAAAGGCTGCTGCCGGAAAGTTTGCATAGGGATTTTGGGAACCGAATGCAGAATAACCATCTCTGCGGTAGGATAACGTAAACAGATACCGGTCCATGAGCGCATAATTCAAACGAGACATCATCGCATTTCCGGTGTCTTTCCCGTCGTTGCTGGAAAGCGAAGGATTTGTCCCATATTCAATTCCGTGCCAACCCAGTGCTTCAGAGGGCACGATATTGGAGTTCGACATGTTATCGGACCAGTCTTCATTCTTTTCTAGGTTGAACAGAAGGGTCACATAAAACCGGTGTATGTCATTGAATGTTTTAGACCAGTTTAAGGTATTGTCCAGCAGCCATGAATGGGAGCTGCTGTTTCTTCTGACAGCCTTTCCTTTGGCGCTCAGTCCTGCCATGCTGGTCGAAGGATCATAGTAATGATTCTTATTCCAATCGTTGTAATCGGAGTAGCTTACTTCATATACAAAGCCCAAAGGAAGGGTTAACTTTGCGTTGATGGTGGCATTGAATGTCTGGGTTTTGTTAAAGCGTTCTCTGGTCAGATAGGCCGAAAACGGATTGCTACTCATGTTGTCATCATTCGGATAGAATTTCAAAGAGCCATCCTCTTCGTATTTGCTTCCCCATGGGCTTGCCTGAATAGCCTCTTCCCAATCTACTTCATCATAACTCTGATCTCGATTGGCATATTGAGCCTGCAATCCCATTTGGAGCCAATTGGTCACGTCTGCTTTCAGGTTTAACCGGGAGCGAAGTGTCGAGTATTTGTCTCCCAATACGATGCCTTCATTTGCAACGCTTCCTACCGACCAGTAATATGTAATTTTATCTGATTTTCCCGACAGGCTTACATTATAATCTTGTCTGAGCGCATTCTGAAAAGCAGCGTCATACCAATCTGTTTCAATCCCTGCCTGATAATTATTTATTTCGGTGGTGGAGAAAGCCAGACGACTTAACCAAATCTCAGTAGGATCGGAATTGGCATCTGCATTGGTATAGGACAACCAGGTATTCATATCCACTCCTTCAGGCAGTTGACTGGGATTGTGAAAGTAACCCAAAGGACGGGAAGGATTGCTCCTGATTTTTTCATCGCGGCGCATGACCGTATACTCCTGACCATTAAAGGGGCGCTGATTCCGGGTCAGGTTAGACATGCCCGTCTTCAAGTCAAATTTTATGGAAGGTTTACCGGCTTTTCCCTCTTTTGTTGTGATCACCACCACGCCCGAGGCGGCACGTGAACCATATACGGCAGCCGAGCTTCCGTCTTTCATGATGTCGATGGTCTCGATGTCATTGGGATTGATGTCATCCAATGAGCCGTTAAAGATAATTCCATCCAGCACAATTAAGGGTGAGTTGCTTGCCTTGATTGATTTCTGGCCACGAATCAACATGGAAGTATTTCCTCTGGCACTGGTACCCAATCCTGCGGAGAATCCGGCAACCGTACCGCGAAGCAATTCGGCCGTGTTGGTGACCGCTTTGGTTGAATTTTCGGTTGAAACCCTGGTTATTGCACCGGTCATATCTTTCCGTTTCATGGTACCATAACCCACAACGACCAATTCTTCGAGTTGAGCCACATCTTCTTCCAGTACCATGTCGATGGTCTTCTTGCCGTTGACTGCGACTTCTGTCGTTTTCAGGCCGATATAAGAAAATGCCAGTGTGGCATCTGCCGGTACTTTGATCGAATAATTGCCATCCAGGTCGGTGATAACTCCGTTTATGGTGCCTTTTTCCATAATGGTGGCCCCTATGACGGGTTCACCCTTCGATGTCACTTTCCCGGTTACCGTTGTTGTTTGTGCAAAGGTAGCGTAGGATACGTTCATACAGAGGAGAAGCAATATTATCCTGCTGTGTTGTTTAATGCATTCAAGTATTTTCATTTTATAAATGTTTAAGTAATTATATGATGTAAGCGGTGTAATTCACTGTAAATAATTGGGTATTTCCTCCTTTCATCTTCATGGTTTGCTGGCTGAGATCCTGTAAGTCATTTTTTTACCCGGCACATCAAAATAAGCGACTTCAGCATAACCATTGCGTAACGAATGTTGGGTTTGATCCTGTTGTATTGTATTTTTTAGTGGGTATAAGGCTTCAAAGCAAACACCCCCATCACGTAAAAACAAGTTGAGTGAATGTCCATTGGTGGTAATGGCCGTCTTTTCTTCCCCGTCGAAAACAAGTATCGGGTAGTAAACACGCGCCTTCTGAATCTCACCTTTTAGTTTATCTTTTATTGTGATCCCTGAGTTGTTTACGGTGAGCTGTTGCCTTATCTGCGAAACGCCGTCGAATTCCCCTGAATAAGTGATTTCAAAAGTCACTTCATCCGGTTTTTGCTTCATCGCGTTCACTTCAATACGGGGTTGAAGTTGTCCCTTGTATGCCGTATACAGGGCGCTGTCAGGATAGCTTGTGTTTGTATACTCAGCCAGGCGATGTTCTTTTCCCTCTTTATCGAACCATGCAGGGCCCACCGCATATAACTCACCTCCCAAATCTTGTTTTTTCTTGTTATCCCAGATATGCGGAATGCCATCGGAAGGACCGAGTTGCGGGTT
>Ga0209639_1003507_pt1 | contig 10392 bp, 9 predicted proteins | sample EPASupsiteHSE605_FD_187268 | JGI IMG/M metagenome (GOLD analysis project Ga0209639, IMG submission 187268) | Bioremediated contaminated groundwater from EPA Superfund site, New Mexico - Sample HSE6-05 (SPAdes) (version 2) | ecosystem: Environmental > Aquatic > Deep subsurface > Groundwater >...
CCCCGGCTCTGAAGGAAATGCCAAAATTGTATTAGCCCTCGATGTATTGACCGGCAAGAAAAAATACGGGAAAAACGTTGTTGTCATCGGCGGTGGCCTGGTGGGCTGCGAAGTGGCTGCTCATTGTGCAGAAACCGCGGATAATGTTACTATTGTCGAAATGCTAGATGATATTCTTAAGGAGGCCAAGCATTGTAAAAATAATGATATAGCTCTTCGTAATCTGTTAAAGGATCGTAATGTAAAGACCATACTGAGCGCAGCTATAACAAAAATGAATGAGGCTAAAATAGAATACACTCAAAATGGTGAACAGAAGACGCTTGAAGCAGATACTTATATTATTGCTGCGGGATTACGACCAAACAATGAACTGTTTGACCAGTTAGCCGAGAATGTTGACATAGACATCATCGGTGATGCTTCACTGCCAGATAAGATATTACCTGCGGTTCATCAAGGGTTCCACATTATAAATAATATGTAAGTAAAAACCCATATTTTATTATTCATCATATCAATACAAGCGCCCATGTTTTTGCGAGTATGCAAGGTGATGTTGCTAAGCAAGGTAAAATTATGGGAGCAGTCAGAGCCGGCTACTTTGCAGGTTTTAATCTTTAGTATTGAATAAATAAATTGGTGCTATCATAAAGGAGGAGCTCATGATGGAAATGAACGACTTATCGAAACGCATAGAACGCTTGGAGGATATTGAAGCAATTCAGCAGCTGAAATACGAGTACTTTGCTGCTTGTGATGACAGTCACAACGCAGACCGTATCGTGGCAATTTTTACGGAGGATGGAATTTGGGATGGCGGCCCATTTGGATATGCAAAAGGACATAAAGAAATCTGGGATCTATTCCATAATACACATCATCCCAATATCATATTGTCGCAGCATAATGGTGGAAACCCGGTTATCAAAATTGACGGAGATACCGCGCATGGAATTTGGCAGTTAGCGTGTATTCCAATGACCGTAAAACCAATTGCTCCCGCTTTTCATACTGTCAAACAATGGGTTAGCTGTCAATATGAAGAAGATTACGTGAAAGTAAATGGTAAATGGTTGATGAAGAAACTAGTGGCAAAGATTATTTTTGTTGCACCTTATGAACAAGGTTGGTAATAGTTAAACAGTTGGGGTGATTTTTGCAAAGCAAAGTCACTCATGTTTTACAGCCTGTAAACAAAAATACGTGCCGTCTGCATGTATGTCCATATAGTGTCCACGAGATGTAAACAGTAATTTAGTTGCCGGCTCTGACTGCTCCCATAAATCTGACCGGCAATGGTTACTATGTGGGTAACACATACTACACCGACTACTATAGCCCCTATGGATCATTCGGCAGTAGCACGTATGGTATTGGTAATACGTACTCAAATTTGCACCCCCTACAGGCAAATGCACCCCCCTGATAACCATCCCGGACAAATCGTTAAATTGTATCAATTATTGAGTTGCAAACACGTACCCAATCTGAACCCCCCAAAGGTTCGGATGGTACGTTTTCTTTGTTTTATGCGGTTTTTGAGACTTAATCCATTTTGGACAAAAAAGCCAAACGTTTGAAAAGTTAAATAGAAACGTCAAAAATCCGGAATTTGAACCCCTTAGTCCGAAACTAAGATTCCTGGGAATTCGTTCGTTTACAGTAATATTCGGTCTCATATTGCACAGGTGTCTTGTATTGCAGCTTCTTATGGGGACGCTTTGTGTTGTAGAAGATGATATATTCAGCTACTGCCGCTTTGAACTCCTGTTCAGAACGGTATTTTGTTCGATATAATTCCTCACGCTTCATTGTTCCGAAAAAAGATTCTATAACAGAATTGTCATATGGAACATAGGCTCTGGAAAAAGAGTGAGTCACATGAAAGAGCCGTAAATATTCGCAGAGTGCTTTTGATCATAATTCATTCCGCGATCAGTGTGGAAAATGAGTCCCGCTCCGGGTTGTCGGCCTTCGTATGCCTGACGAAATGGCATTTTTACAAGTTGGGTACTGTTGCGATAACTGATTTTGCAAGCGACTACCATTCTGGAGAATAAATCGATGATGACACAGATATAATACGCCCGGTTTTTGGACTTAAAGTATGTGATATCACTGACCCATACTTCATTTGGGATTTTTGCGTCAAACTGCTGATTTACATGGTTTTTATACTTCTGTGTTTCTTTATCATACATATCTTTGGCATCTTGACGAATACTAATAAGCTTCATATCGCTCATCAATTCACGCACCATTTCCGGACTAACGGCTATCCCTTTGCCTCGAAGTACTGCTGTAATTTTCCCAGACCCGAAACGCTGGTGGCTTTCATCATAGATATCCTGTATCTTAATCTTCAGTTCCTCCCGGCGTTTAGCATACCAAGTGTTGTTACGCTTATTGCGATAGAGATGATTATAAAAAGTTCCTCGAGGTACGTCTAAGGCATCGCAGAGCGCATGAACGCTGTATTGCCCATGTAACCGGTCCAGTTCCGATAGTTTTTCATTAAGAGGGGAATGGACGGTACAATCAACAGTTTTTAGAATTTCAATAATACTTTCAAGTCGAGCAACCTTGTTCGTTAATATCCGGAAATTCTTTGGTGTGAACCCAATTTGGACTGGCTGTGGCTGATTAGCATTATGTTCCTTCAGCCAGCCGTAAAATGTGCTCCTAGGAATGCCGGCTTCAGTAAATATTGTCTTCGCTGATTTATTGTTGGCTAAGTACCTTTCTATCACGGCTTGCTTCACTTTTTCTGTGTATTTTGGCATAATAATTCCTCCTGTTGTAAAATGTAAGACCATTCTATATCAGGAGAACCTGGTAAGAACTATTGCTTGACGAAAAGGAGATACGCCAGCTGGTCCTCAACCTGGTCCGCAACGGCCTGCAGGCCATGGAACCAGGTAAAATGCTAACGTTAGAAACATTCATGGATGAAGACGATTTGGTCTTAGCGGTGAAGGACCAGGGGTCGGGCATACTCGAAGATATAATTGTGCAAGGATAGATTGCGAGACCAGTACGGAGGGGACCACGTTTTATGTTCGCTTTTACATCGCGGCTGGACAAAGTGGTTTTAAAAAAGGATCATGGCCACAACTCAACCGCCATTAATTTTTGGCTGAAAGGTTAATAACTTTAGGCTGAAGCAGTGCAAACGTGGTTTTTGGTTTAACGCTGTGAACAACGGCTGATTAAAAATATACGCTAGAGAATAGTGAGCGATAAGCTTTGCACCCCCAAAAAGCAAATGCACCCCCCTGACAGCCAACCTGGACAAATCGTTAAATTGTATCAATCTTTTAGTCTTTAGACATTCATATATGCGTTGAACCACCGTAGCGGTGGTTTTTGCTTTTTTAGGAAAGTGCGGTCTTCGACGTGGTTGCCGGCTACTCTTATTTGGGCCATGTGTTACCTTAATAAGTAAAACCCCGTAGACACTATGGTTTACGAAGTTCTTGTTATTTTTCTTATACCGCTTTTTAAAAGACTTGATGAAAGAATATGTTTTGTCACAGTTAATTCAAGCCAGTCCTTTGTTATTTGAGTATGCTGTTCCGTAAAAGGAGCAAAAACGTTTTTCGCGACTTTGTCTGTTCTTTTAATTTAAGTTGATGAAGCATTTTTCTATGATATAATAGGGAAGAGCATAATACAGAAAGTTCATAATAAAACCTCTTTTAAATGGGTGCTAATTTATGACATACTGGCTTGTTGTTCTGATTGCAGCGATCTTGATGTTTTACTCCCTTTTATCATGGAAATTTGGCGATTTATTCGAAATTGCCAAAACACTAAAAAAAATTCGAAGATGCTGGTATTCGTTTTGCCTTCTAGCTTATACAATTTATATCAATACAGACAATTATAAGGTTTCCACGGGATACAATCAGCTTCTTGTGTCTCAGGAAGTGTGGAATTTGCTGGTACTGTTTATAGTCTTTATGTCTTTAGGGGTTGTAGTGGATGCCTTGGTTTTACGGACGACCAGCCTGGGAGAGTTTAAATTTGGTGGTTTTGGAGGCAAGTTTTTGGGGGATGAAGCCAAAGAAAACATTAAAGAGCAGATTAAAAACATCGAACTGATTTATGATAAAATAGAAGCAGAGCATGAAGTTATACAAATCCTAGACAGTTATTTGGCTTCAATCAGGGACAGGCTACTTGCTGGGGAAGAACTTGATTGGTTAGCTGAGTTTGAAGAATTGTTAAAGAAATACTGCCAAGCACAAAATTCAAATGTTGATGTCGCGATTTATAATACAACAGATGAAACTATGGCTCAAATCAAAGAGCACTTCAAATTGACAGGCTCAAAGTACAAAGATCTGAAGAGAAATCTTGCGATTGTGAAATCAACATTTTGTGACAAAAACAGTGATACCTTGAATTACGAGAAGGATGTTCTTTTTGTTCCTGTGGTAAGCGAATATTATGAAGGAAATTTATTGATATCTTTGCAGGGTAAAAGTAATATATTGGATAACGAACAGTTTTTCATTTTAAACCTTATAAAATTATTTGAAGTCAATGTTTTCAATATCCTGAAACAAATAGACCTTGAAGAGCAAATACAGCAAACCGAGCAGGCACAACAAACCGAGCAGGTACAGCAAACTAATAATTGATATTATTTGCAACTACGGTATAATAATATAAAGAAGGTGATTTTTCATGAGAAGGACAAGCTTGAAAATTCTTCTTGAGAAGAATAGGATAATTGAAAGATCGGGAGGCATTGGCAGAAAAACCGCCAAACTGCCATCTGATAAAAATGATGTTGTAGCAAAAACAAGGCGTAAAATTGAAGAAATTCTGAGCCAAATCAGTTAAATAATTGGACAAGCCCAAGAGCAGGAGAAAATATTCTGCTCTTTTTTATTTGTTATGCAAAACCATAAAATGGTTATAATACCTAATAAACCCATGGAGGATGCGGTATGGAAAGCCCCAATCTAGAGCGGCTATTACAAAAAAATAGAGAGATTGAAAGGCAAGGAGGAATTCCTCCAAAAAAGGCTGGTATCCCTCCTGAAAGGCAGAAAGAGATTTTTGAAAAGATAGAAAGAGTAAAAAAACTCCTTTCCTGACAAGAGAAGGCATGAGTAAATTTTCCTTTAGCAAGAAAAATGAAACCGGCCATAGGTGTCATCCCTATAGTCGGTCTCTTATTCCAAAAGATAGAGTTTACCTGACCTGGGATGAGGCCCATTAACTCATCGTGAGTTAACGATTTTTCCCTTCAACGATATCTTTGGTGCTCTGCAAAATCTTAACCGGGTCAAGGCCCTGGGATTTTGAATGAGCATCAACTGCTTTCGTGTCAATACCGCGCTTTTCGGCCCAATCATGAGGCTCCTTTGAATTTTGCTCTTTTGGATGGCCTTCTGTTCATCCGCTCTGATTCTTTACTCTGTTGAAGTTGACATGCCACTGCAGCCGGTTAATGCGGCAAAAGATAGTATTGCCATAGTAAAGAGGATTGCCTTTTTAATTTTCAAAGTGTTATTGGCCCATCGGGTAGTAAATTATATCGCAGCCCTCTTAACGGGTTTTCAAGGCTACCCTGCGGCGCCTTGGAGTATAACAAGACCATGCCTCTGGGTACTTTACTTAGCAGGAGAAATTCCTATTTTAGTAAAGTCTGTTAGACGAATATCCGTAAGAAGAGTATTGCAAGAGAATAGTTGCAGATGCTATAATGATATATTGCAGATGCTATAATGATATATTGTTAATGGAGGCGTTTTTATGGATTTTTCAGATATGGTTAAAGAAGTAAGGCGCGAGCTAAAATTGAGCCAGCATCAAATGGCAGACGCACTAAGCGTTAATTATACTACTATTAATCGATGGGAAAACGGTCATGTAGTTCCAAGTAAACTCGCTCAAAAGAGTTTTTTTGACTTTTGTGAAAATAACTTCATAGACATTTCAAGACTTTCAATAGAAAACAAGAATAAAAAATAAAATCATTAGTTGAGGAGGTGCGTGAGCATGGCAAGAGCAGATTTGCTTTGCGACATAATAAAATACGGTCTCAACAATGATGCCACAAATTTTCGCAAAGCTGCGGAAGCCATTTGTGCTGAAGAACGTGCCAAACAACACGGTGTATTGGCGACCAAAATTGAAGAAATGCTTAAAATATCCAATAGGCCTATGACAAGAGATGTTCCTGTTTCTTCAATGAGAAATGGCAACATAGAACAGACATTGTTTTTAGAAAAAATTCCGACGAAGAGACTTGAACAAATAATACTTCCAAGTAATGTTGCAGATAGTTGCCGTGAACTTATAGAAGAGCAGATGAGAGCTGATTTATTGCGCTCGCACGGATTAGAACCAAGAAACAAGTTGTTGTTAATTGGCCCACCTGGTAACGGGAAAACAACATTAGCAGAAGCAATTGCTGAAGCTTTAATGGTACCGCTTTTAACCGTAAAATATGAGAGTATTGTAGGCGCGTATCTCGGCGAAACGGCATCACGATTGGTTAAACTATTTGATTTTGCAAAAACGCGGCAGTGTGTCCTTTTTTTTGATGAATTTGAAACACTAGGCAAGGAGCGAGGAGACACGCACGAAACAGGCGAAATAAAGAGGGTTGTCAGTTCGTTGCTCTTACAAATAGATGCACTACCAGGTTATGTTATTGTGATAGCAGCTACTAACCATGATTCCCTCTTAGATAAAGCTGCATGGCGTCGTTTCCAACTGCGCTTATCTTTGCCGAAGCCTTCTCGCGCTAATTTGGAATTGTGGTTTGCACAATTTGAAAAAAGGACTGGATTTATATTTGGTTTTGAGTCGTCAACTTTGGCGAAGAAATTGTTGGGGAAAAGTTATGCTGAGGCGGAGGAATTTGCCTTGTCTGTGTACAGGCAATTTATACTCCATATTCCTGATGGCGATGCCAAAAGTATTACTCAAAACCAATTGAGATTGTACAGTACGCAAGCTGAGAATAAAAATGATTGTGTGGAGAATGGAGGTGCTGAATTATGCCTGAAAGACCAATAATTCTCTTTGGTAGACCTGGATTGGCTACTAAAGCCAACAGAAATGGCGGACCATCGTATATTACTACACCGAGTCATTCAAGGCAAACGGGACGCCTCGCACCGAAGTTAGCTGAATTGCAACGCGTCATTGATGAGAATAAGTTAATGCTACAACAATCGTCTGCAGGAATAGAGCCGGAAAAGACACTTGTTTTTGTTGTAAAAGGTGAATTGAATAGTTTTTATACCGCTGTTCGTAATCTTAATAAAGACAGTGAATGCGTAGAATTGATTTTTGACACATCCGAATATGAAGTGCCAGTAACTGAAGATTTTTTTGTTACAGATAAGAAAGGTGTAAAAAAAGATAAGGATTCTTTTACGGCAAAAGTATATTGTGTATTGGCTAACAACCGTGCTCTTGAAGAATTATTATCATTATGGACACAATATTCAAAAGATCCGAACATGAAATTTCCAAATGGGAAAACAGGTCTGCGCGATGTATTTGACAATCTGGTTGATATGCATTTTTGGGGAACTAAGGAACGTGTAGAGGAAACCGGCATTCTTGAGGCGTGGCTGGAAGATTTGCAGTTAGAACCAGATTTAAGTGAAGTTAAATGTGAAGTTGAGCTATTCTACAGAAAATCTAAAGATCTTCAAACTCAGAGAGAGAAGAATACAGTTTCATACATTCATAGTATTGGTGGAAAATTATTAGGACGTTCAATAATAGACAGTATCGCTTATCATGCCATTTTGGTATCCATTCCACGACAGCTTGCAGAAGATTTAATATCATATAAAAATGTTGGAATAGTTAATGTTGAGCAGATCATGTTCTTTAGACCTGTTGGGCAGAGTGTAAGAATAACAGAAGGTAGTATTTCAGAAAGTAAATTATCACTAGATATGCCAAAGGTTGTCAACGATGACCCAATAATAGCATTATTCGATGGACTTCCCCAAGAAAATCATCCATATCTACGTGATTTACTAAATATTGATGATCCTGATGAATATACTTCGCAATATACCGTTTCAGGCCGAAAGCATGGCACTTCCATGGCATCGCTCATTGCCTATGGCGAGTTGGATAAGATTACACATCAAATTACGCACCGGATTTATGTTCGCCCTATAATGAAATCAATCGCTATTAGTGATAAAGATACAATTGAGGAAATACCAAAAGATATTCTACTTGTTGATAAAATTCATGAGGCAGTACGCCGATTGTTTGTAACTGAAGTAGGAGGCGTAGCCCCAAATGTACGGGTTATTAACCTTTCGATAGGAATTTCCACCCGTATTTTTTATAATTCGATGAGCCCATTGGCACGATTGTTGGATTGGCTTAGCTTTACATACAAAGTGTTATTCATTGTGAGTGCTGGCAACCACACTAACAATATTGAACTGGAAATGAAGTTCGACGAATATACCAAACTTTCAATGGCAGAACGTGATGTGTATTCAGTTAAATACTTAAATGATAACGCACGTCATCTAAGACTGCTTTCTCCTGCCGAAAGTATGAACGCTTTAACCGTAGGTGCTACATTTACAGATAATTCATCTTTTGTCGAAAACACAAGGCAATTGTTATTTTGCTCGGATGGAATGCCAAGTCCTTTTAGCTCACTGGGTAGGGGACTAAATAACTCTGTCAAACCTGATGTTATTCATAGAGGTGGGCGAAATACTCTAATGCTGAACAGGAGAAATTTAGCTGAAACCACCGCTATATGGCGAGAATCTCTGACAAGAGAACCCGGAACTATCTCAGCGGCTCCGTTTGATATTGCCTCTGATACGTTTAAAATTATGTACTCGTGCGGGACAAGTAATGCTACGGCACTATTAACGCACGAGGCTTCACGTTGTTATGATGTTTTATTGGATGTTTTTCATACGGCAAATGAAGCGGTTCCGTACGATTGTACAGCGTTATTGATTAAAGCGATGTTAGTGCACGGCGCACAGTGGGGAGATCTAAATAATATCTTTTCAAAAGCCCTCGGTTTCACAAACAGACAATACTCACCTGATTACCTGCACAAGTTTTTAGGGTATGGCGTTCCTGATATAGAACGTGCTATTGAGTGCGCTAAAAATAGGATTACCTTAATTGGTTATGGTGAGTTAAAAAACGGTGAAGCGCATCTTTATGATTTGCCTTTGCCCTTTATTCTCAATCGCGAAAAAATATTACGAAGGCTGACAGCAACATTAACGTATTTTACCCCCATAATACCAACAAGGCAAAAATATCGTACAGCACAGTTATGGTATATGATTGAGGGTGGAAAGAAGAATCTGCTTGATACCCGTATTGATATCGACTGGCAGGCTGCTGTTCGAGGAACTGTTCAGCATGAAATATTCGAGAACGATGATATTGTCGTTTGGGGTGAAGATGATCTTATACAACTTAAAGTGAACTGCCGTGGCGATGCTGACGATGGGTTTACGGGAGTAATTCCATATGCTTTGATGGTCTCGTTCGAAATTAAGAGCGGTGTTGAGGTTGATGTCTATGAGAAAGTAGCTAATAAAATCAAGCCACGCGTTTCAAGCAATGCAATATTGTGATTAAATTGGATGATATATCAGTATAAATTATGAACGTGCATACTTTTTAGCGTTATTCGAATAACGCTAGATTGTATCTAACAATAGGTCTATAGACAGGAAGAGAGCCGTAGCATTTCAGAGAATGTCACCTGGGGCCAGCGCAAGCGTTTTTCAGACGGTAAGGTCAGCCTGCCGTATGGACGGTTTCTCGGATATGAAAAAGGTTAAGATGGTTTGCCGAAAATTTTAGAATTGGAGGCAAAAACGGTACGTTTGATTTATAGGCTTTAATGCCCTGGCCCATCGGGACTACGGCCGATATGCATTAGGTAGCCACACTCAAATCCGGATGTTTTCCGACCGGCTGGAGATAGACAACCAGGGAGGGCTTTTTGGCCATTTATCGGAAGACAGCATTGGCATTGAGGCCCCTACTGCTAGAAATGCTGCGTTAATGCGGATGCTTGAGGACATGGATATCGTGGAAAACCGGGGTTCTGGCATTCGTGCTATGGTTGATGCGATGCGTTCCGTTCATTTGGCGCCGCCAAAATTTAAAAATAACCATACCAGTTTCAAAGTAACGTTTTATAATCATACCCTTCTAGATAAAGAGGCGCTGGAGTGGCTAAACAGGTTTAATACAATTCCACTCAATGACAACCAGCGCTTTGCACTGGCGTATTTGAGAAGAAATCCATTAGCCCCAAAATTGACCAACCGTGACTATCAGCGCATTAACAGCGTGGATAGTGTCCAGGCTACCAGGGAATTGGGCGATATGGTA
>Ga0209639_1003511_pt1 | contig 10379 bp, 11 predicted proteins | sample EPASupsiteHSE605_FD_187268 | JGI IMG/M metagenome (GOLD analysis project Ga0209639, IMG submission 187268) | Bioremediated contaminated groundwater from EPA Superfund site, New Mexico - Sample HSE6-05 (SPAdes) (version 2) | ecosystem: Environmental > Aquatic > Deep subsurface > Groundwater >...
CGAATAAAGAATACATTCTTAATTCTTGTTTTCGAAGAAAACAATTCGAGTTCGAACCTCGCACATCGCGCCTCGAACATCGAACCGCATCTGGTGATCATGCCGGAGGGGTTCCACCCGTTCCCATACCGAACACGGAAGTTAAGACCTCCAGGGCCAAGGATACTCGGAGCATAGCTCCTGGGAAAGTAGGTCATCGCCAGGTAACAAGCGAAAAACTATCTCTGACGAGGTAGTTTTTCTGTGTTTAGTCATACAGTGAGACGGAAGCACGGGGGTTCCACCCGTTCGATCCACACTACAGGAGATTGCGTTATGAGTCGCAGTGTGGCGTTATGCTCGTCCGCATAACGTATACCGAACACGGAAGTTAAGAATCCACACTGCAGGAGTGTGCGTTACAAGTTGCAGTGTGGCGAAAGGCTCGTCCGCCTTTCGTTCCAGGGCCAAGGATACTCGGAGCATAGCTCCTGGGAAAGTAGGTCATCGCCAGGTAACAAGCGAAAAACTATCTCTGACGAGGTAGTTTTTCTGTGTTTAGTCATACAGTGAGACGGAAGCACGGGGGTTCCACCCGTTCGATCCACACTACAGGAGATTGCGTTATGAGTCGCAGTGTGGCGTTATGCTCGTCCGCATAACGTATACCGAACACGGAAGTTAAGAATCCACACTGCAGGAGTGTGCGTTACAAGTTGCAGTGTGGCAAAAGGCTCGTCCGCCTTTCGTTCCAGGGCCAAGGATACTTGGAGCATAGCTCCTGGGAAAGTAGGTCACCGCCAGGTAAATAGGCAAACGACTATCTCTTAACGAGGTAGTCGTTTTGTGTTAATTGCAGCATCTTTGTTAAAGAAGATGTCTGATGACAGCTTATACCTGGAATTTTTCAATTGAGGCTTTTAGTTTCTGAGCCATGTTCGTAAGTTCCTCGGACGTAGCCTCTACTTCTTCCATTGAAGCCAATTGTTCTTGGCATGATGAGGCAATAGTTTGGTGAGTTTGCATAGTATTGATTGCGTCCGTGACCATGTCAGTCATTGTGGACGTTACATTTCCTGTCCGCTGCAATAATTCTTGTGTGGTTTCCGATACTTGCTCTGCTTTTTGAGCAGTTAATCGAGTTGAATCTAAAATATGGGTAAAGATCTCTCCGGATTTATTAACTAACTCAAGTCCAAATTTAACTTGTTGGTTTACTCTATCCATACCTTGGAGACAAGATGCAGAGTCGTTTTGAATGGCAATAACGAGTTCAGATACCTTACCTGTTGACGAAGCGGTTTGTTCTGCCAATTTTCTCACTTCGTCAGCAACAACTGCAAATCCTCTTCCTTGCTCTCCTGCACGGGCTGCTTCAATTGCTGCGTTCAAGGCGAGGAGATTAGTTTGTGACGCTATATCATTAATTAAAGAAACAATACTGTTAACTTCATGTGAGCGTCGATTTAAGGCGTCAACTAAACACACAGATTCATCAACTGAAGTTTCAATCAAGCCCATTTGACTTACCGCTTTATTAATGGAGTCGTCTCCATGTCTAGCTTCATAAGCAGTCGTGTTTGAAACCTCTTGAACCGCTTGTGAAGCCATGGCTATATCATGTATTCCGGATGATATCCCTATGACTAGAGTTGCTGCTTCATTTGCTTTGTCTCTTTGCATATTCGCTTGTTCACTTGTTTCAGACGAAGAGGTTGCCATATAGTTAGCCGCTTTAGTGGTCTCTTCTAGGCATACCGTCATCTCTTCTGACGCCGAGGCAAGGGTAGTTGCTGAATGGTCAATTTCTTGGATAAGTGTGCGAAGACTATTAACCATACTGTTAACCGAAACTCCTAACTGAGCGACTTCGTCTTTCCCCCGCACTTTAATCGGTTCGACATTCAAGTTTTCGTTTGCAATCTGATTTGCAGTGTCAACAATATGTAGTAAGGGTTTAATGGCACGCTGAGAAATAAACCAAACTAAACCAATGACGATTAAGAGTTCCGTAAAAATAAAAATAATGATCTTAGTTTGTGCTCCGGAAGCGATCTTGTCATAAGGAGCGTTCGGAACACCCACGAACATCATCCCAATAATACATCCTTGGCTATCCTTTATGGGCTCATAAATAGTTTGGTTTTTTATTCCGACCACATCGGCTTCCCCAATATAGGTTTTTCCCTCTTTGAGAGTCGCCTGTTCTATGGTAGGGGCAACGGTTGTCCCGACGGCACGTGTACCATCCGCTTTTTTAACGTTGGTAGCTACCCGAGTGTTGCCTTGAAAAATAGTCACATTATCTCCAGCCAATTTTCCGATTTCATCTATGATTAGATTATCATTCATCAGTTCTTCGCCTTTGTACAGCTTGCTATCGCGAATAGCCCAATTTCCAGGAAAAGAAATGTTGATTAGTTGAGACCCGAAGGAAAGGTCTGAGGCTAATTTTTCGTGAGCAGATTTAACAATCTCAGCGCGTAACGTGGTTATTGAGAAAGTCGCAATAATGCCTGTCCCCACAAGCATAAGCATAGAAATGATTAATATCAATTTGAACTTGATACTCAAATTCATTGGTTTTTCCTCCATTTTGCTTACTAAAGTCTCAGTTTCTTCAGTGTGATCATATTAAACCAAATCTACTTGCTTTTTCAATATAATTCTGTTTAGTTTTACATATTCCTCCTTTAACAAGAAAAAAATGTCACTAAAAAGCTTCTTTATTGCGCAAAGGACCTTAAACTAATTGTGCGCGCTCTATAAACACGTTTATTGATATTTTAGTAATAAAGTAATACTGTATTAACTCATAATATTAGTTTGACAATCATCGCTCATCGCTTCATTGTATATTTAAGAAAAGAGTTTAGTAGAAAGAGGCAATCATTATGAAGACAATAGCTATAGCATGTAAAACTCTCGCTGAAGAGGTAATGATAGTAGTCAATGAGATATTATTAAAACATAACAGAAAAAGGTAAGCAAAGGCTCCGGAATAATCAGATTATTCCCGGAGCCTTTTTCTAGGTTAGAAGAACGGACAATCCCCACCATAGTTTAAAATTTCCATTGACCAAACTAAATATTAATGCTAATATACTGCCTATATATATATGATATTGATTATCAATTACAGCCTTATGGTAGAGTTTATGCTAGTTCGTTCTATCAGAAAAAAGGACCTTGGTTAACAGTTATCACATTCAGGGATAGACACAAATAAGTTTAATAAAGAGGAAGGTTTAATGGAAACTTAAATTATGGAAGATAAGGAAATAATTGAACGAAAGGAGTGGTTGATTGGCTTCACAAAACACCTTGCTATGATGGTTATCTGATGGCTTATTAGACCTTATTGGCGCTACCATATTCTGTAGAAGGTTATGTTGATTTTTTGGTTTCAAGATTGAACAGAAAGGATTTTCTCCATGAAATAGGTCTATTTCTAGGCTATCCATTTAAAGATGTACTGGGATATATCGGCCATCCTTCATTGAAACTGGTTGAGATAAATGGGTGGAAAATATATGGTAATGACAAGTTGTCTAATAAGAGGTGTACGAGAGCTTTTTACAAGCCCATACAAAAGTAAGAGAACTAATTTACCCTATGGCTAACTACCACTGAGCAACGAAGGGAGGAAGGGAAAGGTCTGACATGCTCCTGAAATATGAAGGGGCAATTTTTTAGATCATGGCTTGAGAATGGTTATCATTAATACTTAAATTTGAATTAGTGAAAAGTATGACATATGGGTTTCCAAAAATTAAGGAGGGACATTATGCAAATAAGCAGAAGAGAATTTCTAAAATGGTCCGTCGCCGCAGCAATATCCTTAGGTATAGAACTAAGCCTTGGTAGTGTTAGCAATGTTCTCGCAGCTGAAACAGACCCACCGATTATTTGGCTTCAAGGATCAGGGTGTTCTGGTTGTACAATATCGACGTTAAATGTAACTAATCCTACTACTATTGACAATGTTCTCTTAAATAAAATCAGTATGAAGTATAACAGCACCCTGATGACCGCTTCCGGTGACCTGGCAATGCAAACCTTAGACCAAAGTGCAACTCAATACAATGGCCAGTTTATTCTAGTGGTTGAAGGTGCAGTACCAACCGGTGCCAATGGAAACTATTGTGTCATTGGAGAAGTTGATGGAACTCACTTAACCATGGAACAAGCTGTCTTGAAGTATGGACCAATGGCAAAATATGTGGTTGCAGCAGGAACTTGTGCTTCCTTTGGAGGGGTTTCGGCTGCAGGAGCCAATGCAACGGGTTGTTTAACCGCCAGCTCTATACTTAGTGGAAAGACTGTAAACCCTGTGGTTAATCTACCTGGATGCCCGGTTCATCCAACGGTTCTTATTCAAACACTTTTAGATTTAATTCTCATTGGCATGCCTTCACTTGATAGGTCTAACCGACCAAGTAACTATTTTGGAACAAAGATCCATAGTATGTGTCCGCGAAAAGGAACCACTGTTGTAAAACAACTGGGGCAATATGGGTGTTATAAAAACGTAGGCTGTAAAGGACCTGGTACTCAAAATGTATGCCCTTCAATGCAATGGAATAATGGACAAGCATGGTGCATTGGGGTTAACTATCCTTGTATAGGATGTGCGAATCCTGATTTCCCAGCAAATCCTCTATGTAAGGTATAATCAGTAATTTATAAAGGGAAGGGATGAAATAAATTGAGTACAATAGTATTAGATCCGATTACTCGTCTCGAAGGACATTTAAAAGTTTCTGTAACCCTTGATGCCAATAATATTGTAACGGCTGCTCAAGCAACAGGTAATTTATATAGGGATTTTGAAAATATGCTGATCGGAAGGGGTCCGAAGGATGCAGCGTTTCTAACCCAACGAATTTGTGGAGTTTGCCCGGTTTCTCACGCTATTGCTTCTGTAAAGGCAACTGAGCAAGCCGCAGGTTTTACGCCAAGTCTTCAGAGCTTATTATTAAGAAACTTAATTCAGGGAGCTAACTTCATCTCGAGTAATGTTTTGCACTTTTACCAACTAGCATTAATGGACTATGTTCAAGGCCCACAAATGCACCCGTGGACGCCTGGATATACGCAGGATTTCAGATTTAATGCGACCGACAGTCAAGCCTTGATTAATAACTATGTCGCAGCATTATCCATAAGAAGACAAGCACATGAAATGGGAGCCATCTTTGGCGGAAAGCTTCCCCATGTCGGCAACGTAGTTCCTGGTGGAGTTACCGCAATCCCGTCCGCGACAGACATTACAAACTTCCGCAATTATTTAAATACTATTACTACGTTCATCCAAACTACGTATGCAACTGACGTCAACAAATTAGCGTCAACTTATAGCGACTATTATACGGTAGGCAAAGGGTATGGCAATTTAATATCCTTTGGGGTCTTTGATACAAATACGTCTGGAAATAAGCTATATCCGGCAGGAACGGTAACTAATGGCACGATCGGGAGCTTTACACAGACAAATATCAAAGAATATGTAGGGCATTCTTGGTATTCTTCACCATCAGGTTATAATCCGGCATCCGAGACTACGACTCCAAGCTTTGGTAAAGCAGGTGCCTACACTTGGTTAAAGGCACCGAGATATAATGGAGCTGCTTATGAAGCAGGTAGCATAGCTAGAACATGGCTCACGGGAGAATATCGACGCGATGTTTCTGTCATGGACAGGCACTTAGCGCGATACACAGAAACGAATAAAATTGCGATTAATATGCAAACCTGGTTGAATCAAGTGGTTGTCGGTCAAAATCAGTTTACTAATTTAGGAACTCCTGCTTCTGGCTCGGGAATAGGGTTAACTGAGGCACCCAGAGGAGCACTCGGTCACTGGTTATCCGTTGCAAGTTCAAAAATTACTAAATACCAAATCGTTACTCCAACTTGCTGGAACGCTTCGCCTATGGATGATGCAGGCATTGTAGGGCCGATGGAAAAGGCTTTAATCGGAACGCATGTCGTAAATAGTGCTCAACCCGTGGAGCTTTTAAGAATCGTTCACTCCTTCGATCCCTGCACAGGATGTTCCGTTCATGTGATGTCTCCAGAGGGACTCGAAATGTCTAACTTTGTGGTACAACCGCTAGGAGTTTAGTGATGAAGGACACTGTCATCATAGGAATTGGTAACATTCTTCTGCAGGATGATGGTGTGGGAGTTCATGTCATAACACAACTTGAACATGAAACGCTTCCATCGACGATTGAGTTAGTCGATGGGGGCACTTCCACCCTTGATACACTGGGTTACTTTCTGGATTATAAAAAGGTAATTGTAGTTGATTGTTTGAGAGCAGGTTTAGAACCGGGTACTATCTACAAAATAAGACCGGAAGACATTAAGAATTATCAAAAAGAAAACCTTTCTATTCATGATGTTCAGATCTTGGATGTTGTTAAAATGGCTAATATGTTGGGTCAATATCCTGAGGTTGTTATCTTTGGTATAGAACCAAAAACAATCGCCGTAAATTTAGAAATGACGGATCTGATGTACGCTAAGATACCTGAAGTAATTGCCAATATTAAGAAAGAACTACTCTTAGACGAAGAAGTAGTCTTAGGTGAACCTAATGCATGAAGTTTCCATTATCCAAAATGTGATTGAAATTGTAACCAAGCAAGCCCTTGAAAATAAGCTGACAAAAATCAATAAAGTGTCTCTAAAAATTGGAGAGCTATCCGGTGTCATGCCTGAATCTTTAAAGTTTGCTTATGACAGTTGTATTAAAGGTACGATGCTCGAAGAGTCCACATTGGGCATAGAAACAGTAAGCGCACTGGGTGAGTGTAAAGATTGTAATCTAGAATTCCCGATCGAACATTTCAATAAGCTATGTCCAAGTTGCAATAAGTTCTGTACTAACATTATTCGTGGGTATGAGCTTTATATCAATACCATTGAAGGAGACTAAACGATGAGTGAGATTAAGGTAGTTGCAAACATCCTCCACACAAATGAGGAGATAACCTCTCAAAATAAACAATTGCTCAATGAAAAAGGCATCTATGTTATAAATATGATGAGTTCTCCAGGTTCTGGTAAGACGTCGCTGCTGGAAAGGATCATCTCAAAACTTAAAGATAAAATCAGAATTGCAGTTATTGAAGGGGACTTGTACACAACCAAGGACGCCGAAAGAATCGAAGCACAAGGGGTCCCAGTGGTTCAGATCAACACAGGGGGAGCTTGTCACTTGGATGGAAAGATGATCAAAGGAGCCTTAGATTCTTTAAACCTGGATAATGTGGATTTGCTTGTGATAGAAAATGTCGGCAATTTAGTCTGCCCAGCGGCTTTTGAACTGGGTGAAGACATAAAGATCACTGTATTGAGTACCCCGGAAGGGAATGACAAACCATTAAAATATCCGCGAATGTTTGAGAACAGTGGGGCGATTATTTTAAACAAAATGGATTTATTAGAACTGACTAATTTCGATAAAGTTGAATTCTACAAAGACATTAACTCGCTTAATGCCCTAGCGACTATTTTCGAAACGTCATGTGTTAAAGACCAAGACCAGGGTATCGATGAATTATGCGCATGGTTAAGTCAGCAAGTGAACATTAATAGTATATTTTATGAAGCATGTATCTGATCAATATACTTTAATGAACGCATAAAAGGGAGAGATTAGTGTGTGTCTTGCCGTTCCAGGAAGAGTGTTGAGCATTGATGGGAATATGGGGATTATCGAAGTTGGAAAGATACAAAGAAAGGTCTTTTTGCATCTTATACCAGAGGTATCAGTCGATGACTATGTGCTTATGCATGCAGGGTGTGCTATTCAGACAATTGACGAACTAGAGGCAAAAACTACACTTGATATACTAAAGGAGTTAACTGAAAGTGAAATTCGTCGATGAATTTAGATCAAACGAGCATTCCAGAATACTGATAGAAAGCTTGAAAAATCTCTCTCGAGGCCAGATTAATATCATGGAAGTCTGTGGCACTCATACTATGGCAATCTTTAGGTATGGTATTAGAGACGTTCTTCCAGCCAATGTGACGTTAATATCAGGACCGGGCTGTCCTGTTTGCGTTACTCCTCAGAGTTATATCGATACTGCCATAGACCTTTCAAGTCGAGAGGATGTCATTATGGCAACCTTTGGGGATATGATGAAAGTTCCGGGCATAAAAAGCTCGCTCCTTAAGAAAAAGGCGGAAGGTGCAGATATCAGACTAGTTTATTCCCCTATGGACTGTCTCGCAATTGCTGCAGACAGTCCTTCTAAACAGATCGTTTTTTTGGCAGTAGGCTTTGAAACGACCGCGCCAATGACTGCGGTAACGGCTATCGAGGCAAGAAAAAACGGCTTAAGCAATCTTTTTTTCTTTACAGCCCATAAAATTGTGCCCCCTGTCATGGAAGCACTGGTTACTGATAAAGAGTTGAACTTGGACGGTTTTTTACTACCGGGAAATGTTAGTGCAATTATTGGAACTGAACCTTACGAATTTCTAGGCAAGGATTTTAATATCCCTGGAGTAGTAACCGGTTTTGAACCCGTAGACATACTTCAAGGTTTAAGTACTTTAATAAGTTTAATAAGCAAAAAGGACTATAGTATTGCTAATGACTATAAACGAATTGTAAGAACTTCCGGCAATTCTGAAGCTAAAGAGTACATGGACAAAGCCTTTAACATCGTGGACTCTAATTGGCGAGGAATTGGTAAGGTTTCAAAAAGTGGCTTAGAGTTTAATCGTGATTTTGAAGAGTTTGATGCCCTTAAGCATTTTGAAATTAGTTATAAAGAGTATGATGGCAGCTCGGGATGTCGATGTGGCGAGATACTGAAAGGGAAGATGAATCCAACGCAGTGTCCCCTTTTTAAGCAAGCTTGTACACCGGAAAACCCCATTGGATCTTGCATGGTATCGTCAGAAGGCACTTGTGCAGCTTATTTTAGATATTACAAAGAATCCGGAAAAATGGAGGAGTAAAATGAGTACCATAACTCTTAGTCACGGAAGTGGCGGTACCCAATCTAACCAATTAATTAGCGATTTATTTTTTAGGTATTTTAGTAACGATATATTGAACCAGATGAATGATGCAGCTCAACTAGAGATAGACTTTAAGAAAATAGCGTTCACCACAGATTCTTTTGTGGTCAATCCTATTTTCTTTGAGGGAGGAAATATCGGCAAACTCGCAGTTTGCGGAACTGTCAATGATTTAGCCGTAAGCGGAGCAAAACCACTTTATTTAACCTGTGCCTTTATTATTGAAGAGGGTTTTTCTATGGTCGACTTAGAGACTATTGTTAAGACCATGGCAGAAGAGGCGGAGAAATCTGGGGTAAAAATTGTGGCCGGAGATACAAAGGTCGTCGAAAAAGGTAACGTCGAAAGTCTATATATCAATACTTCAGGAATTGGAGTCATTTATGAAAATGTCAATATAAATTGTGCCAATGCCAAGCCGGGAGATGTAATAATAGTCAATGGTACTATAGGAGACCACGGTATGACGATACTATGTGAAAGAAACAACTTCGGTTTTGAGGGGAATTTGAGCAGTGATTGTGCATCTTTGAATACATTAGTCGATTGCATGTTAGAGGTCTACAACGGAATTCATGTGATCAGGGACGCTACAAGAGGAGGAATAGCAGCGGTTCTTAATGAAATTAGTGACTCTAGTAATGTAACCATAGCCCTGGAAGAAAATCTCCTTCCAATAAAAGAGGAAGTAAAAGGTGCTGCAGAAATGTTAGGCTTTGACCCCTTATATATTGCAAATGAAGGAAAGCTCTGTGCCTTCGTACCTGAAGCTCAGGCAGAGCAGGTACTTGTTGCCATGAGAGCACACCCATTAGGGACTAATGCTGCAATCATCGGTAGAGTCACTGAAGAATTGGGTAAAAAAGTGTATTTGAACACCGTTGTTGGAGGAAAAAGACTCGTGGATATGCCATCAGGAATTCTACTTCCCAGGATATGCTAAGTGAGTGAAACGGTAAACGGCATTAAATCTCATTCTTAAGCCCTCCGCCTTAGTTCGGGTTGAGGGCTCTACACATAATTGGACGATGAGTTTTAGTTGGTTTTTTTATATAAGGATGTGCATTATGAATATTAAGAGATATATCGTTGTGGTTGAAGGGATTGTACAGGGAGTAGGATTCCGTCCTTTTGTCTATAATCTTGCGAATTCTTTTGGTTTAAAGGGATACGTTCATAATAATTCTAATGGAGTTGGTGGTGGAGGAGAAACAAACGATCATAAGAAGGGCCAGGGGCTTTGCACCAGAACCCTTTAAGGCATTAAATATGAGGGATATCTTAAGTGTATATGGAAAAACCAGTTCTGACAAGGCTCCCAAAACTTATGCCTTTTAGGTGTGATATAA
>Ga0209639_1003512_pt1 | contig 10372 bp, 12 predicted proteins | sample EPASupsiteHSE605_FD_187268 | JGI IMG/M metagenome (GOLD analysis project Ga0209639, IMG submission 187268) | Bioremediated contaminated groundwater from EPA Superfund site, New Mexico - Sample HSE6-05 (SPAdes) (version 2) | ecosystem: Environmental > Aquatic > Deep subsurface > Groundwater >...
ATCGTATATTTAGTGGTTCTATATTAAAATGTTTTGAATTGTTGCTCATAAGAATTAATTTTTTGTTATACTCTACATTTTATGTGTCTCTTGATGCGGTTTTATACTACAAAGTATAAACTCCGGTTAGATGCTACAATATATCCTGACACTATTTTTGTGTTACTTCCTTTCGCATTCTTTACTGTTAGATAAACAGTGTATTTTCCAGCTTTACTATACGTGTGTGCAGGATTCTTGGATGTTGAGTAAGTTCCATCGCCAAAGCTCCATTTCCATGAAGTTGGACTGTTTGTGCTCTTGTCAGTAAACTGCACTTTCAATGGAGCTTTTCCTGATGTTGGAGATGCAGAGAAGGCAGCAACTGGCTTTATAGGGACTGTTTTTACAGTTATATAATTTGTTTTTATTTCTGTATCCTTGCCTGCCGCATTACTTACGGTCTCTTTCACTGTATAAGTTCCAGGTTTTGAATAGGTATACGTTGGATTATACTCAGTTACCAGAGCAGATCCATCTCCAAAGCTCCATTTCCATGCCGTTGGCGTTCCTGTGCTCTTGTCAGTAAACTTCACTTTTAAAGGTGCATTTCCTGAAGTAGCGGAGGCAGAAAAATCAGCAACTGGAGGACTTGGGCCATAACTAAGGGTAGCCATGTAAATATCATAGCTAGTTTCATCGTTCTGGTTTAGGTTGCGCTCATCCTGCCACACTATCCTGTCACCGTAAATGGCAGGCAGTCCCCCCTGACTTGATTCGTTGGTGGTTATCTGAGTTTCCGTGGAAGTAGAGAGGTCGTGCATGTAGATATCGTGATTACCGCTCCCTGGGGAGAAGCGACCATCCGTCCAGACGATCCTGTCTTTGTAGATTGCAGGGCCTGCACTTAAGCCATAATAGTCGGTAGTGATCAACGTCTCGGTAGAACTGGAGATATTGTACATATAAATATTATAGTTTGATGCTTCATCCTCAAGTGTCCATACTATCCTGTCCCCGTAGATACTGGGGCCATAGTTCTGATATCCAGTGGAGACCTTAGTTTCCTTTTTAGTGGAAAGCTCGTACATGTAAATATCGGTTTTATAATAGTTTCCATTTTGGAGCTCCTGCCACCACACTATCCTGTCACCGTAAATATCAGGATCTCTCTGCTTTGACTCATTAGTTGTTATCTGGTATTCAGTGGAGGTAGAAAGGTCATACATGTAGATATCCCAGTTTCCAACAGGCAAGTTATTTTCATCCAGGCTTCCTGCATTGCGACCATCCATCCACACTATCCTGTTACTGTAGATTTTAGGTCTGCATGCTTTTCCGCTGTTTGTAATCCGAGTTTGCTTTTTAGTGGAAAGATCCTGCAGGTAAATGTCGTGACCTCCATTGCGCTCATCTTCCCATACTACTTTGCTCCCGTAAATATCAGGTGACACCTGATTTAATGTATTAGTAGTGTGAGTTTCCTGGCGAGTGGAGAGATCATATATGTAGATATCCCAGTTCCCATTTAGGTTATCCTGCCACACTATGGTGTTATCGTAGATAGCGGGGTATTTTGAATCTGAGATATTTGTTGTGATCCGGGTTTCAGTAATCGTGGGCGAAGAAGCTGCTGATGCTGTAGACGAAACAAAAATCAAAAATAAAATCAGGGAAGTTGCTGCTAAAGCTACTGAACATAATTTTTTGTAAGTGTTCATATCTCCTCATTTTATATTCTTCTTTTATTTTTTATGAAAAATGTTAATATTTTGAACTTTATGTCAGCTTTTAAACTTTCTCTTTTGAATGACTCTGGTCCAAAATCTAGTGATTTTTGCATTTCTCGATTGAGAATCTGAATTCGTAAGAAGAATTCAATCTCCAATCAAAATTAACATTCGATATCTAAAGACTTCAACCAAGATGTACAATCACAAGGATTGTAACCAATTACAAAATCTAGTGATTTTTAATTTTACGCTCATCACTGGATTTTGGTACTGAGTCTTTTGAATCTCATTTTTATAAAAATCCTCTAATTTGAGAGAATAAATCCAAGGAAGAGTCTGATCGAAGCGAATCACGTAGAAACACCAGATTTTTCGACATAAAAAACGCAAAATAAAACTTTGAAAAGTAGAAACACGTTCTCTCAAAATAACCAAAAAAGGTCAATATAGATTTCCTTTCCTAAATTACATGTACAAGGAATTGAATATTTTACATTGTAACTAAACTTGGAATTTAAGTTAAAGGATATTTAAAGGAAAGGACGATGGCTACAGGCACTTATCATAAATTTAATTATTTGAAGTACAGGATTGGAGGCGTTGTTTGATGCTTATCCCGAAGCAATAACCTGTAAAGAGATTGCAGATAATGGGAATATTGAGCTAAAGAAGGTGGTAGACGCTCTAAACCATTATACCGCAGGTAACTACTCTTACATTACAAGACTGAAAAAGAAATCTAAGAGCAGTAAATACAGATACAAAATTAACAAAAGCGGTGTTGTAGCATATCTTCAATATAAACATCGTATTGAGCATGGCTTTGATTTAAACCGCCATAGACGGGTCCCGAAGCGCGTAGATTCTTATTATGGTGCAACTAAAAAAGGATCGCCAGAACTTGGTCTTGGAGCTGATTCCGATAGGTCTTCTATGAAACCTAAATATCGAAATAAAGGCCATACCTTTTTGGTGAAATCGGAAGAGAGATAAATTTTATTATGGATTAGGCAAAGTAATTATATTATGGATGGAAGGGGAGTAGGAAGAGGGCCTCTGCAACTGGACATAGGTATAGTTTTGTATCAGGCCTTGGAGGAAACTCCAATCAAGAAAGAAATCAATTCAATGGCCTTTTTTCCTTGTTTGGCGTCGATTTTGGACTCTATATTGGACCATCTTATAATCCATTTAAGACTATAGGGCCCAGTGTCGGTATTGGTTTGGTCATAGGGTCTAATGGTTTCCTGGCTGCAAAATTAGGTATCCATTTCAGAAGAACATTTGGTTTAGCTATTCTATTTCCTATAGTTCCTATTTATGGTGCTACTGGAGCGAGTTTTTTGGCCGCGTTGCCTATTCCAGAAGGAGCTAAAGCTGTGGCAACTGTCCCATTACTGTTAGTGCCAGCAACTTTTGTATACCAGGAAAATATCAAAGAATTACGTAGACATGGAACAGAAACTTTAACGAAATTGAGAGCGTACATGCTAGGAAAACTATAACTTCATAACATTAATTTTGAAATTGAGATCACGCCTACGAAGCTTTTCTCTAGCATTATCCTTAGAAATCCTCTCATTCTCCCAGGCACTAACCTCTTTAGCGAGCTTCTTGATATCACCATCCGTCCACTCTTCGCTTCGCTAGGTCACGCTTCTTCGCAAATTTCAGAAAACTTGCTGGATGCGGTTATCAGAGGCGTAATATTTTAAGCCTCACCCATGATACTATCTGATAGCATGGGAGAATGATGTTTTTGGTCCTCGTAATTGAGACAAGTCGAGGCCCTCGGTAGTCGCCCAAGATCTGGTTCACTGATTTACCTTACGGCATCAATACCCACACTGCGGGCAAACAGACTGGGGGATTCAACTGACCGAATGAGATTAACGGATTGCATAGGGAAGAGATTATGGACAGTGCAACGAAAATTCAGCCTCCCATACCGGTGGTCCGGCGGAATACCTGGCTAAAATTTTTAGCCACCGCAGCAGTTTTCTATGTTCTCTTGCTGATGGCCTTGCTGCTGACGAAAAACCCCAACCTGTTCCCCACCCTGGTGATGGTCGGCAACTTTATGGTTCCCATCGCTTACGTAGCGTTCTTTTACGAGCGCAGGCATCTCAGACGCCTGACATTGCCGACGGTTTCCCTGGCTTTCCTGTATGGAGGGCTGCTGGGTCCCCTTGCCGCTTCCATTTTAGAGCCATTTTTTATCCGCCAGTTGGATCTTGGAGCGTTTCTCAATAACGGTGTAATTATATCAGGATTTTAAGAGCTAATTTGAGATCCTATAAAACAAGGATTTGAAAAAAATCAATAAATTTATATTGGATTCTGTAAATTGTTATATACGCGAATAAGATCCATTAAAACAAGTATTGAAACATTAGAAAGATCCTACTACTTTTGTATTACAAAAATTCGCGAGCAAGGTCCCTAAAACAAAAATTGAAACATTAACTGCAAGCATTGAAGCCATAATTGTTTGTTGATACAGATGCCGAGCATTCGGCATTTGAGCTGAGAGAATGGAACCACCTGTGTTTTTGCTTCTAATTTTTTGGGTGGTTGGATGGAAGCGACATATTGATCATGGAATTGTAGAGTTGACGAACATGAACATAGAAAAAAAGAGCTTTCTAAGATCATTAGGATTTGGGCGAGAAGTTTCGATGGTTGAAGAGTGTAGATGTCCTTTATGTGCGGATAGAGTAGACGAAGACGAATTCAGAAACGAAGTGTTTGTGAGGGAATTCGAGAGTTCTGGGCTGTGTCAAGGATGTCAGGACACGGTTTTCGGATATAAGGTAGCATGGTGACAGATCAATTGCGCGATTAAGGTGTTGGAAATCCCTGTTTTTGAGAGGTGACAAGCGTGGATTTTGATTTACCTCTGACTTTTGTTCTTCGCAGGAATTTCTCAAATCTTTTCCGCTAATTTCTCGATTTAATTCCTCTTTTTGTCTTTTCTTATTCATTATTCTTTGATTTTAAAGATAGATTCTGCTATCCTTAAAATACTCTTTTTCTTTTCAATGTTCTCAATTGATGGAGATTATAACTAGTGTCGCGTCAATTTTCAAAGATTTAACGATTCTGAATAGTTGCAATCGATTTTATACGGCATTTTGCTGTTGACGCGACACTAGGACTTATGCGGTTGACTAAGATTTCGACAGCATTAAACATTCAATTGTGCAAACTGCAGAATATATCACATAGTCTATCGCATTTGATTAGGATCTCAAGTGCATATAGTCCTATTGATAAGATTGTTCTGGCACTATTATTCAAGACTTATCTAAGTTTCGCTGGCGCACCTTGCTACAAGCAACTGGATATTCAAATGGACTAAAAAGTAGGTGCTCCTCTAGTATTCAGTTAATATTATATAATACGATTGATAAAAGTGTTTTCGAACTGCTAAAACGCTCTGATGAATCATATGTTGTCGAAAATGCGCACAAGAATCCAAAGTTTGTAGAGGACTGTATGCGCACCATGGTCAAAAACATTGTCAAAAAATTTTCTCATCTTTCGGATGATGCAGTTATCACGATCAAACAGATTAATGAAGAAAGTATCCATCGTCACAATGCTTTTGCGGAAATGGTTGCCCTGATGGGAGAATTGCGGTCAGAAATTGCCCGGGGATAGGTATGGAAAGGTATTAATTGGAGAAGTATAAGTAATAATATGTGGGCTAAATAATTATTGTAAGCCCCTTGATAAAACCATGAGGTAATAATGATGTGTAGTGTTGGAGACGCGTTTGATCTCGATTTGGAAGGAAAATTGCCGGTTAAATATTATGTATGCAAGGACTGTGGAAATAAATTCAAAGGTATTGGCAAGAATGTGAAGTGTCCTTCCTGCCAGTCTAAAAATGTAGCAGAATCCTAATAATCAACTGGATTTTTTAGATACTTATTTTTAACATGAAAAAATCGACCTCTTCTAAAGACATTTCACTGACGGAAAGTGAAATGCTTCTCCTGCGCGGCACGGCAGGAACAGTGGCTATCGTGAAAGTAGGTCCGCGTGGACAGTTCTTTCTGGAAACTGAAAACGAAGAGATCGTACTCGGACTGGAACCCCATGACCTGATTGTTGCTTCTGCGCTTTCGGTGGATGAGAGAACCGAGAAAGGGCTTAAATGCGTTCTCTTCATGATTCGGGAAATCAGGTCACCATTAATAGTTCTTCCAAAGAACCATCCTGCATCACCAAGGCTTCCAATCGTAGTGTCAGCTGGTAAAAAGACTGTTCTAAGCTGCAATATCACACCTGGCACGCACCCGAATCAAGACGTACTATGCGGTTCAAAGGAATTTGATAGTCTGGAGGTAGCAGGAACACTGGAGGGCGTGCAAATTAAAAATGTGCCACAGTGTGAGGTATTAAGGGTTAACTTTGATATCTGACCAACACATCTCTTTAGGAACAAAGAAACAATGGGGCAGAATATGGTGGATTCAAGCATCATTGATCATTGATGCTTATTGATTAATCCTCGTTAGATCTTGTAGCTGCCATACTTGTATTCTGTACAAAATGGAAAAAGAACAAAAATTCAACGATAGAAAGTTGACGTTCTATTATTCCTATCCATTGGGTTTTTATTCACTGTTTGGATCAACTGCGTGAGGTCGATATGCGCAGAATGTAAAGATTAACCGGGTGGAATATCTTCCGTTATTACGCATGCACTGCCTCATGAAAGAGTTTTGTCAGCTTTTTCGTCCATTCGCCAGATCTGCCGCTACCGATCACACGGCCGTCGATTTTAGTGACCGGAATCAATTCCGCCCCGGTTCCAGTCAGGAAACATTCGTCCGCGGTGTAAAGATCATACTGCGTTAAATGGGTTTCCCGGACAGTCATCCCTGCGCTTTCGGCTATTTCCATCACAAAACTGCGGGTTATCCCTTCGAGAGCGCTGTCTGTCAGGCAGGGTGTGTAAAGAACCTCGTTCGACACCGTAAAGATATTGTCCCCGGTGCATTCCGCGACATAGCCTTCTCGCGTCAGCATCACCGCTTCCATGCATCCTGCCTGTGCTGCCTCGATCTTTGCGAGAGCGTTATTCAAATAATTGAGCGATTTGATCCGGACGTCGAAGCAGTCCGGACTTATCCGTCGGAGGCTCGATGTGATAACCGGGATTCCTTCCGTATAATACTTTTCGGGATAAAGCTGGATATCCCCGACAATGATAACTATCGAAGCCTTTTTGCAGAGGAACGGATTTACTCCGAGATCCCCTTCGCCCCGTGAAACCACCAGCCGGATGTAGCCGTTCGTTTTCTGGTTGTGCTCCACGGCGTCTTCGACATCCTTTTTTAATTCATCCGGAGTTAATGGAATTTCGAGCATGAGCGCCTTCGCGCTTTTATAGAGCCTGTCCAGGTGTTCTTTCAACTTGAAGATTTTTCCCGAGTAAACCCTGATTCCTTCAAAAACTCCGTCGCCATAGAGATAACCATGGTCGAATACGGACACCTTAGCGTTTTCCTTTTCATAATACTTTCCGTCGATGTAGACTTGCATTTTAGACATCCTCGTCGAATAAACATTGTGTAATTTTAAGTATTTTTCTCCAAATTCGTTCGATCAATTATGCCATATGTTCATCTTTCTTGTCTACCTTGCTAGCATCCTCATTGCATAGCCTATTTCCACAAGTGATTATGGTTTCTTCCAACTTACCCAGAGCCTCTACACTCAGGACTCGTCACAAAATAACCTCTGCAATTTTCGATTGAACATCTTGATTTTCAAGATCAAGGTAGCCAATCAAAGTTTCAATGAATAATAAGTTGCATAGGTTATTTCGTTGCGGGCACTTAGTTGAAAACAGCTCCCTACCCTTGGGTCCTAGGCATGCAGATAGCCTTAAAGAACTCCTATCCTGCATTTTTTCAACCTACTCTAAACAGCGAAGAGCCGTACATTCTAACCCTAAATAGGTTCATATGACCCTTTAATTACTCTTGTTATTGATTTTCAATATCAGTTTTATTATTTTTTTGGCTCTTCGCTATTTTGTGTGGGTAACTTATATTTCGCTCCTAAATGTTGAAGTAGTATGTATAAAATGTCGGAACAGTTGTTGTTGAAAATCACATTCAGGCGTGATGTTTCTTTATTTAATCTGAATACTTTCTAACTAAGCAATTATTTTCAACCAATACAAAACAGCGAAGAGCCATTTTTTTTCTTTTTCATATGCCTTTGCCTTTATTATCTCTACGTATTCCTGAACTACATATATCGGGAGCCCTGTAAAAAATGCCATATCCCATTCATTGTATCCATCTGTGTAGAGCTTTTCTATGCGTGTTCCATCTTTGATGTATCGATCTATCGACGCCGGAGTATGATCTATCAAACGCGCATTTTCTGAAGTAGGAATCTTTTTCTTGTAATTATGGAATGCTAATCTCTTATGAGTAAAGGATTTTCCCATATCCATTTCAGTACCGGCTCTTGGAATAACCTTTTTTGTCCTTTTTTCATAACTTATAACGTGATTGGAAATCATGGCACACGACACCCTTAACAATATAGCTATATCAGTTTCAGTAAGCACGCCTCCCTGTTCCTTTGTTTCGGTGCATAATCTAACTATTAATTTCTCTATCAATTCGTTTTTCTTTACCTTCGTGATTCTGTCCTCAATATCTTCGGGACTTATCAAGGTTAATGTAACAGGGATGAGCTGCATGTCACTCAACTTTTTACTCCTTGAATACTTCTGCCCTGCCTTTAATACAAGCCACCTCATTTGGCCTGGGCGAACAAACTCTCCTCGGAGATAGTATTGGTCATTCAACTCAACAATTTTTTTAGCGAACAGTTTGACTACATCAGGGCCGCCTATGTATCCGAATTCTGTCGTTATAAGGTTGAACAAGCTTGTTTCATAGGTTTTTGCCGCAGAAGGACCATACATTTTTCTATACCAGTCCTCTTTCACATTCTCATCCCCGCATTTTTTTTAAAACTCATTGGTGAATCATAAACAGTTACGTTATCTACAAGCTCTTCTACTCTGTGTTTATGATCTCCATCCTTGTATTTTATGAAAAGCTCCTGGTACTCTTTTACCAAACGTTCTGAAATTCCGATGATTAATCGGATGTTGTCTATTGATTCCTCTCTCTGCGTGAGAATAGAGACACGAGAAAAGTCTTTGATATAACGTTCTATGCTTTGTAATGAATGTCTTGTTGATCTCTGGATCTCGGTGGGAGTGTATCCTTTCAGATATAACTCTACAATTTTTGATTTATGTGATGAAGGACCAATGTCTTTGACAATACCTCTTAGGGGGACATAAAATTCTCTTTCTCGGAAGTGCTTTAGGTCTCGTTTTATAGTGCTGTAACTGCTTTTGAGAAGTTTTACAAGATCTTTGATCGTTAAAAGAGCATTTTGATCTCTGGCTTCTTGTGTGATCCTTAGCAATATATGTTGTCTGTATGCTGATAAACCAAATTTCTCGTAGACACCCATATCCTCAGGAGCATCTAATGTCAGGATAACCTCTACATGCTTCGAATCGAGAACAGATTTACCGGGACCTTCTTCATCAGAAATGGCAAGATAAAGAATTTGACCATTACAAACTCCAGAATTATCATTCTGAAAGAAGTCTTTACTTAGATCAACTATCGCGTCTGCAATTATAGGAGCAAAATTGAATCCGTTTATTAAACGAAGACGAAACATCTGTTCCTTAGTCATCCCGCTCTTTATGACATATATCGTTCATATGAACCGCCAATGATACATTTAGGTATTGGGGTCATATGAACCAATAGGAATTTGACAGATTCTACTAATTGATATAGTATTTTCTTACAAAAAACGCATTGTGTTGGCACAGAATCTTTCGGAAAAGTGAAAAATGTCAAAAATCAAAAACACAAGATAGAACTTTGAATTGTATGAAGAAAACAGAAGCGTGAAGCCCATTTATACATTATAAAATACATACTTCTGTCAAATTAGGGTTCTAAGATGAAATATCAACCAGCTAATGGGGCACGACCGAGCAGGAAGAGAAAATGAAGAAGCTTAAAGATGACATTGCTAGACGACAGGAGCAGCTTAATAAGCTGGCAGAACGAGTTAGAGAGGTAGAATCGGGGAAATGATGATAAAAAGAAAGAGAGATAAAAGCAATTTGGTAAATGATGGAATAAAATTAATAGTTCAATGCAAATACGGAGGACTTTGTATTAAGCACCCTAGGACGATGGCAGATGTAATTTGCTTAGGATGCGAGAGAGAAATAATAAGGTGAAAATACGTTTTTCAGAGCTGAATAAAACCGGCTATCTCTTTTGTGGGGATCGAACAAAAAGATAGTAAGCTAATTTGATAGCCTTCCATACGTCATCGGTTAAGGCGCAAAATATCTTTCCTGACAGTGAAATTCTATTAATTATTTGTATATTGTTACTATTGTGATTTCACAGACTCCCTCAACTCATGAAAAATCTGATACATTTGAACTTCACCTCCATGAAATGTTTCCCGAAGTTTGGTTAAGGCAACTTGCCAAAAAAACTAATTTCATAAAGCGTGAACGTAAAATTAATTCATATATCATTTTTTGGTCTTTAACACTTGGTTTTAGTGACAGG
>Ga0209639_1003513_pt1 | contig 10372 bp, 13 predicted proteins | sample EPASupsiteHSE605_FD_187268 | JGI IMG/M metagenome (GOLD analysis project Ga0209639, IMG submission 187268) | Bioremediated contaminated groundwater from EPA Superfund site, New Mexico - Sample HSE6-05 (SPAdes) (version 2) | ecosystem: Environmental > Aquatic > Deep subsurface > Groundwater >...
TTTTTGGCGTATCAGAAAACCATTTTGAATTAACTTTGAATATTTATGCTTTGAATATTTATTATAAGACTCGATGTCTGTGAACCTTGAATGAACATTTTTATCTTTATACTGGAATTCCGCTGATACAATACCCAACTTTTTAGATTTAGTTTTTATACCATTTTTTTCAAGGAGTTCTTTTGTTTTGATGACTTCATCAACATTCTGAAAAACACCAAGACACGGAATTTTTTCATAGTCATAAATGAAATTGATAATTGGAATTGTAACCGGGGCAAATTCATGTGTAACCGGGGGCGATACAGGTCCTGTTTTTAAACTGAAGATAACATCTGTTAATATAACATCCATCTTGGACTCATCAACCCCGTATCCTGCAACAACCTTATTGATTATATCTAAATATTTTTTAATTATATTTGACATGTCCATTTCATCCACTTTATACAACCTCCCTAATGAGCCCCCATTAACTATACACTATACATCTTTTTTAACAATTAAAGCTTTGGAATATTTGAATTTTTTTAATTAAAACCTGAATAACACGCTAAAAACTTAAAAAAATGGGGATTCATGAATTTTTTGGAATTCTGGGAATTGCAATATGATGTTGTTTAAACGATTTAAGTTTAGCCAATCTGAACACAGTTTTACTAGATAAATAATGAAGATAGGGAATTTTATAAAAATAAAAATATTCCACTATATTTAGAAATAATTATTTATTTCGGGAATGATTTATTCATTTCATTAAAATATCATCCGGCCGACAAACAGCAATACCCGTATCTTCACCCAGTTCTTCCACTTGAATTACCCAGTCAGTGTTTTTATCCCGGTATTCAAGGCCCAGTTCATCACACAATTCACCGGATATGTGATTGATTAATTTATCCGGTGAACTGATACTTTCTATGTTTTTTAACCCATCATCGTTCAATTCGCATCGCACTGTGAACGATTCATCTTTATCTATCTTCAGGGATGCCAGTTTCAGAATAGTTTCAATCACACTCTCCAGGGGCGAGGATACCACGGAATCAAGGGGAACTACTCTTTCAATGGCCACTGTTGGACTTTCACTTAAGTGGTTTATTGCTTTTGCGGGGTTCACATCTAGTTCCACGGTAACAGTATTATAAAACTCAGATTCTGTAATATAAAACCATATATTTATACTGTTAAGTGTGGTTTCTATTTCTTCTATCCCTTTTACTTCTGGTTTTATTCCTTTTATCCCAGATTCTTCAAATTTTCTGTCGTCTTTAAATTTTACCAGTAAAACAAAATCATCTATTTCTTTCTCTAACTGTTTGTTATGTTGCATTTTATTACCCCCTCCCCTTCCTATCGCTCCGTAGGATAAGATATGGGATAAGTATTAATAATAGTATGAAGTTAATAAGTTTATGGGTTCAGCTATTACTAAGGATCACTCCGGAACATTGAACATTGATTTTGTGATCTCCATGTTCCTCCTCTTGGTGATTATGGCCAGTGTTCTCAGCATCGCTGAGGGGCGTTTAGATACAGTACAAAAAGCTGATGAGGCAGCACAAGCACGTTCAATCTCTGAAACAGTTGCTTCAACCATTGAAGAAGTATATTCTGGTGGGGAAGGCCATGAAATAAAAATCCAAATGCCACCTGATATAAAAGGGTCTTATTATCAGGTTAAAGTTAATCAATCAGGTGTACTGGTACAGGTGGGAGGTTGGAGTGGTTATTCTTATTCTTTTTCGAAAAAGATTTCTGATTATGGTATGAATCAGGCTGAAGTAACTATGCAACCGAAAAAAAATTACACCATCCGAAATGTGAAAGAGGGCAAAAGTAATACAGTGATAATATCATGAAATTTTAGTTTTTATTAATGATGATCTTAAGAAAATGAGAGACCGGTAAAATGGATAATAAAGGTCAGCTTCCCATTGAATTTTTATTGGTGGTGGGTTTGAGTGTGATGGTTCTGATTCCATTGATTAATGGTTTAAGTGATGAGAGTGAACTCAACCAGGCCATGAGCGCTGCCCGGACCGGGGCATTGCAGGGAGCAATATCTGATGGTCTGGCCATATATCCCCAGGAAACCTTCAGAGATTATACCTCAGAACACCAGCGGTTACTTCATCCTTCTGGAGTGAAAATTGTTGAAATAAACTATTTAAATCAGGGGTTTCATCAGGGTTATCAGAAGACCAAGATTCAGCTTAAAATCCATGCATCAGCCCCATCCGTCACTGATAAAACTGACAGAAACTGTTTGGGTGATCGGATTAATTTCAATGCCCGCAAAAAAATCACGGAATCATTTAAAACCGAGAATCTCACCAATGCCCTGTACAATCCTGCCTTTTCTGGTAAATATGTATTCACCACAGCTGATGTGACCTGGGAATGAATTTCCCTATTTCCTTAAACGAGGTGATCCTAACAAGGCGATCTAATTTTGGCTGATCTCAAATCAATGTACTTTCGCTGTTTTACTTCGAAAACTGCTTTAATAAATTAAAAAAAAACAAAATTTAAAAACATTTGACTAACAATATAATAATTAGTTAATAAGGGGGATCATATGGCTGCTGAAATAAATACGATTCTAACGATTGTTCACATATTTGGGTTTATTTTGGCAATTGCATTGATTTCATGTTTCTATAGGTCCTATAAGATTGTGCGGTTATCAAATTATTCAAATTGGAATGATTAAAGATAATCAGTTTAAAAAATATTTAATGGGGGAAATAAATGGCCAAGACAAAGAAAGAAGAGCTGGATGACATGCTCACAACCCTTATGCAGGTAGGGCAGATAAAGGCATGTGGAATAGTTTCCAAAGAAGGACTTTTGATTAACTCCAGAACACCTCCTGATGTTGATGCCCGTATTTTCTCAGCATTATGTTCCACTATAATGGGGGCAGCAGAAGCAGCATCTGGACAGATGACCACAGGTGGAGTTAGTCAAATCTCAGTTAAAACTGAAAAAGGAACCATAGTATTGCTTCCAGCCGGTCCAAAAGCCATTTTAACAGCATTAACAGAACCAGAAGCCCAGTTAGGGTTAATATTCTTCGAAATGGAAACAATTGCCCAGGAAGTAATGCAGATCATGGGTGGGATGTAGATGAAGAAAACTCACATTCCCAAGTTGGATGATTTCCTGGGGGGTGGGATACCAGAAGGATCATCGGTACTGTTTTACGCTGATCCTGGAGTTGAGTGTGAGGCTTTTGGTTATCAAACCCTGCAAAGCAGACTGGAAGAGGGAGATCCTGGTTTCATATTCACCAATGTGACTGAACCAAGTTCCATCATCTATGAATTTGAGAAATTTGGATGGGATCTTGAAAAAGAAGTGAAAGAAGAAAGTGCTTTTTTTGTGGATGGAAGCTCCTACTTCATTGGGGCCCCAGTAACTGGTAAATATTCCATAGAAGATTATTCTCAAATAGAAGAGATTGTCGTTGATGCAATAACCGATGTCCCGGATGGTGTGGGAGTTATCAATAATCTTTCCACCCTAATTGATTACCTGGATAATGGAGAAACTGTTCGAATCATTAGAAAATGGAATCAAATTGCAAAGGATAAAAATACTATTTTATTATATATATTCACTGAATGGGATTATGAAACTGATTTAATTGATGAAATTAAAGAATCCATGGACTGTCTGGTTAACCTGAGCACCATTGAAGAAAGGGTTATCATTGGACAGGGGTTCATGGTAACCGGAGCATCCTGGACCACGCCTTCTACCAGTATGGTGCTTTTTAACATATTACGTCCCGGTGGAATAAAGATATTCATACCAAAAATCCTGGTAACCGGACCGTTCAACGCAGGAAAATCGAGCTTTGTCAAAAATATAGCCCCTAATTCAGTTTCTGTAGATGAAATGGCTTTAGGTAAGGTCCCCACCACGGTGGCCATGGACATCGGGCACATGGAATATAAAGGATTTGTGGCTGATGTTTTCGGAACACCAGGCCAGGAACGTTTCGATCTTATTCTGGATTTTCTCTCCAAAGAAGCTGTAGGAGCCTTTATCCTGGTGGATTCAACTGATCCTGAAACATTCCCCCGGGCTAAAGAGATGATAAAACGATGTAAGGCAGAGGCCATACCCAAGGTTATTGTGGCCAATAAACAGGATCTTCCTGGTTCATTATCACCTGAGGAAATAAGGAAGGTCATGAGCATCGGTCAGGATATACCAGTCGTTCCAGTAAGTATGATTCGTAATGAAGGAATTGAAGATGCTGTAGATGCGCTTTTAGAAATACTCTACCGGTGAATCGTATGATCGTTCGTATTACCTCAGGGATAACTGGTCTTGATGAATTAACATCTTCCGGAGATGATTTAGGTCTCTCTTTGGGAGGGATCCCTGAAAACACAGTAACACTACTTTATGGTCCGGGAGGAGTGGGTAAATCCATCTTCTGTTATGGTTTCACTTACCATGGATTAACCCAGGATGAACCATGCCTCTATTTAACCACAGATCTTGGGATCAGGGATATTTACCAGAACATGGCAGATATGGGATTTGAAATTGACGGATATCTTAAAAATGAAATGTTACGTGTGGTTGATGCAGCTGAGGGTGATGCAGAATTTGAAGAATCCAATGTATACCAATCATCCAGCGTTAAAAACCCCACTGACATCATGGTTAAGATAAGCAGGGGCGTGAACTCTATTTCTGAAAATAATTCTCGATTTCGCAGCGTAATCGATTCTGTAACCGCCATAATAGAATCCAACGATGAAATGTTAATTGTGAGGGTTTTAAAGACCTACATTTTGAGGGTAAAAGAAGCGGGGGGCACTGCTGTGATCACCTACACTGAAGGATCAGCAGATCCCAGGACAGAGACACTTATCAAGTCAATGGCGGATAACATAGTTAAACTCGACGGGGAAACTATTATTATTGAAGCAATGAAAGGTATGGGGAAAAAGGAAGCTTCTTACCATATAACTAAAGATGGCATTATTATTAATAAATGATATTAGTATATGAACAGATTTGGTTGTTGATAAGGGGATTAAATGCTGGTAGCAGTGTCAACACGGGAATAAACTAGAACTTTAGGGTTATGGATGGGAAATAAATAGGTAAATGTGATAAAATGAGCAGTTTTGAATCGGGCATACCTGGATTGGATGAACTTTTATCATCATCAGGGGATCTGGATGGTTTTCCACAGAATACCACTACTCTGGTTTACGGACCTCCCAAAGCGGGCAAATCCATTTTTTCTTATGAGTTTGCTTATCATGGGCTAAGTATTAAGGAACCCTGCCTGTATATCCCGGCGGATGATGGAATGAGACAATTACAACAGAACATGATGGATTTTGGATGGTTCCTACAAAGTTCAATGGATGAAGAGCTTCTGTATGTTATTGACCCCATATCTGCTCTTTCAGGGGCCAATATTGAAAATACCAACACCTATGCTTTATCTAAAATAAATGACCCTACTGATTTAATGGTTAAAGTTGGGCTGGGAACTCGTTTTGTTTTCAAAAAGTCCAATGAATTTCGTTCTGTTTTCGATTCTCTCACCACTTTCTTTACATTTAATCCGGAAGCAATGGTTGTCCGATTTTTAAAAACATACCTGCGACGGTTATCTGAAGCAGGGGCAACAGTGATCGTTACTTACACCGAAGGTGTAGCCAATGAGAACACTGAGAAAATACTAAAATCTATCGTAGATAACGTGATAATGCTTGATGGTAGTTATTTGACATTTAAATCAAATCTTGGTGTGATTGCAACCGCTGAATATCAAATTACTGATAAAGGTCTTGTTTTAGGAATGGGGGAGATACTGTGAATAAAATTGACCTTCAGGAGCTTTATTATTTACTTATGAATAGCTGGATATACAGTATTGAAAAAACCAGGGATGAACTCTTGGGGGATAATATTGCCTACACCCGGAGGCTTGGTTGGAATACCACCCGCTTCGTTATGGACTATCTTGAAAATTCCTGTGGTATTCTAATTGATACTGTAGGGAAAAGCAGAGAGTAAGTTGACCTGTGAAAATTTATTGATAATTAATGGGAGGAATTACTATGGATATTTTTAAGGGGAAAGAAGACTATGGTACTTCCCTCAAAAAGCTCTTAGAACAGTTATGGGAGTATCAGGAAGCTGAAGCTAACTTAATGGTTGAAATTGCTACCCTGCAATATGAAAATGGAGATACCGATGATGCAGTCGGATTTTTAGAAAGATCTGTAAAAATATACCATGAATTGGGTTTTATTGAAGAAGAAGCAACTATTTTGGATTTAATAGGTGATGTGTACAGCAGCACAAATGATGTCCAAAATGCACTTGATTACTACTATAAATCTTTCAAAATCTGTTCTTCCCTGGACACACCCCTCGAGGGGGAAGTCTTAAATAAAATAAAAGAACACGAAGCTGAAATTGAAGCAACCAAGAATAATGCAGTTAAAAAAGCAATAGCCGAAGGTGGGGAGGATGCTCTTCTGGAATCGGAAGAATCGGGCAAACCTTACACATTAGATGGTGATGAGTCTATTGATCATGTGAAAATTGGGAAAAGGCTTGATGATATAATTGGACTTCTAGATGAATCAGCAGTTTACAGTAGCTATCAGGAATTTGAAAACCCACTGGTCCGTTTAAAGGAAGCCCATCAAATGGCCAGTAGTATTGGTGATGAGAAGGGGGAGGCAGCCTTACTTCTGATCATGGGTGATATTTCTTTAAAAGAAGAGAAAACCAAAAAATCTCTGGAATTTTTCCAAAAATCTTTGAAATCCTTCATGAAAATTGACGATAAAAAGGGTGAATCTATATCCCGGTTGATGATGGGGACTGCTTACTTTTTACTGGGTGAAACAGATGAAGGTTCCAAGTATCTTCGCCAATCCATGGAAATAATAAAACATTTAAATGATCCAGATATAGAAAAAGCTGCTCTGGCGCTGTTAAAATCTATTTATGATTGATTTTATTATATCTGTAAAAACCCATGAAGAAGTTTAACTCAGAATAAAAGGTTTATTTATTAATTAAGATATCTGGGATTTATTCCCGATATCTAATCAAAAATTTATTTTTCATTTCTTCATTGTGTATTAGTAAACAAAACGTGAATGTTTAATTTAAATAGCATTTAGTTTGATTAAAATACTATTTATTAAAACATACGTGCTTTTAGAGTGTAAGCCAGGATTATTCCCACAGCTCCAAAGAATATTCCAATGAGCCACACAATGATGACCACATTCTTTTCTTCCATGGGACGTTTTAGGATCCAGCGTATCAGCGAATTGAAACCTGATTCAGGAGCCATCAGTTTCCCATCTTCTCCCACCTGGGTGGGTGTGTGTTGTTGTCTTTCCATTACACCGGCACTGTAAAGTTTGAGCAGCATATCTATTATGTTGGGTATCAGCACAATCAGTGCAATGATCTTCACCCTGCCGATAAAGGCTACCACTACAATGGTTGCTCCAATAATCAGTGTACCAACATCTCCGGGGAATACATTAGATGGATGGCGGTTGTAGTAGAGGAAGGCCAGTAGCGCTCCCAACATACACATACTGATTACAGCCACATCGTACTTGCCCATAATAATACAGGAAATACTGAGGGAAGTCATGGCAATGGCCCCCAGGCCAGATTCAATACCATTCAACCCCGCCAGCATGTTGGTAAGATTGGCAGCAATGGAAACTGCAATGGGAACCGATAAAATGTATATAAGATCCACGTTGGGTGGGGCAATCCATATAAGTGGCAGACCAGCCAGCCAGAGCAGGATGAGCTTTTCCTTGGAGGACAACATAACCAGGTCATCCACCATCCCCACCATCCCCACCAGGAGGATCACCAGCAGGGTGATGGTGAGCTGGAACTGAAGAGCAGGATAGAAATAAATACCCAGAAATATCCCGATAATAAATCCGAAAAGAATACCAATACCACCCATTTCAGCCACAGCTGGCTTGGATGGTTTATGAATATCTCGCCCCACTATCTTTGCATCTTTCAGTTTTTTAATAAGACGGGGCATGCTTATGAAGGTTACCAGAAAGGCCACCAGGGCACAGATGGCCGAGGTTAAAAACAGGTTCTGGTAAAGAATGATAAGGTTAGGTTCCATTTTTTCACCGTTTTAAGAGGGAGTAAACAGTTCTAAGGGGGATTTTTAAGTCTTTTGAAATATCCTTAGCTGGAACTCCATTTTTATAAAGGTTTTTAACTTTTTTAACTTTTAAGGTATCGTATTTAATCTTCCGCCCACGTTTAAGGGGTGACTCCTTGAGGTAATAAACTGTTTTCAGGGGAATATTCAGAGTTTCTGCAATTTCCTTAGGAGTATTTCCTGATTTCAATAAATGCCGGATATTTTCCGCATCTTTTTCATTATACTTTTTAGGACGCCCTTTCTTTTCTACTGGTACAACAGTCACTCCCAGTTCATTAAGTGCCTGAATATACTTTGGTGAAATCCGTGAATATAGACTGGGAGGACAGCTTATCTTCTTGAGATCAGGATACTGGTCCAGGAGTTCCATTATCCTGCTGAAGGATAATGGCTTATTCACATAAATTTCATCTTTCAACTCGGAACACTCCTGGAGTCCATCTTTTTATTATAATTTTATTATAGATTTATTAAAGAATTTTTACATTATTTAGAATTTTTTCATTTATTAAAAGCATGATTCATCATATTTAATTTGTAAAGAGTAAATTTTAGTTTTTTAATTTATTTCTTCATCATTGCCATGAACTGTTTAGCCTTGGAAGTAGCAGGTTTTTGCAAGGTTTCCAGGGTTTCTTTCTCTTTTTGAACAACTTTAAGAGGTATGGAGAATAATTCTGATGTTCTTTCAGTGGGTATGTTTCCTTCAATGGAAAGTATCGCCGCTCCCAGGGCAGGTCCCATCTGTAGGTGAAGGCCTTTCATCTTTTTTTCAACAGAGAATTTACTGGATAAAACCTTTCCCATTTGGGGTATATATTCTATCCCTTCGGTGAGGTGGTCCTGCATGATCTGCACCACATCCTGTTTGAAGTCCTGGAATGACTTTATCTGGTTTGAATCAAGACCAGGGCGAAGGTAGGGGAAGGGACCCGAATGTTTATTTCTGCGATCATAGGAAGTGGTCAGATAATAGTGTAAAAGATCCCATAAAATGTATATGCGTGGGATTTCAAGAAAGAGGCTTTTTTCAAGCAAATCTTTCTCCTTTAAATCCTGCCTTATTGTTTCATTGAGAATTCCATCATCAAGGAGTCCTCTTTTTTCTAGTTCCTTTTTTAGAAAGAACTTCTTCAGGGTTTCGGGGTCATCGCCATTTTCATATTTGTTGGCATTTCTTTCGGCAACTTCCATTGCTTCCTGGTACTCTTCAACTTTTTCTTTATTGGAGAGAGATTTTTCAAGTAAAGCGGGTAAAAAATGGAGTATCTCTGTTTCAGCATACTTTACATAACCAAGTGAAAGAGCAGTTTGCACCTGTTTGTCATTGATTATGGACGGTTTTTTACGATGAAACTGCATCATTTCTATACGGGCATTGGAACCATACTGGCTCCGGATCTCTTTTTCATAGTTGGCCTCTTCATGTGCGTCAATGGTAACCCTTTTTCTAACCCATCTACTGTCTTCCATGATCTTGATAACCAGAGACACGGTTTTAACAATTCCTCTTTTTTCCTGTTTTAAGATGCGCACCATACTGCGGAAGGCTTGCCTGCTTCGGGGACTCAATTCGGATAGTTTAACCATGTAATCCCCAGAAAGAGGTAAAAATGGGATGATTTCAAGACGATAAACCCCATCCCTGTTTACATGCAATTTTATATTATCTCCGCCGCACTGGCAATTTTCCCGGGTCAGAAGAGCTATCTCATGTCCTTTGTACTTTCTCTGGCAGGAAGCACATTCTAGTGTGGCGAACTCCTCCAGATGTCCAATGGCAATACGATGAGATGACATGGCAGATTTAACCCGATCCAGTATGTTTTTTTTAGCAGCTGCGTTCATCCGGAAGTACTGGGTGTGGCGGCTGACATCATACATATCCTCGGCCTTGGTTTCACCACTGAGGGGACGGCCATACTTGTTTATGGAACGATAAGGCGCAGTGTAACCCTTAATTTCCATGGTCTCTCTCATATCCTGCAGAGTATCCATGTTGTCTTTCAAATAAGTGTAAAGTTTCAGGAATTTTTCCGGGCTTTCAATATCACTTAATGAAATTCCTTTTCTCTTTATCTGATCCAGAAAACGCTCGGATTTTCCAATGAGTACAGATTCATTCATCGTATTCCTTCGTTAAAGTATAAG
>Ga0209639_1003516_pt1 | contig 10359 bp, 6 predicted proteins | sample EPASupsiteHSE605_FD_187268 | JGI IMG/M metagenome (GOLD analysis project Ga0209639, IMG submission 187268) | Bioremediated contaminated groundwater from EPA Superfund site, New Mexico - Sample HSE6-05 (SPAdes) (version 2) | ecosystem: Environmental > Aquatic > Deep subsurface > Groundwater >...
TGGCGTTGAAGAACTCGAGGTACTTCCGGAAAGATGCGCGCAGCGAGTCATCGGTGACATTAAGCTCCCGCATTAGCACCGTAGCCTTGTCGGTGGTAAATTCGATACTATACTTCTGGATGTCCAGAAGGTAGTTCTCCCGCGCCGCCGGCTGGCTAAAAGGGGCGTAGATGAGGTAGTTACTCGCCTGATCTTTGTGCTCCAGGATATACTTCACCTGAAAGTTGTTCTTACCGTTGAGCTTTAGCACCAGGGCATTGCTGAGCTCCAGCTCGTCCACCTCGGCCGCAAATTCCCCCGCATCATCATACCAGAAGACAATGTTCCGCTTTCTGCCATTGGATAAGCTTTTATTCAGGTTGTCTTCCAGTACCTTTTTGATCTCGTTTAGTTCCATCATTCATCACCATCTATCTTAAATCTTAGCCAATAAATCCGCTTTTAGCGGCTTCCTGCCGTCGCCCTGCGGGACTTCAACCCCCTGGAATTTGGCGTAGTTGACCTTAACCCCGTCATCCAGGTCAATCTTGATGCGCTGGTTGGCCACGTGGGCGATGACCTGGTCGTAAGCGAGACATTCTTGCATATGCTTGAGCAGCTTATCTCTCTTCTTGCGGGCTGCCGTCTTTTCTCTTGGGGACACATCGGAGTCGATGAGGTTGTCCAGACGCCTGGCCTCGGCTTCATACATCTTCTGCAACCGGTGCAGGTAGTCTGTTCTGACCCTTGCTACGGTAAACTCGTCGTACCTGTGCATGTAGATCAGCGCCTTGAAACCATCTTCCTTACCTGAATCAAAAAGCCAGTAGATAGGTCTCTTCTGGTAGGTCTGAACGTGGTTTTTGTAGAAGTCTTTGAGGAAATACCGCCTGATCGCCTGTCGTGAGGTCTCAGAGTATTTCCGCCCCAGGGTTTCAGCAATCAAGTCGAGATTCTCCTCAAGGGTATTCTCACTAAAGGTGACCTGGAGAAACTGGATGAACCTGCTAACAATATCGTCGTCGAAATACTCATCGTCAGTTATCGGAATGACATTATCTTTATCAGGAATAAAGGTGCTGTACTTGTTGCCATCCCAATTACCACCAGCGTAAGTTAACCCATCCATATCAAGGCTGTAACGACCAAGCATACACCCAACAGCATAGGAAATGAAAGAACGCACATCCCGGCCAAGATCCGCCCTACGGATGGTAACATCTTTATACTCGACTTCCGGTGTCAGTTCGTCCTGCAAACCATAAATATCAATAAAAATATGGTTCAGTTCTTCTTCGTTTGCTTTTAGTTGGCTAAACTGTTCATTGGTAAAGGTAACCCAATTCATAAAAGCATTTTTAATGCTGCCTTTACCTATGAGGGTGGAAATATCAGCAAAAGTGCTATTTTTATCTTTATAGTAAGTGCGTAGCTCACTGTAATCTTCCTCAGAACGAAAAATTAAGAACGGGTGTCGAACAAATTCCCAGCTATTTTCAAATGAATCCCAATCTTTCTTTGAATAATTAATGTTAGTAGAGACTAAAGATTCTATTTGATATTTTACTTTGGTTTCTGGTAATTTTACCGGCAATTTTCCTACACTCCCCGGATTAAAGGCCAATGTAGGCGCTAATATATTCAAGTATTGCGTTGCCACTTTAGAATTAAGAAGTGCAAGTAATAAATTTTTGCTGTTTGCCTCATTTTTTTCAAAGCAGCTTGTTCCTATAGAATCAAATATTGTTCCAGCGGGGAAATAACGAACGGCAAATTTCCCTTGGGAAATATATGACCATGAAATACTTTCATGAAAATAAAAATCAACACTAACTATTCGACCACCAGAAGCTCCTTTTGCAAGTTCTTTTATTTCAGCACCATCATTATCCCAATTAACGACAAGTTCTCTATTTCCATACCATTTACGTGCAGCACCGCCTTTGTTATATGGCGCCCATTTTTTACGACACAATAGAAAAGTATCACAATTTGTACTAGTACGACATATGTTGCCAAATTCAGTTTCATGCCAGTATCTTACAAATCTATCATTATCCATAGTGCCAAGGCCATTCTTGATATCGGCTACTTCTTTCAACATTACGCATTGCTGAAAATTTCTTCTCATTTCAAGTGAAATCCAATATGCAATAGGATAACCGGGGATAGTTAAGAATTCATCCTGTCCTGACCAAAAATTTCCTATTCCTTGATAAAACCACTTTCTTTTTTGTTCAAGAGAATCTACAGCACCTTGTCTGGAGAATAATCTTCTGTACTGTGCGATATATCCTTTACAATGCGAACTATTGATAACAAATGCTGTTGTTCCAAAATCTGATCCGAAGACGCCACGTCCAAAATGCAACATATTAATTACTCTTTTGTTGCATACTATATGCTCTCTTAAATTTATACAGCTACCGATAAACATCCATACTGGTATATTTATCATTGAAACATATCCTGACACATTACAATATCCAAAGGCTCTTTCCATGAACACTGTACTTAAATCCATCTTTGTATCATTATAATTTATTTTAAGGTATTTTGATAAAGTTGAAGACATATTACCAGAGCCCATGTACGGTGGATTTGTCAACACAACATCATATTTTTGAGCAATAATTTTAGCTTGTTTAATTAGCACTGGCATCGCTTCGGAAATATTGTTCAGCCATATGGACATTAACAGATTATCTACACCTTTCTGCAGCAGTTCTGCAATGTAAGATAACAATCCATCGTAGTCACGTTGCTCAATATTCAAGATCGAGCCATACTCTTTCGCATCTCGGAATATATGTATTAGATAGTTGGCGGTTTCTCTATGTAAATCATCCAGGCTCAATTGTCCAGCGCCATGCTCAAAGCTTATTAAACCGTTGCTTTCTTGAATGGAGCAGAGGTTGGGCGTAATCCCTCTGGTTAGGAAACGCCGATCATGCTTTCTCGCTTTCATCATAACAGCGAAATAAGCCAACTGATAAGCTCGATCGTCAATGTCCAGACCATATAAGTTTTTCTCGACAATCAGACTTACTGCATCCCTTTGGGCATAACCGGCGCTCTTATAAATTTCAAACAGCACATCAAAGGCATAGACCAGGATATGGCCGCTGCCCATGCATGGGTCAAGCACCTTGATCTCCTCGGGCCTGATGGCTTTGCTCTTTTCCCTGATCTCATCCAGCTGTTTTTGGACCTCCGGCTCCTGCTCGGCTTCCTCAAGGTAATACTTCCAGTTCGCCTGCAGCCCGTCATCAAGGTGGCCTTCAAGCCACATCCTGCCGAGGGAGTTCTCCACCATGTACTTGACGATCCAGTCCGGGGTGAATAGCTGGGTGGCAGCCGGGATGTTCTCTTTGGTGATCTTGACATTATTCTTTAACGCCGCAAAGACCTGGTCCTTCTTTTCGGAGATGTAGTACTGGTACAGCCAGCCGATAATCTCGACCTGCTCCTTAAAGTCTTCCTCAGAAATGTCACTGATCAGCTTTCTGATCACCGATCCTTCAATAAGCAGATTGTTGGGCAACAGCAACTCAGTAAAGTCCTCGATCTTCTCAAACAGGCCGGGGAGAATCTCATTTAACTTGTTGCACTGGCGGGTAAACAAGTACCTGAACAGCTCGTCATCGTTGTGCCGGTCCAGATAACCATTGACCAGCTCAAGGTCTAAACCCAGGTCAAGATGAAGGGCGTTAGTGATAATATCCGGCACAGCCTTGCCTGCCTCGGTTGAAGAGAGCACCCTGACCCCGGTGGGGAGATAATCGTTCACCTCCATAAACCGGATCGCGATGATGCGGTTAAACCAGGTGTAGGCCGCCTCCTCAATGACTTCCGCGAAACCCTTTTCCTTAACCCGCGCCACCAGGGCTTCCCGCTGCTTGACCTCATACTTTTGCAGCAGCCTGCCGTTTACCTGCACCGCGTCGGAGGAGACCTTGACGGCATCGTAGATCTTGCCTTCAGTAACGCCTATTTCAAACGCCTTCTGGGTGATGTCCTCGATGAGCTTGCGCCGCGCCCATATGGCATAGTTTTTGATCGCGCCCTTGTCCATATTGCACTAATCCTTTCCTGACCCTACTAGACAATCTTTAATACGGTATCTGCAACCAGTTCTTTTTCCAGCCTGGCTCTGATATCGGCCAGGAACTGCTCGATATCAGCCTGCGACTCGATATTCCTGGCGCCGTGCAGGATATGGCCCATACTGATGGGCACGATCCTTTTCTTTATCGGCGGGGGAACAACTGGCCCCCCGCCGCCTTCTGCTTTTACCTTTTCAGCTTTTTGCCTTGCCGCCTCACGGGTAATCTCCCCAATGTAGCGCAGCTTGAGCCGGTCGCTCTCTTCCTTCATGGCGATGGCCTCATAAAAGTTGTTGGCCCGGTCCAGCCTGGCCAGCAGGTCCTCGTAGCCAAGCTTGAACTTCATCCCAAACTTGTCCGCAACATTGTAGGCCGCCACTTCCTCTTTGACCTTGTCATAATCACGCTCGACCACTTGCCGCACCGGCTGGCACTCTTGCTCCAACAGCTGTCCAAAAATGTCATTGAACTTGTCAACCAGTTCCGGCAGTTTAAAGATATGGCTATACGGCTCCTTGCTGTTTGAAATCTTTTCGATCTGATCGTAGGTGTCGATGGCGATCCGGTCCAGCACATAGGTCTTGTTTTTCTGGAAGATCTTCAACACTCGTAGGGCCCGGTCGAAAATCTCCTTCTGCTTTCCTTCCGGATCAAAAAATCTCTTGACCTCCTGGGAGTCTTCACCATAAGCAAGCAACCGGTCCTTTTGCTCCTGCAGCGCTTCGAAAAACTCCCTGGTATCTTTGATTTTAGAAAGTTCATTAAAGAGCTTATGGCCTTCGTCTAATACGTCCCGGCCAGGATAACCGGCATACTTGTAGTTTTCCAGCAGGGCCTTGATCTGGCCGGACTCGTCTTCCATGAATTTTTTGGTCCGGCGCATCAGCCCGTCCTCATCACCGGGCAGGGCAGTCTTATTGAATACCTCTTTACAGATTTCCTTAGCGGTATTGAGCAGCGCCAGGGAGATCTTGAGTCTTTTTTCCACCAGCAGCTTTTCGGCATGCTCACGCCTGGTGAGATACCGCACCAGGTCGCGATCTTCTAGGCCCAGGTACTCGCTATTTAACTGCAGCTTTACTTCCTGGGCCCTAAACAGTTTGGCAAGCAAGCCTTCGATATCTACTTCATTCCAGCCGTAAGGCGCTTTCTGGAAAGTAGCTGTCACTGTTTTCATGGTGACCGGGACGTGTCTCAGAGTATTTCTTTCAATAAAAGAGGACACCTCGTCCAGGGCCAGTTTGTTGGGCGCCTCGATGATGTTTAGCTGCACCGTGTCTTTGTAGAGCATGTCGGCGATAGCGCCATCTGACTCGATGAAGGTATTGATGTAGCCAAGTTTGGTATAGTTGGCGTTAATCAAGGACCGGAAGCCTTCGTTTAAGCGGTCGACCGGGGCTTTTTCCTTGATCTCCAGCTTCTGTGAATTGACATATAGCTCGGCGGCTTGCAAGGCGTCGTTAAGCAGGGCCTTCACCCTGGTCTTACGCTCTTCGACCTCCCGGCCCTTTCTGACCTTGATCTCTTCTATTGTCTCGCTGCCGGCTACGCCTCCTTTTTTGCGCAGGTAGGTCTGGATCTTCAACACCTCCTCCAGCTCATTGAGGAAGGTTGCGTCCGCAGGCAAGTTGACGATCAGGTTGTTCTCCTTTTGGGACATCTCTTTTAAAACAAGCTGGGTCATCTCACTGCCCGGGTCAAAGTACGGGGTGATCACTTTGACCCCGATATCGTTGGTCTGGAGGCCACGGTACACCCGGTCGTCAACAACCTGATTGAAAGGGAAATGATAGTGGGCGGAGTATTTGAACTTTTTATCTTTGTAGATATCTTCAAAGACGATCTCGGAGACCTTCTGGATAATCTCGGCGATATCCACATGGATGCTCTTGATTTCCTTGTTGATGTCCTGCTCTTCATGGGTGAGGAAGATATACTGGTCGCCGTTTTTTTGTACTAGGGTTTCCTTTATCAGCCTCTTCAGCGACTCATCAATCTTTTTCTTCAGGTCGATTTTATCTTCGTCAATATCCCTGACCAGCAGGGTTGCCAGGTTTTCAATATTGGCCGGTATTTCTTTGACGTACTTAATCATAAAAAGGACTTTTAGAAGCTCTGCATCAAAGTCACTGAGGACGGCGCTGTCCTGGGCGTGGAGGAGCACCGTCCGGATGGTGGAGTCTAAAAAGGCCTCAATGGTGTCATAAAAAGCGGAAAAGGGGATCAGGGCGCCGTGAGCGCTATCGGCAAAGCGGATGGCTGACTCCTGGAAGGAGCTGAGCATGGAGCGCTCGCCCTCGGCCAGGTGCTTGCCGGTGGAACCGTGGATCCGAACCGAGGTAAGCACCTGCTGCAGGAGGTTGAACTGGTAAGGAATAAACGGGTATACCTCGGCAAAATCAGCGCTGTCGGTATAAAACTTCTTCTCTGGGGTATCGGCGGAAAAGGTGATCAGGTTTTTTAAGATGGAGCTTTTGGTTTCATAAAGGATTTGTAATGTATCTGTGGCGACCTGTTTCTTTTTGAGAATCCTTCTCTTGATCACCTCATCCACGTTGGCGCTGGAGAGGCTCAGCCTGGTATTAAACCGGCCCTGGATCTTGGAGAAATCGTTGCCCTTGACTCTGGTGACGGCATCGATATCCTGCTGGCTGGTCACCATTACCCACGCCTTGCCGCCGCACTCGGTGCCCAGATCCTCCACCACGGTCTGCAGGTTGAGCATCAGCCCCGAGCTGTCCCCGATATACTGGCCCATTTCGTCCACACAGAAGACCACGTGATGGTTTTGACCTTTGCTCTCTATGTATTCCCTGACCCTTTTGGTAAACTTGTCCACGGTTAGAGTATAGTTCTCCTCGGCCTTGTTATACCAGTTTCTGGCAGCCTCTTCACTCATCCTGGTGGCAGCCGCCAGGGCTGCTACGATGGCGTCTTCCTCGTAGTAAAAGTCATCTCTGGCTGCGGTCCAAAGCCGTCCCGCGATGCGGGCAAACTCACTCTTAAATGCGGTATATGTGCCGTCAGCAAACATCTGTCTTTCCAGATCGGCCACCCACGCAATGGAGCCGCAAAAGCCCTGCATATCATTAAAAACCCGGTTGAAAACTTTGACAATAGCGTCTTTATTGGACTTGGCGTCGGAGTCGCTTTTGGAGTCGATGTTAAAGAGAATGACATCCCCTGAGATATCGCCGGCCCTTTTCATGTCCGCCAGCAACATGGGGTCCATGATCTTGTCATTGAAGTAAGCAACAGCCTTTTTGCCGTCTACTACTTTATTCTCCAGGAGGTAGGACAGGATCTTGAGAAAGTGGGATTTACCGCTGCCAAAGAAGCCCGATATCCAGACACCCATTTTGTCGGTAGGCCCGGTCATGCCCTTCTTGTAAGCCTCAAAGAAATCGCTGAAATGCCGGTTCAGCTCTCTGGTTACCACATACTCCTCAAGCTCCTGCGTGACATTGCTGTCGTCATCCTGGCCAATTTTGATCACGCCCTTGATATCCCGGTCGATCCGCTTGTGGAACATCTCTCTAATCAGCATACTCTCACACTCCCGTAAAACTAAAATCTCTCTACCAATTTAAAAGCCCGGTAATAGTTGTCGTCTTTGATTTCATCCAGCAGGACCAACTCCAGCCCGTCGTAGGTGCCGGGGAAAAACATCACCAGCGGTACCTGGTCAACTACCGAGTGCAGGTTGTTTAATACGGTGTGGGACCGGATCACCGGCCAGGCCTTGCCGACGCCTGTAAGGAAGATGACGTCGTCTCTTTCCACATGTTCACGAATGAATTGAACAATCAGATCGCTCTTGTCGGTGAGCCTTAAGGCCTTTTTGGTGGCCTTAAAGATATATTCGCTGCCCTTTTTGTCTTCCATATCTATATTTTTGGCCAGGAACCCCTTTGTTTCAAGGATGGTGAGCATGATCTGATAAAGATCGAACTCTTTTATTTTGAAGCCACTGCTGCCGCTTTGGAACTTCTCTACTAGATATTCGATATAGTCACGGACTAGCATTTCATATTCGGGTTCATAATCAAAAATATAAAACCCAATCTCATTGCCCAACCCTTTATTTTCCCGGAAGGACTTCTTTTGTATTTCCGGGATGATGGCATCCAGTCTTTCGTGGATAGTCTTCATAAACTCATCCTCTTCCAAGCAATATATTCACCATCATACCATCACCCCTGGACAACCAGTGCTCAAGCAAGGACTGGTCCAAGAGCGGTTTAACAATTTCTCTGCTTTTTTGATTTTTTATAAGACCGGCCTCAAAGAGAATCCGGATATACACCTGCTTAACTTTGTAGAAGGTATAATCACGCCAGGCAGCAATTTTCTCACTCTGTTCCTTTTTGCTGGCAAAGAAGATATGAAAGTCTTTATCGGCCAGGATATAGTCTCTGAGCATCAGTTTCTCTTTAAAAACCTCGTTCATAAATTCAAAAAACAGCCGGTCGGTTTTCATGATGGCGTAGACAACAATTAACTTTCCTGTCTCTACGCTTCCATTAACCAACTGCTGATATAAGTACTCATCCAAAGCCTGCATTCTTTTTAAGACCAGCGACGCCATTTCCTTTTTACGGTCGTCGGTGTTTACCTGAAAGATATTGTCGCGCACTGCTTTTTCTTTGATTTCAGCATTGCTAAAGCCCTGCAAGGCCAGCGTTGACGTTTTTTTTAGCTCAACAAAAGTAAAAGGAGCTTTTTCAATTTTTGAACTGTATCCTATCTCTTTCAATTGTTACCTCTTTTTTGGGGCCATTTTTATTAATTATATAACAAATATTTTAGTTAAGGTATTCCAAGGCTCATATTTGTATTTTGCCCAAATTTTGGAATGCAAACTACGGCAACAATACTTATAATAAAGGCGTGTGGCAGGTTCACGACCTTTTTTTACTGAACACCTTGCGTATAAATGGCGTCTTTAAATGAATTGCACTTTCTGGACATTGTTCAGATTTTGATGGCAACAGGGGTTATCCCTAAGGGGTTTATTTTACTGGACATGATTGACGTAGCCTTAGACATGTTCAGCTCCACCGTTGCCAGCCGCGAGGATCAGGAAGAGCACTGGACCGGATGAGTAAAAAGCCTTGACCGGTACGTTTTTTGTGAATAGCCGTCTTGCCTCACCCACTGATAATTTAGTTCCATTAATAAAGTTCATCAATTATGTGTACAATTCAAGAGAGAAATCGTAAAACCCTAAAGGAGGAAGCACAAATGAAAGTAGTTGCGTTTAACGGAAGTCCAAATGAAAACGGCAATACCTATGCGGCAATTAAAATGATTGCACAGGAACTGGAAAAAGAAAATATAGAAGTTGTCATCCTTCATGTTGGCAACCATGCAGTACGTGGCTGCATCGCCTGTCACCAATGCATTATGAACCAAAATGAACGCTGCGCAATCAACGATGATCCTGTCAATGAATGGATTCAGGAAATGAAAAATGCAGATGGCATTATATTGGGATCTCCTGTGCATTATTCAGCCATAGCAGGGACCATGAAATCATTTTTAGACCGTGCCTTTTTCGTGGCTTCTGTTAATTCAGGGATGCTCAGGCACAAGGTAGGCGCCAGTGTTGTTGCCGTCAGGCGTGCAGGGGGACTGCCCGCCTTCAACCAACTCAATAATTTCATAAACTATTCCGAAATGCTGATGCCGACATCGAATTATTGGCATGTAATATATGGTACAGCACCAGGGGAAGCCCAACTAGATGAAGAAGGAAAACAAATCATGAGGGTGCTTGGGAAAAATATGGCCTGGTTGATGAAACTTATTGATTTCGGCAAAGATAAAGTCACTGCGCCACCAAGAGAAAATAAGCTGTTTACAAATTTCATCAGGGCATAAGCTTAAGCGTCATAAGCCTTTACTAACACATAATGAAAAAACTCGCGTCACCATAAGAAAAAAATCAGCTCTGTCTCCTCGTTCAATGCTTTCATGCAGGTCACGTTGATGACTTTCGCGGTCTTTGGCATCAATCGCTTCTGCTTCAGCATCCGTCAGGTTCTGATACTCTGCTGGCACACAAGGTGGAATTTTACCATACACGCTCGATGTTTGCGTTGATCCTCCAAATTTTACAGTTTCCTACAGAATTACCTACCCGAATTCCATTATGAGAAGTGGAATTGAATCACAACTCCCTTGTAACGTAGATTTTGCAAGCACTCCTCTAGATATGTCTCGTTATGTTCAGGATAGATTACAGCACCCCGCCTTGAGTCGTCTTCAAACG
>Ga0209639_1003520_pt1 | contig 10353 bp, 11 predicted proteins | sample EPASupsiteHSE605_FD_187268 | JGI IMG/M metagenome (GOLD analysis project Ga0209639, IMG submission 187268) | Bioremediated contaminated groundwater from EPA Superfund site, New Mexico - Sample HSE6-05 (SPAdes) (version 2) | ecosystem: Environmental > Aquatic > Deep subsurface > Groundwater >...
ACAGCCACCGCGATCGCCTCGACCTCGGCAAGCGAGAGCTCTCGAGCGAGCACGACGCGAGTGCAACCGAGTTCTGCTGCAGCCCGGACTCCGTCAGCCGTATGGAGCGTCATCTGGGTCGAGGCATGGAGCGGGAGGTCGGGCACGAGCTCGCGGGCAACAGAAGCGACCCCGACATCCTGGATGAGGACTGCGTCCGCGCCGGACGCATAGGCCCGGACCAGGTCCTCGGCGACCGCTCCGAGCTCGCGATCGGCCACGAGCGTGTTCACCGTGACGTAGACCCGAACATCTCTCGCATGGGCGTATTCGATCGCGGCTTCCAGCGAAGCGGCATCGAAACCGGCTGCGGCCCGTGCTCCAAATCGGCTACCGCCGAGGTAGACTGCGTCCGCGCCAGCAGCGCAGGCTGACTCAAGTGCGTCAAACGTCCCAGCCGGCGCGAGCAGTTCAGGCACGGTTCGATTCACGCCACTTCCTCGACGGTTGCCCGATTAAGCCTGCCGGGAGATTAAGATTGCAGCGATCTCGTCCATGCGTCGGCCGCGTACGAGCACTCTTTTCAGCGACGAGGCAGTCCCGGCGATCAGTTCGACCTCGCTCCTCTTTGCGCCCAGTGCTCCGGCGACGAGCGCGAGAACGGCCCGGTTTGCTCGTCCGTCAAGTGGTGGGGCTGCCACGGCACATCCGATAGTTCGGCGCCATGGATTGTACCCGTCGGGGAATCGCTCGCGCCGCGCGTTCGGCGAGACCTCGAGTGCGATTATGACGCCGTCGGGGTGTGGGCTTAGGGCATCCGAGAGATCCATGGCATCCGCTCTCCTGAAGGAGATGAAGAATGTCGCCCGGCATGAACAAACACGGCGCATCGGTGGCCTGGTGCCGTCCCTTGCCGGTTTTTAACCCTCATGCCGGGCGTCGCCTGTCGCGCAACCGGGTTGTCCCGCGGATCATATCTAGGCATCTGCCACTCGATCACCCGGGGACCTATGGAGGCGCTGTGTCGGCTAATATAAATATTTGCGTTCAATTCATATAACCGTTTCCACTAACCCAGGACCCCTTAACGCTCGCGAACCGCTCATCGGAGTATACGAGCTCACCCGCCACGACTACGCGCTCGGGAAAGACCGCGGGCATCCCTTCGTACGGTGTCCAGCCACATCTTGAGTGCAGGCGGTTTGCCCGGACGGGTTCGGCGAAGGGACGGAAGAGGGAGAAGTCAGCTCTGTCTCCCGGGACAAAACCCGCCGGTCTGATACCGAGGATCCGGGCCGGGCCGGTCGAGGTCAACGCGATCAGGCGTTCGAGCGGAAACGCACCGTCGAGGACACGGGCGAGGAGAAGCGGGAGCATGGTCTCGATCCCGGGTAGACCCGACGGGGCCTCCGCGAACGGTCGCGCCTTCTCCTCTACCGTATGCGGAGCGTGGTCCGAGGCCACTGCATCGATCTCGGAGATGCAGGCTCTGAGGGCTTCGCGGCATCCACGGTTGCGGAGGGGAGGGTTGACCCGGGCGCGCCCGTCACCCGAGGCAAACGCCTCCCAATCGAGAAGGAGATGATGTGGCGTCACCTCTACCGTCGCTCCGGCCGAACGGGCACACCGGACCGCACTGGGCGAAGTCAGGTGACAGCAGTGAAATCTAAGGCCGGGCGGTGCGAGCGAGAGGACGCGGTTGAGCGCGCGATCTTCGCCGGCGGCTGGACGGAGTCGATCGTGCTCTTCCAATGTTTTCGGTATTCCCGGCATCGGGTCTTCGAGATGGAACGTCGCAAGGGCGTCGAGCGCCCGGATTCGTCGTAACGCAGTCGCAAGAGTCGCATCGCTGATCGCCTCGCCATAACTCGAGGGCGCTGCGAAGATCTCACCGAACGCCAGTGCGCCTGCCGCATGCAGCCCCTCGAGCTCCGCATCCGGCGTCACAGCTCCGTTGATTCCGAAGCCGCACCGGCTCCTCCGCTGCCCCTCCTCGACCCGTGCCTCGAACGCCTCGACCGTCTCGAGGGGCGGGACCGTGTTCGGCTGATCCACGACCACCGTGACCCCACCCGCGAGTGCGCTCTTCGTGCCTGAGTCCCAGTCCTCTTTGTACGCCTGCACCCCGCCCCGGAGATGGGCATGCATGTCGATCGCGCCGGGCAGAACCATGAGCCCCGCGCAGTCGATTGTCTCGGCGGCACGCCCTACCGCGTGCACCACCCGGCCGTCTTGGACTCCGAGGTCGACCACGTGGCCATCGGGCAGGCGGACGTTCCGGAGGACCAGATCTAGCATACCCGGGGGACCGGGTCGCCCATGGGGGGCTCGATGAATCGGCTTCCGCCGGCCATCGTGGTCATGACCACTCGCGATCCTTCTATCACGGTCCCGACGATGGCCGCATCGACCCCGAGTGGGTGCGCACGGATCGCCGATAGGACAGCGTCTGCGTCGGCGGCCGGGACGCCCATCACGACCTTGCCCTCATTCGCGACCTGGAGCGGGTCGATTCCCAGAAGCCGTGCTGCCGAGACGACCGAACGTCGGAGCGGTAGCGAAACCTCGTCGATTACAACCCCGACGCCGCTCTTCCGCGCCATTTCGTTGATCGCCGCCGCGAAGCCCCCACGCGTCGGGTCCTTCATCGCGTGGATCGTTCCTGCCGCGAGTGCGCGCTCGACGAGCGGCCAGACCGGTGCAACATCCGAACGGAGCTGCTCGCCGAGATTGAACCCCTCGCGATGAGCCAGGATCGCAAGTCCGTGATCGCCGAGCGTGCCTGTTACGATGATCCGATCGCCCAGGGCGAGAGCCGAGTCGCGGACCACGCAGTCAGCCACTCCGATCCCGGCAGTGTTGATCACGATCCCGTCGAGCGATCCGCGTTCGACGACCTTCGTGTCCCCTGTGACTAAGGCTGCGCCCGCCTCGCCGAGGGCCTCGTCCATGGACGCGACAATCCGCTCGAGATCGGCGATCTCGAATCCCTCCTCGATCACCATCCCGCACGAGAGAGCGATCGGGCGAGCACCCATCACAGCCAAGTCGTTCACGGTTCCCGCGACCGCGATCCTGCCGATATCCCCGCCCGGAAAGAAGATCGGGCGGACCACGTGGGAATCGGTTGTGAAGACCACGTTTGTGCCATTGATCGGGACCACGGCCCCGTCATCCAGGGCTTCGAGCCCTATCCCTCCCGCATTGCAATGCGAGACGCGAGTCAGGATCGAGACGAGCTCGTTCATTACCTCGCCGCCCGCCCCGTGCATCAGCTCCACCTTCATCAGTTACCACCCCATCGCACCCGCATCACGCGGGTGCGTCCTCGACGTCGATCTCGCAGGACGTCACTACGATCTCGCGACCCTTCACGACGGTCGGGAGCCCGCCGCAGCCCGGACAGACGAAGAGATCATCGCCCTCGTACCCGCCACAGACACACGTCATAACCGGCGCGGTCGTGGCCATCTCGAGGACCGTTCCCGCGAAAAGCGGGTCATCCTCTACCATAACCGAGAAGAGAAACCGCACCTGCTCTGGATTGACCATCGCGAGAGCGCCGCACTCCACCCCGATCCGGATGACCCTCGTTGCGCCGTTCTCGATCGCGGCGCGGCGCGCGGTCGCGTAGAGGTCGTAGGCGATTCCGGATTCGTGCATGTTCTCGAAGGAGGCGATCAGGCCTCGTCGTAGACCAGGGCGTAGACCTCGCGGATCGTCTCCAGGTTCTCGAGCGCCTTCTCCTTCGAGATCCGGCCGATCGCCCAGCCCGCGTGAACCTGCACCCATTCGCCGACCTTCAGGTCATCGATCAGGTCAATACGGATCTCCTGCCGGAGGTCCCCATAGTCGACGACACCCCGTCCCGAATCCAGAATCTCGACCACCTCACCGGGCACCGCGATGCACATTACTGCGTCTCCTGCATATCATTGCGCGGGTCTTCCCATAAACGCAGTGTTGATGATACCGGGCTGTGCGGGAAGAAAAGAGTGAGGGGTATCCCCAATCAGCCGGACTCGGAGGCGAACGCCTCCTCCTCTGCCATCTGTTCGTAGGTCTCGGCCACAATCTGCCGGTTCTCCTCGACAATCTGCTTCGGATCGAGTAGAGTGTAATCGGCCTGATCGAGGATTGCGGTCACGCACTGTTCGGCCTCCTCCTCGCTCGAGAAAGCCCCGACGGTCAGGTAGTCGGGCTGCTCGATCGTACCGCAGAGCAGGAAGTATTGCCCTGCCCTGTGGCGGATCAGGTACGCGTAGATATCTTTGGCGTTGATGAAGATCGGCTCTTCGACGACCTCATCACCACAGGTCCGTTGCGGACGCACGCATTTGAGCCATACCAATGTTGAACACCTCAAGATGAATGTTGGAGATTAGGGAGAGATGGGGAACCGGAGCGCACGGATTATTACCATGGCACATCACCGCGTTCGGGCGCATTAACGGAATACATCAGATCCATCTTCCTCGGAAGGGAAAAAACTGTTGTTGTAAGAAAGTTGACGCCATAATTAGCAATAGAAATGGAATTCAACGATATCCTGGCGGATTTTGGCGATTCCGACTCAGAAAAACGTCTGGCAGCATCGTCGAGATGTACCGTGACCTAATACATCCCTTTCGGGATAACCGGCGACAACCGTATCCATCCTGCCGTCGAGACGGATAGCGATGCTCGACCGCCTCCTTCATCGAGTTCTGCGGAATGCGCAGCAAGACCCCATACCCATGATTGTGCTCGTTCCAGGCCGGCTTGACCAAGCGCTCGTCCGGCAGGCTCTTGATGCGGTTCCCTCCACAGTCTGGGCGTTCCGATTCGAAGAGCCGCGTGAAAATGTGAACTGGCACGTATGGCATGACTGGCACGACATGCCGTTTCCCCTCAGAGATGGGACCATTCTCGTCTTCTCAGCCACCGATTACCCGGTCGAGGGGGTTGCAGGCGGAGCTGCGGGGTCACGCTGTTCCGTCGGGGTCTTTGGGACGGAAACCGATGAAGTGCTCGGACTCCGATGCTGGCACGAACTCCTCCACACGCTACCAGGAGTCGAAACGAGCGATGGTATGCTTGATAGCGGGGCTTTCCGCGCATATCTCGCCGAAAATTATCCACAGATGTACGATGCGTTTGTCCGGGAGCCCGAGCGGTTCAGGCACGACCCCCGACCGCAACGCCTCTTTTACACCATGCTCACGAACGCATTCGCGGCGGGCACAGGCCGACGACTTCTTCCCCTTCCTCCCGCGCCGGTTTTAGACTAGAACACATCAGACGGCCTGAAGAGTCCGTGGGGGACTAGGATCTCGAAGCGGGCGCCCTTGCCCGGGGTGCCGGTCTCGCGGATCGTGAGGCCGGTGATGGCGAGGAGCTCACGCACAAGGAAAAGGCCGTAACCTGAATTTCGGCCGAAAGCCCGGTCGAAGATTCGCTCTTTCTCATTGTCCGGGATTCCGATGCCGTCATCCTCGCAGACAATCGCGAGTCCCCCATTCACGGAGGAGGAGGAGAAACGGACCGTCCCGACGGTTTCGCCGTGGCGGACCGCGTTGTCGATGAGGGAAAAAACAGCCTTCTCAAAGAGGTTGTCCGCGTAGATCTCAATGTTGCAGCCGTTCGCCTCGAGGGTCACCTTCTCGCCGTCGAACTCAGGGAGAACACGGTTGATCACAGCTTGTACGTCCTGCCATTCTGGGGCGCTGGCCCCAATATTCTGGTAGTCGCGGGTGAACGTAGTCTGCCGGCGGATCATCTCCAGGGCCCGCTCGGCTCGGTCAAGGTGTCCGATGAGGGCCCGGTCGGTGATACCCATCTCCACCAGATCAAGCGAGCTTGCAAGCAAATTCAACTGATTAAGGATGTCGTGACGGGTGATGCCGTTCAGTAGCAGGAGCTGCCTGTTCGCCATTCGGAGTGCATTCGCGGCCCGACGACGCTCGGTCTCATCCTCGGCCGTCCCGATGACCAACCGAGGCTTCCCGACGAGGTCACGCTTGAAGACGAGCTCCCGGCACCGGAGAGTGAGATAATGGCCGAGTGCATGCCGGAGTCGGACCTCGATCTCGCGCACCTCGCCCTCGGAGGTCGCCGCGAGAGCAGTTCGGTGCCCGTCGAGAAGGGATAGGTCGTCCGGATGGACAAGGGGGAGGATCTTTCCCGCCCTCGACCGTTCGACCGGGTAACCGAGGATCATCGTGAGGTTCGGATTCGCGTATCTGAGACTGACCGACTCCGCGTCATAGACGTAGACCAGATTCGGCGCAGTCTCGAGGATCTGCTGAATGGTGTGGCGATTCGCTTTGAGCCGCTCCTCGGTGCGCCGATTCTCCTCGATCTCGCGTTCGAGTGCCCTGTTTGCCGCCTCGAGCTCATACATCCGCTCCCGAACGCGTGTTTCGAGCTCCTGTTGGTGCCGCCGCTCCCCCGTGACATCCTCAAGGATCAGGCCAACGCCGCGCGCACCGGCCTCGAAGACCAATGGCAGCGCCCGTCCACGGTAGTACTTGGTCGCACCGCCGCGCTCGACTTCGCAGTCGAAGACATGCTCCGCGCCCGCGAGGGCTTGCAGAAGTCGCTCTGCGTCGACACCTGCCAGGAAGGGGGCGAGAGGAGAGAGATCGAGCCGGAGATCTTTAATGTCGCATGCTTCAAGGCCGAAGTGGTAGAGGAGGGTATCGTTTGCGTGGACAATGAAGAGTCCATCATCGAGAACGAGGATCAGGTCGGATGATAGGCTCATCAGGTCTGCGAGCGGCAATCGGTGGGAGAGGTAGAAGACTTTTGCGGGGCCAAGCGCGCGCAACTCCGCCTGGCCGGAGACAGCCAAGGCGTTGAGGTACTTCGCCGCCGTAGCGCGGTTGAGCATGAGCCTGCGCGAGACCTCCTCAATGGTCAGCCCCTTCGGATTCTCCCCCAGCAGTTTCCGGATCCGACCGATTTCACGCGTTTCCCGCAGTACCAGCCCCTCCGGAACAGATTGCCGTCGCCGATTATTTAGCAGTATTGCAGGCTGAATTTACTCGTCGGATTCAATCATCACAACGCGGCATATTTATCATATGGTACGGCAAACCTGCATTCCACTGGCTCTCCGACAAAGGCATCGGGGCTTGTCGGCAGACCGATAAGGACGAAATCGATGGACATGAAATTTCTGAAAAGTATTCCGGCCGCCTCTGCGGATCCCTCCAACCCCGATGCGTCGGAATGTCTCATCGCGCCGCCCGTCGTTACGGACGAGTCCGGGCGCGTGCTTGTAATGTACCAGCGGCTTATCGAGAGCGGATTCGATATCGCGCAGGCACTGAACGGCGCTTGATCCGCCGGCCCCGGATACAGAGCCGGCCTGCGTTGCCGATGGGTGGCGATGTGTGGCACCGATGCCGGCACATATGTTGTCCCACCTCCTGCCTCCGATCTCCTCCTGCTTGGCCGAGAGCACCTCCTTTTCAGAACCATTGCGGAGAGCCGCAGCAGGCAATCTCGGCCTCTCGAATTTCAGTCGCTTAACTCCGCGCGTGGGCCGTGCGCATAGCCCTGGCTGACCAGGGAGCGTTGCGGGTTTTGCGGGAACATGGCCCACCGGACTGAAGGTATGCATTCGAAAGCCGTTGCCGTGCGACTGCGGTGATCGCCCAGCGGAGCACTTGACAGGCGCGATCTCCGAGGCCGACCGATCGGATACCGTCGGTTGTGAGGACAAACGTGCGGGGCGTATGACAAGGGAACGGAGTACCGGCGATGAAGAGCAAAGATTATAAGGTCAACGGGAAGTAGTCGAGTTCATGTCGAGCTTTCTTCGCGCATCTGCAATCTGCGCCTTGATCCTCGTGGCCGCCTGCGTCATGCTCTCGGGCTGCACCACGACGACGGCGACACCGACCCTGAAGATCAACTCGCCCTCCAACGGTGCCACCGTGAAGACCGGCGATATCACGGTCAAGGCTGACGTGAACAACTTCAAGGTGGTGGACAAACAGGGTCAGGCGAACGTCACGGGTGAGGGACACCTCCACTTCTACATGGACGTCAACCCCATTCCGAACGCGGCCGGGCAGCCGGCCATCCCAGCGAACCCGAGCGCGAACTGGGCACACGTCTCCGACACGTCCTACACGTTCAGGAACGTCTCGCCGGGAACGCACACCTTCGTAGCCCAGCTCGTGAACAACGACCACACGCCCGTGGTCCCTGCGGTGTCGGACATGGTCACGGTCACCGTCACGACCTGAAGGAGGCCGAACGATGGTGTCGATCACACTGACTGCGGAGGGGATGGCCTTCGATAAGAAAGAGCTCACCGTGCCGGCCGGTTCGCCGGTGGAAATGACCTTCGAGAATCGGGACACCGGCATCCCGCACAACTTCGCACTCTACCGGGACTCATCGGCGGCGGAGAAGTTCTTCGCGGGCGAGGTGATCACGGGGCCGAAGACCGTTACGTATACCTTCACCGCGCCTGCTGAGAAGGGACGGTTCTTCTTCCGATGCGATGTCCACCCGAAGATGATGACCGGCGCCTTCGTAACAACGTAAAGGTGCCCGAAAGTATCCCTTTTCTGTTGGGAGTATGTCCTTGAACCTCCCAATACAATTCGCCGACTGCGCTCGAAGGCGCCGTGGGCGATACAATCACCTTCGTCTCGTCTCCGATGAGTTCGTGATGCAGCGAGCCGAGCTCCTGGGCAAGTCTCCTGAAAGCGACCTAATACCAGCGAGATCGTGAAAAAGATAGTATGATGCTGCGGGAGGGATCCGAACCCTCGATCTCCAGATGTCCCAGGAAATGGCGCCTCATCGCGAATTAAACCCTATGAGTCTGGCGCCTTAACCGGCTAGGCCACCGCAGCCCGCACGTTGTGCATAATAAAAACGCGGGAGAGAGTGATAAAGATTCTGTTGGGGCACGATCCGCGTTCCGCCGGACGGGCGGAAACCCACGGTAGGGTCTCCGCTGCGGCCCCTAGACCATGGAAAAGAGGAGAACGGTGTCGTTAAAATCGAGCCGGCCGTTTTCGTTGTAGTCGAAGAGCCGAAGCGGCTCGTTCGCCACGATCCAGTCCGCCTGTCCGAAGAAGAGCGTGACATCGGCGAAGTCCGCCCGACCGTTGCCGTTGACATCCTCGCACCACCCATCGCCATCGAGATCGGATGGCTTGCCTGCGCCGCCTGGAATAGCCGGCGGGCCTTCGGGAACATAGTGAACCAGAGGAAGATGGTCTACGTTCGTGCCGTCGCCTTGGATCGCGTACGGCCCGTCTGCAAAGCCGTCGCGGTCTTCATCCCAGTGCGTGTCCGACCACCCTGTCAGGCTCGGTGCTCCCCAATAGTTACCGCCTATGCGTGGCCCCCCGACCACATTCGGTCCTCCTCTCTCTGTCCCGTTCCATTCGTTCGGGAGTACCGTTCCGCCGAACCGGACGTTGATGTTGTTTACAAGCCGGTTGTCGACAAACCGGTTGCCGCCCGAACCATAGAGCGAAACGCCTGCCGTTGTCGAACTCCGGATCTCGTTCCGCTCAAGGGTCGCATTTCCCGAATCGCGAATGAAGACACCCATGCCATTTCCGGATATCTCGCAACCTCGTACCGAGACGTTGCGCGTCCCGCCGTCAAACGAGAGCCCGGCGAAGGCCGAGCTAGCAACTCTGCAATCCGTGACATCGCCCTTGTTTAATCCGAAGAACGCGATTCCCTCGTCCCAGCCTGAGAGAACGAGGTTCGTGACTGTCACGTTCGCAAGGCCACCTCCTCCGTACGCGAGTACTCCGTATTGCCCGGCCCCAGGAGCGGCGACCACAGCATGCCCGCTACCGTTCAGCACCACGTTCGAGGCCCTGATCTCGACGGCTCGCGGGGCCGACAGGTCGGTCTGGTCGCGGACGAGGTAGTAACTTCCCGATTCGGTGATCACGTACGGCAGGGCCTCGATCGCCCGGGGCGTCGGCGCGGCCGATGGCGCGAACGCGACCTTCTCGGTCATCCAGAGCATCGCGGCCGCATCCTGATCGAAGAGGTCAACCGTCGCGTCGTAATCGATGTCCATAGAGACACGGAAGAGGCCGTTCGGCCGACCCGGGCGAGTCCCCCACGAGTTGACCATGACCCAGTAGCGATTATTAGGGTCGGTGTCGTCGTACCCGACACAGAGGACTGCGTGACCGCCAGCACCGCCGTTCTCCTCGTAGGGAGCGTTTACCCAGGGGTCGGGGATCCAGGCGGATCCGGTCTCGGTTTCACTCCCCCAGAAGCTATAGAAGGCCTGCCACGCGGTCGCATTCGGCAGATAATATGCAAGCCAGACAGCGCGGTTCTGGTCGAGTACGGCTTTGATATTCGCAATCGCCTGTTCGCGCCCGACATGGCGGG
>Ga0209639_1003521_pt1 | contig 10345 bp, 11 predicted proteins | sample EPASupsiteHSE605_FD_187268 | JGI IMG/M metagenome (GOLD analysis project Ga0209639, IMG submission 187268) | Bioremediated contaminated groundwater from EPA Superfund site, New Mexico - Sample HSE6-05 (SPAdes) (version 2) | ecosystem: Environmental > Aquatic > Deep subsurface > Groundwater >...
TTAACAAAATTTTATGAAAAAATTAGCTATCCTCGGCTCAACCGGCAATGTCGGCACGCAAACGTTGGATGTGGTGGATAAGTATCCCGATAAATTTCAAGTTATCGCGCTTTCGGCTGGGAACAACATTGGACTGCTGAAAAAACAGATTGAGAAATATAAACCGCTGGCCGCCGCCGTAGCCAATGCCGAAAGCGCCCAAGAATTGGAAAAACAAGTCAATATTCCGATTTATTCCGGGCAAGATGCCTCACTTCGGATCGCTGAGATGGCTGAGTACGATACGCTCATAAACGCCCTAGTCAGCCTATCTGGGATAAAAGCCACTTTGAAAGGCATAGAAAAAGGCAAAGACATCGCTCTCGCCAATAAGGAAACTTTGGTTTCGGCCGGAGAAATCGTCATGCGGGAAGTTAAAAAAAACCAAGTAAAGCTGATGCCGATTGATTCAGAACACTCCGCCCTTTTTCAATGTCTCAATGGCGAAAACCTGAAAGAAGTTCATAAGCTCATCGTCACTTGTTCCGGCGGAGCGCTCCGCGACAAGACCAAAGAAGAATTAAAAAATACCAGCCTGGAAGACGCGCTGGGACACAAAACTTGGAACATGGGCAAGAAAATCACCATCGACAGCGCCACCCTCATGAACAAAGGATTTGAAGTCATTGAAGCTATGTGGCTTTATGATATGCCGATTGAAAAAATTGATGTAGTCATCCATCCCGAAAGCATCATTCATTCCATGGTAGAATATACGGACGCCAGCGTCATCGCCCAGCTGTCTTCTCCCGATATGCGCCTTCCGATCCAATACGCCTTGTCTTATCCTGAACGCTGGGAAGCGGCAATCCCCCGCCTGGATTTTTCCAAAAATCTGACTTTCCAAAAACCGGACATGGACCGCTTTCCCTGCCTTGCCTATGCCCTGGAAGCTGCCAAAAAACTCGGCACGCTTCCGGCCGCTATGAACGCCGCCAATGATTTTATGGTAGAACAATTTCTCACTGGAAAATGCCAATATTTGGACATTCAGGAAATAATTCGAAAGGTCATGGACGCGCATAAGACCAAGGAACATCCGGGACTTTCCGATATTGAAAATGTGATCAAAGAATCGCGCGCGATGGCGGAAAAGTTTTTGCGAGAAAAATAAACACCTTGGATTATAAAAACTAAACCCCGTCTTTCCTAAAGGCGGGGTGTTTTGCAAGTTTTGCAAGTAAGCCGGTCTGCTAGATCGCTGAGAATCTCGCTTGCCGCTTTTCTATTTCAAGGTGGGATTCTCTCTTCCATGTTCGGATGAGGTCATTATCAATAACTTCCCCTAATAACATCCTCTTGTGAATAATGATATATTTATCAGGAGTCAGCATGGAGGCAGGTATAATTTCATGCACCCTCGAATGGCAATCAAAGCAAACGCTTTCAGTCATATTCTTCTCCCCATTTTTGAAAAACTCCGGGAAGAGGATATTCAAGCGATATTTTCTAGGCCTTTTCTTGCGAGTGAACTTCCGAGGAATGATATGGTGTTCATTCCTCTCCAGGTCGGTTTTCCTGCAATAAAGACATCGTCCGAAAGTAACCATGCCATCCCTCCTTCCTTGTGCAGCTTTTAAAGGTTTTTACCAAAAATAAAAAGGAGCTGTCCTCCTCTATCTTGGATAGTACTCTTATCCAGCCAGCAAGTAAAGCAACCTTTCTCATCGGACTGTCCGTTTAGCTGATCCTTAAAGTTTTTTTATACCTTTCGATTTTTTTCATATCCGGATTTTCCATCTTGAAAAGATAATATAAAGAACTCAAATATCTGCCCATCAACGCGCCAAACACCGCTCGAGGAGATTCCTCAAAATCTTTTTTTGATTTGAAAAACTTTTTCTTATAGGAGTCAAAACTAGCTTGAAGCTGAGCGAATTTTTCTTTGGTGTCCGCTTCAAACATTTCGCGAAAAATACTCGCCTCTTCATATCCGATTGCTTCATCAATATTCAATTCTGCAGCTTCCCAAGCAAATTTCTTGCCTTCCTCTTTCAGCCTCGCCTGTTCTTGCTTTAGTTCCAAAAGCGCTTCCTTGACTGAAAAGATTAATGCTTCTTTTTCCTCCTGGCTTTTCTCGGATTTTCCCTGGGAAGGCACCATTCCAATTTCTCGGATCATATTTTTATTTTTAAATTATCCTTAAATAACTGCTTACATTGCTCAAAAAATCAAGCCTTCTCGAGCATAAGAAGCTTCTTTCCAAACCCTCCTCTTTCTTTGGCTTTTTGCCTCTGGACTTTTTTGACATCTTTTATGGTAAGCTTGTTCAGTTCCAAAAGTGAATCGAAAATCTCTAAAATATCCGCCATTTCTTCCGCTAGATGAATCTTGCCTTTGGCGTTCTTCAGTTCATCAGCTTCCTCAACGACTTTAGTTTTAAGATATCTCTCGCATTCCTTGTCCGATTTCATCATTCTTATTTTTGGCTTCTTGCCGGTCCTTTTTTCCACCAGTTCAGGAATTTTGTCACGCACAAGCTTGGGATATTCGTTCTCAATTTTTAGTTTTGTGCGGGTGTGTTTGTAGTCCATATAAAAAATATTATTTGACAATCACTGATTAGATATTACCATACTATCAGTACCAATGCGCAATGATCGCAAACTTTTCATCCTTAAGGAGGAATTTTATGACTTTTATGCCAATGTCATGCTCAAACGTAGAAGTTGACGCCTTAGGTTGCCAGTGGGCCGAAAGGATCAGAAACATTGCCCTAGAAGCCCAAAAAGAAGGGCGTCCGATGACAGAAGGTGAGATGAGCGAGCTTTCCGAACATTTGGAAAGCTTGTGCAGACTCGCCGAGATCAACCCTGCTATTGCTGATATTCACAGGGTGGCTAGCCAAGTAATCATGGATTAGCTTCGGCGCTAAAAGATAAACCTCATTTCGCCAGATCTAGACCGACCCTTGTGGCCGGTCTTTTTTTGTATCGATAACAGTCCGCTAGTTTACACACTAGACACCGATGAACATTATCCATGTCTTAATACTCGCACGAATTTTTTTATTTTAATAAAATCTTTTGCATCACCAGTCCAATAAATATAAATCTTGTATTCTTTCTTTTTTTGATTATCACAATACATAGAAATTCTCAATATATTATCTCCTTTTTTCAAATCATCAAGACCGCTATTTTTTAGAGGATCTCCAAAGGGGGAACATATTCTTACTCGTGGTGGTAATTCGTCAATAATAACTTCGCATAAATCCAAATAATAAGGTCTATTTCTATATAAATCAATCACATCTGTTTCGTCGCGATGAGTCCACTTAAGAGGATAAGAACAAAAATTATTTGCTGGATATTCTTTGTTTTCTATGACATATGATAATCCTTCTATGACAAATGTCGCATTTTTTGCAGTTTCCTTACCATTATTAATAACTTTTAGTCTCGTTATTAAAACTCCTATTTGTTTAAAATTATATTGTTTTTCATATGGATAAACATTGGATTTGAAAAATAAACTTCTAATTCTATCCTGAAAAATAGCAACAATTCCCAGAATTATTGTTGCCCCCGCTACTAACCAACTTGGCCAATCAGTTTTTGTATTCCATTTTGCCAATTCTTCTGCAATCTGTTTTAAATATATGTCCATAAGATATCAAAGAGCGGGGCTTACGCCCCGCTCAATTTAAACATTATTCCTTTTTATCCCCATCTCCCTTTCCTGTCCCGTTATCGCCAGGCTTTACGGGATCGGTTTCGGCGTCTTTTACCTCGCCTTCTTTAGGCGGCTCAGTTGTGCCCCCTGGTTTAGCCTGCGCTTCCTGGGCAGCTTTATAGAGCTTCTCGCCGATCTTTTGCGCGGCAGTTGACAAATCTTCGGTCGCTTTTTTGATTTCTTCAACGTTATCGCCTCCGTCAGCTGGCGGATTTAACACTTTTTTCAAGTTTTCAATAGCCTCTTCCACCGGTTTCTTTTCGTCCGCCGTGATCTTGTCGCCAGCGTCGCGCAACGCTTTTTCCGTGGAATATACCAGTGTGTCGGCCATATTTTTCGTTTCAATCAACTCCTTTTTCTTCTTGTCTTCTTCTGCGTGTGCTTCGGCGTCCTTTTTCATTTTTTCAATCTCATCTTTCGAAAGTCCGGTGGACGCTTCAATACGGATAGATTGTTCCTTGTTGGTTGCTTTGTCCTTGGCTTTCACGCTCAAGATTCCGTTAGCATCAATGTCAAAGGAAACTTCAACTTGCGGAATGCCGCGGGGAGCTGGCGGAATGCCGTCCAAGATAAATCTTCCAAGCGTCTTGTTGTCAGCCGCCATTTCCCGTTCGCCTTGAAGGACGTGGATTTCCACAGATGGCTGGTTGTCAGCCGCGGTAGAAAATATCTGGGATTTGGAAGTCGGGATAGTAGTGTTTCTTTCAATGAGAGGCGTTCTCACTCCGCCCATTGTTTCGATCCCAAAAGTCAAAGGAGTGACATCCAAAAGAAGCACGTCTTTCACGTCTCCCTGCAAAACTCCTCCCTGGATAGCCGCCCCCATTGCCACTACTTCATCCGGATTTACTGAAATATTAGGCTTCTTGCCGAAGAATTTTTCCACCGCTTGAATGACCAAAGGCATCCGAGTCATCCCTCCTACCAGGATCACTTCGTTGATATCCTTCACTTCCAGCTTGGCATCGGCCAGCGCTTTTTTGGTCGGCTCCAGAGTTTTTTGGACCAATTCTCCTACCAGTTCTTCCAGTTTGGCTCTCGTCATTTTCATTACCAAATGCTTCGGGCCAGTTGCGTCAGTCGTGATGAAAGGCTGGTTGATTTCCGTGTCAGCCGCCGTAGAAAGTTCAATCTTGGCTTTTTCCGCCGCCTCTTTGATTCTCTGAAGCGCCAGTGCGTCATTTCCAAGATCCATGCCTTCATTTTTCTTGAATTCCGCTATAATCCAATGGATGATTACTTGGTCAAAATCGTCTCCCCCCAAATGCGTATCTCCATTGGTAGACTTTACTTCCACCGTATCCTCAGAAACTTCTAGGATAGAAATATCAAACGTTCCGCCTCCTAAATCATAAACCGCGATTTTTTCATCTTTCTTCTTATTGAAACCATAAGCCAAAGCGGCTGCGGTCGGCTCATTGATAATTCGCCTCACTTTCAGTCCCGCGATTTCGCCCGCTTCTTTGGTAGCTTTTCTTTGAGAGTCATCAAAATAAGCCGGGACGGTGATGACCGCTTCGGAAATAGTTTCTCCCAATTTCTCTTCCGCGTCAGCCTTCAGTTTTCCCAGAATCATAGCCGAAATTTCTTGCGGAGTATATTCTTTGTCCCCCATCTTTACTTTTACTCCGCCGTTGGCTTTCACGATCTTATACGGCATCAACTTCATATCCCTTTCCACTTCCGGATCTTCAAACTTTCTTCCGATCAGGCGCTTAATGGAAAACAAAGTGTTTTCTGGATTAGTGACTGCCTGGCGCTTAGCCAAAAGCCCTACCAAGCGTTCGCCTGTTTTTGAGATAGCGACCATGGAAGGAGTGGTTCTGGCGCCTTCTTTGTTCTCAACGATTGTCGGACTTCCTCCTTCCACAACAGCCATTGCGGAATTGGTTGTTCCTAGATCGATCCCTAGTATTTTTGCCATAGGTTTGATAAATTAATTATTTACATTAGTTATTTATTTCAACTGCCTAAATTTAAGCAGCTGAAAGAATAACTCTTTTCTAATTTTCATCTTTGTATTATAATTAATGTTTCTTGGATATTGAATTTTATTTTTCCAGGAAATGTATTACAAATCATGGTTCTTTGGCAAAATCACACTCTCAGCAAGAAAGGACCCGTTAAATGCCAGAAAAAGGGATAAAAGAACTTCAGGAGAAAGGCCAAATGCATCTTAAATCGTTGGAGGAAATCTTCCAGCGGAATATGGAGAAAGCCCTTTCGCCCGAAGAAAGCCAATGGGCGATCGACCTCATTCTCCTCATCGGCAACATTTTCGTCTCTCTTTACGTACATAGTTTTAAAGGGGACGACCCTGACGCTTACGACACCAATGAGTTTTTAGCCCTGGCCTATTTGGCTAGGGTAGCCCAACTGGTTGTTTATAGCCCGCTAAAACCGAGTGAGGCTCTAGTAGTAAAAAAGAGTCTCCGGGTTTTGGAAAAAAGCCTCGGCCTAAAAGAGTAGCCAGGGCCGAAAAATCAGAGCCCATGACTCTACCTCCGATCGGATGACAAAACATCGTCTCCGGTCGGATTTTTTTATTCATTTTTATAATGTACCTTTATTCCACTATCACCTTTGCCGCCCGGATCACTTTTTCTCCCATTTTATATCCTCTTTGCACTACTTTAGAAATCGTATTTTTCTTTTTGCTTTTCATTCGTAGCTTCGCATCAGCTATAGCCTCATGGATACTGGGATCGAATTCATCTCCTTCTCTTACATAAATTTCCTGAGCTCCGCTATCCTCCAAAACTTTTTCCAATTGCTTCTGGATATGCATTATCCCGACCACCCATGGATTTTCCCTCTGGTCCTCTGGAATATGTTCCGTGGAAGCATGGAAATTATCCAAAACCGGAAGGATCTCCAATATCATGTTCTGGCAGGAATATTTAGAAAACTCCCTCTGGCTTTCCATCTGTCTTTTTTTATAGTTTTCAAAATCCGCCTGACAACGCTTCCAACCATCCAAATATTCCTTTTCCTTTAAACATTGGACAGCTCCCTTAATTAAATTCTTAACCCAGGGTTTATATTCCTGGCTTTCTTCTATTTCTTTCCAAGAAGCCCACTTAAATTCGCTGTGCTCCTGGCTTAATTTGATTTCTCCGCCTTTATAAAATATCAGATGCCCAATAGCAATCGCCTTGCCTGTCCGATATTCAATATCCGCCGCACCCAAAGCGCTTATTATTTCATATTCAATATCCCCAATTTCTTCCCGTATTTCCCTTTGCAAGCATTCCCTTATCGACTCTCCTTTTTGCAACCGTCCCCCAACCAATTCCCATGGTCCGAAATGGACGGAAAAAAAATTTTTCTCGTCCACATCCTTAACTAAAAGAAAAGTTCCGTCCTTTGGATTATAAATCACAGCCTTTTGGGAAACCTGAAGGAGATAGGGGCAATACTGCGGCTTCTCTTCATGGTCATCGCTTATTTTTTTATTTTCCTCGGTCATATTTTTATAAAATAATTTAAGCTAGCTTAAACCAGGCTGGAGCCTGCGCCTATTGTCACAATTACTACAGATGATCCGGCGATTAGTTTTCTGACATAATCCAAGAGGGATTTGTTCTTGGCATATTTCATGCGCTTGGGACCGATAATCGCTAAAAGGCCGCGCTCCCCGGACTTAGTTTTGTATGGAGACACTACCATAGAGCAATTAGAAATGCCTTTAATCGGATTTTCTTTGCCGATAAAAATCTTAGTTTCGCCATCTTTTATTTTCCCCAGGATTGTTTCCACGTTCTCATCGATATAATCCAAAATTTCAGCCACCTTGCAAAATTCATCAATTTCCCTAAATTCCGGATTCTCCAAAAGCTCGCTTATTCCAAAATCATAAATATCTTCGTTTTCTCCGGTTATCGCCAAATTTCCGGAAAGCGAGGCTAGAAGCTTGGCCGTAGTTCGGGACATCCGGTTATTTTGAGCTTTGAGTTTCAATAGCTCCGCTTGCAGTTTTTTTTGTTCTGACAAGCTCAACGACTGTTCGGGCATAATTTTTTCCACAAAATAGCGATATCCTTTGTCAGTCGGAATGCGTCCGGCGCTGGTGTGCGGTTGATGTAGATATCCGTCCCGCTCCAGCTCGTTCATGTCATTTCTGATCGTGGCTGAGCTAATCTTAAAGCCGTGTTTTTCCACCAAAACTTTACTCCCGACCGGAATAGCTGAATTGGTATATTCTTCCACTACCGCCGCCAAAATTTTCTCATGTCTTTTTTCCATAATGCCATTATATTATACCCCTTAGCACTCGTCAAGTCCGAGTGCTAATTTGTAACATAAAAGAAAGGGGAGAGGCAGTATCCATTTTGCCCACTCCCCGCTGCTGGTTTTTATGACGTCCGTCATGCATGACCATCCCGACGATCAGAGCTATCGTTTTTCGGTAGCTCCACAGGTGCAAAAATAGGCTTTTCATTGTGCCCATCTCCCTTGCACCTATCCTCCTTTTCTTTTTCCTTTTGACACCAATCACCATCTCCGCAATCCCATTTGCCACACGTGCAATTTTTCATGACCTTCTACCTCCTTTGTTTAGTATTATAAACCTATCAAAACCACCAAAAAAGTCAATCAGTATTGATTTAATCCAGATTTTGAGTTAAATTGTATATTGTATTATTAGTGAAAATTTTCTGGGGAGTAGCCAAGCGGTAAGGCAATAGGTTCTGGTCCTATCATGCGGGGGTTCGAATCCCTCCTCCCCAACAAAATCGCAGTTTCGGAAGTTTCGGCTTCCTGGGCGGCGGCGCTTGGCGTTGCCGCCTTTCGAAAAGCCAGGATTTTCCAAGCGTTTTTGAATTCCAAGGTCAGCGTGCGGTCGGTCAGAAGAAAGTTCGAACCAATCTTTTTGAGAAAATCCCGAATGAGTTCGGGATTTTCTTCGAAAGCGATATTTTGGGCTTGGTTGGCCTCTTTTATAAATTGTATTGCCAGTTCGAACCGATTATTGCTCTTTTGCTCAAAAATTTGCAATTTCTCGGAAATCTCAATTTTTCGGTTGAGAATTTTTTGTTTTTTGGCCACATATTCATCTTGCGAAATTGATTTTTCCAAAATCATATCAAGTAGAAGTTCTAATTTTTGTTCGCAATCTTTCAGCTCATCTTTCAATTTTTGAGCAAAAGAGTTTTCGGATTGGGCTTTCTCTGATTTTTCATTTTCTAAATGAAAAATCATCTTTTCCGCCCAATCCGAAGGCAAAAAAACTTTTTGAATTTCCTTTTTGATTTGTTCGGTCATAATTTCTTCTCGTAAATATTTTTGCGAGCAATCATCTTTCCTTTTGGTGCAACGCAGATAATTATGACCTTTCTTTGTTTCGGTAGTGATGAAACAGCTGCATTCTCCGCAATGAAAAACACCCCTGTAAACATACGGCTTCAATTCCGGCGTTTTAGGCTTACTTTTTTGTTTCATCACCTCCTGACATTTATCAAAAAGTTTCTTTGAAATAATCGGTTCGTGCTTTCCTTCATAAAGTTCGCCTGAATATCGCATTATTCCGTAATAGAAAGGATTGGTTAAAAGATATTGATAATTGGATATGGAAAGCAATTTATTCCTTTTGCCAACCAAGCCCAAAGAGTTGATAATCTTTCGGACTTCTTTTAAAGTGTAGTTTCCTGTGGCGTAAGTTTCGAAAGCTTTTTTAACTAAAAAAGATTTCTCCTCGTCGATCAAAATGTTTCTACTGGCTTTATCATTTTTGTAGCCTAACGGCGCCCACGCTGGCCAGTTACCATTTCTAAGTTTTTGGCGCAACCCTCTTTTTACATTTTCCGAAAGATTATCAACATAGTATTTTGATTGTCCAAAAGCGATAGAAAGCATAAATTTTCCTTGCGGTGTCGGATCAAACCAAAAAGTTGGGAATTTTAGCGCTGATATTTTACCAGTATCTACCAAATATATAATTCTCCCGCCGTCAACGGAATTTCTGGCTAATCTATCGGGATGCCACGCTAAAATTCCCTCGGCTTGGCCTTGTTCGATTTGAGCCACCATATCATTGAAAATCTCCCGTCCTGGCTCTTTGGCGGTTTTGCTTTCCACAAATTCGCAAACGATGTTCAAATTTTCCTTTTTGGCAAATTCCCGCAACTCAAACATTTGTGCCTCAATGGACAAAACCTGCCTTTCTGGCTCATCGGTTGATTTTCGCGCATAGAGAAAAAACTTTTTGGTTTGATTTTGCATATATTTATTTTGAAATTTTTTAACGCAAAGGAGCAACCCTGCTGGATACAAAGTCACGAGTGTGAATTTGAACAGAATTGCTCCTTTGTGGCTACAATGGAAATCATTGCAACAAAAAAGCACTCGTATTAACTTTGTATCCAACTAAAGAATAGCACAAATTAAAAAATTTCAAAATCGCTTTTGGACAATCAGTCCCGCGAAGCGGGACTATATCGCTTTCCATTTTCGCCTACGGCGAAAAACAAAAAGATTGGTTAGTCCAGCTTCGCTGGACATTTGCGCTAAAGCGCAAAACGAACTTTCTTCTGACCGACCGCACGCTTTCTTTTGAATTCAAAAACGCTTGGAAAATCCTGGCTTTTCGAAAGGCGGCAACGCCAAGCGCCGCCGCCCAGGAAGCCGAAAC
>Ga0209639_1003523_pt1 | contig 10345 bp, 6 predicted proteins | sample EPASupsiteHSE605_FD_187268 | JGI IMG/M metagenome (GOLD analysis project Ga0209639, IMG submission 187268) | Bioremediated contaminated groundwater from EPA Superfund site, New Mexico - Sample HSE6-05 (SPAdes) (version 2) | ecosystem: Environmental > Aquatic > Deep subsurface > Groundwater >...
TTCATAAATGAATCAACACATGACCCAATCAAATGTTATAATGATCTTTTTGTTCCCAAATCAAGCAATTCATATTATCTCAATGGTGTTTAACTGATATATTGATTTTTGTTGGACTCAAACAATTGAGCATCAAGTACAGGGCTTAATGTGTATTTTTTTTCATAAATATTATTCTATTCAATATATAATAGCCTTATCTCTTATAAATTGATTGTTATGAATTATAAAAATATCAATAGTAATTAAATTAGCGACCTGCATTTCAATGTGTCAAAAATTAAATATCGAATAATTGATTTTTTTTGGCCTTTTAAATCATTTGAGTCTGTATTGAGTTGTCTTCCGATAGTACAAAGAAATGTTAGTCCATAATGACTTGAGTCATTTTTCATAATTTGGCATATTGAAACAGGTCCTTAGTGTCATGAAAGCAGTTTCTTTAAATAACTTCTGAGCGACATTTTTCGATGACAGCTAGGATTTATTGGAATATAATATATTCATTATATAAGTATTAATGTACCCTATATATTATCGAAATGAGAAATTTCAATTCAATTCCTATCTCGAGAAAAATGTGAAAAAAGATTTATACAAAGTAAAAAAGCTGACTTTATAACACTATTTCGCAATAATTTTGTAACTTTGATTTCTTTTATTTCCCATAAAAATCTTCATTTTCCCCCAATTTGAAAAGAATGAATAAATTATTATACTTGAGAAATCATAGGATTCGAAATTTTTTACAAATCAGGATGTTTGAAATTTTTAAAAGACTTCCTTTGATCCCTTCCTTGATAACTTACTATATTAACTAAACCTAGTACTCAATTTACTTAATCGAATTATCTAAGCAAGGTTATTACATCAGTGGACATTTTGTTTGATTCATTGTAAATTCAACTTTTCGTTGTTTTCTTCTTTCGGGTAATGTTTTATGGCAAATCTGTTACATCTTTGAATATTTCATTTGATTTTTAAAATCAATTTCATTTAAATTGATTGTTCATATTTGATCGATATGTATTAGATCCAGAAATAATTTCTCGATGAAAACCACTAAATTTTTATTTAGGAATATTAATATTTGAATCAAATCCCATCAAGTCTCGGAATCACCTTCAGATTAATTACTCATGAAAAGAGTCCCATTTTTAAAACTTAAAAGATAACAATTTTGTCTAGAATTATTCCATTTCTTTGATCCATGATAATTAATTGAATATTAGGGAACATTTATTATTTATTTTTTTCATAAATCCTTATTTTTGCTCTGGGATCATTCGCTTCCATCATTATCTAATGAAGAAATGAATAAGATTAATTTGGAATATTTTGAATATTCTATGCTCATCCTAATTTTCATTAAGAGGAGAATACATATAGTAAATGTAGAATATCGCAGAAACCACAAGGGTTGAAGATATCACAACCACAACACTCTCGAAGTAATGATATAAACTTGGCGTTGGTCCTGGTGTTAGATCCGGTGTCGATTCAGGACTTGGTTCTGCTGTTGAGCTGATTGTTGATTCTGGAGTTGGATCAGGAGACTGAGCTGGTGTTTCAGAAAGCGTTTCCTGAGGACTTGGGTGTGGTGTCTCATCAGGGGTTGACTCTATGGTCAACGATGGTGTTTCAAAAGGTGTTGACAGTGGCGTCAATAATGGTGTTCTCTTGGGGGTCAAAATAGGGGTTCTCAAGGGCGTCATGTGTGGTGTTCTGATTGGGGTCAACTTAGGTGTTGAGTGTGGAGTAAAATTTGGAGTTTCTGGAACTCTTTGAGCACAATAGAAACTAGCATAGTGTGTATTATCTTCTTGTGTTTCATTCATTGGAGAAATAATAAAAAACCCATAGCTACCACTTCCACTATGTACACTCCCAGTGTGATTTATCATGCAATTGGCTAATTCTAAGTAACAGCTCTTGTAATTCATATAAAACAAACGGCCAGTATTCAGGTTAAAGCAGCATCTATTCATGCCTACATTAGCATAGTATAGAAACACTAATCCATAGTCATTATTTTCATTACCAATAAAATTAGTGTTTCTTATAGAGTAATCATATTTTTGCTCTATAAAAAGGAGACATCCCATTTTGTTTCCAACAAACGTAGAATATTGAATTGTTTGCTTAATAAAAGACGTCGATGAGGAATAGCAGTAAAGCCCGCTGTTTGAGTATGTTACCCCAAATGAACAATTCAAATTTTCTACTAAAAGGATATTGTTTCCGCAACTAATTGTATCTCGACTATCTGGGAACCATTTGGTTCCACATTCAGTAATGGAACACATGAAAGCTTTTGTTATTGATCTCACGTAGAGCATCTGTCCTTGACCATTATATACATAACAGTTTGAAGCACAAAGACGATGTAATATCAATTCACCTGAATTAGATGAAAAATATATACCACCACCTACCCATGAGCTGCAGTTAAAAATAGTTGACCTACCCATGAATAAGGTTGATTGGGTGCTGGAAATGTATATCGCTCCACCATATAGACCAGTCAATTTGGACTCCAGGGAGTGAAAAAGACAATCAAACAACTTGAACTGACTATTATAGGTTGTATTAGAGAATCTGTTAGTATGCCTATCACCAAAGTCATAATATGAAGGTGGGAAATAATCATCCATTGAAGCCCGCAACAGTAGAATTCTCTCCATCATAATTATAACTGGCAATTTATTTATTTTGGATTATTCTATTTTTTGAAAGAAAAAATTCCATTAAAAAAATCCACTAAATGATCAATTTAATGGTGGACAAACACTTGTCAAAAGTATTCAACGATAAAATATAAAAAATCCACTGCCGATAAAATAAAGATAAGTTCAACTTAACATGATTCAAAAATGATCAGTATAACGGGGGAAAACAGATATTACATTTTTAACTGTATTTGAGATTACCATCAAAAACTATAAGGGATTACTAGTGACGCCATTCAACAAAACCAAGAGGATATGTGAGAAATTTGGTTAAACGCAAATACCATTTAAATTTATTTAATCGTATATCTGGAAAAAAAATACGCATTTTATTAACCATCAGTGTAAGCAAAAGGCATTGAAGTCCATTTACCAAGTTTAATCTGGAGCGATTTGTAATATTTTTGTCCTGAGGTGGTGAATATGGTAAAATACAAGAAATGTGAAACCGAAAATCCCTTTGTTTGATCGACAACACTAGGGGTTAAATTCAAAGGTGATAAGTATAAACGAAAAGGAATAATCTCCCCTTTAACAGGAGCCCCATCAGTAACTCCCCATGTATTTATAGTGTTTTTGTGCTTAACAGGCTTTCCAGAAACTTCCATTACTTCTTGCGCAACTAAAGAAACCTCGAATTTTGTGATTTTCAGTGCTACCAATAGGAAATGGGCACCTCCCAAAATAACATCACGGAGCTCAAACTTCCTTCTGTTTATAACAAGGTCGATTCTTACGTTTTCAGTAACAGCAACACGGACACACAATGGTTGCAGCTTTGATACACATGGTGCATATGAGAAGGCTTTAATCTCCTCGCTATACTCTACAGATCCAAAAGACTTTTTGACAACAAATTGCAACATATGCTTTACAGAAAACAATTCACCGTGATATGTTTGAATATTCGCTGGAATGGTGAGTTGTGGCATATTGCACTCAAACATTGGGTTGATTGAACTTGACTCAGAGATCTGAATATGTAGAGGAGTCGTCAAATTAATAGGTTTTCCAGTATTTGGAACTAGAATTGATGTGAAGTAAAAATGAATACCTTTGTGGGAAAAAGAGGACCCGTTTTTTGTGGAAATCCTAATTCGCAAATCAAAACTATCGCCACAATTAAATATGCCGCCCTCTGCTTGGGGGACTAAGGGGACAATAGAAACATCAAATTCGAGTGGTAGAGACATGTTAGAAATACTTGGAAAAAAGGGCAAATTCGAGATCTTTAAATCATTTCGACTATCCATTGTCTAATCGATGAATCATCGCCAATTGTAATGATGCGGCTGTCATCAACCCACTCGGCTGATACTACTCCTTCGAAGTGAGCGATTTTTTCTTCTACATACTTCCTCTTCTTCTCAAGAGACCACTGGCGAATTGTTCTATCTCCAGAGACAGTAATTAAATGGTTTCCATCTTTGGAGAACAATATCTTGTTAATACGAAGAGAATGGAATCTCCAACCTGTATGAATTGGTTCGTTCAAGTTTTCTCTGCTCCAAACAGTTATATCGAACTTGTTTGAAGAAGTAGCGACTTTTGAACCATCATGTGAATATGATATTGTTGTGACTTCATAATCATGGCTCTTTGCAGATCCTCGAACAGAACCATCGATATCTATGAAAAAGATCATACCTGATTTTGTTCCATATACAATTTCGTTTGTTGCTTGAGAAACAGCAGCAGATGAAACTTTTTCTGATGTTGGTATAGGGATAAACTCATCATTCTTGAAAAGAACTAAAGAGTCTGATGTTTGAATAATAACATCATCACCAAATGGAAGCAAAGCATTGATGGGCTTATCGAATTTAATTGTTCTAATTAGTGATCCATCCTCAACACTGAGAACATTGAGACTGAAGTCGGCACAGCCAACAAGAACTTGAGCATTATTATTAATTGTGCAAATTGCTTTAACACCTGGAGCTCCGCGGAAGGGATTCCAAACAGCATATGGAGCTTCTTTGAATTTTCTGAACAAAACAGTGCCCAGTGAATCAGCAGAAACGAAACCACCAGGGATCATTGCGATTGATGAAAGTCCACAAGTGTGTCCCATTACGCTCCTTGATTTTCCATTTTCTAAGTAGTTAAGGGTTCCGTTAAGAGAAATGGATATCTTATGCTTCTTAGTCCAGAGTGTTCCGCATTGCTGGTTATGAACATCTTGTCCAAAATCGTACTCTTCAACAACACTTCCATCTTCAACTTTAATTACGAGGGATTTTCCACATAGTAAGGAAACCAGAGCTTGTGTACTATCAGGTGAAAACGAAATAGATGATATACCAGATCCAAAGCTAAAAACTCGCAATTTTTCACCAGAGACACCATCATAAACGAAAACTTTCCCATCAAGGCCAACAGTTGCATAAACAGATCCATTGGGAGCATATCTAGCACACAAAACAAACTTCTGGTGGTCGCATGTTGAGTGATCAAACTTGAATGGAGGACCTTTGTAAAAAACGTGAGTGTTATCATCGCCTGCAGTAACAAACTTGAATGGGCGTACTGGTCTCAAACAACCTGTGTTAACAGGCTTAGTATGGCCGATAACTTCTCCCATTGGAGCACCAGTATCTGAAGACATAACAGAGCCATAGGCACCGTTAGCACCATGGCCAATAACAGAAAGCTTTGCACTATCTTCTGTCCATGTTAGATCTAAAATTGGACCAGAAATTGGACGAATTTCAAGTTGAGTAGTTTTTTCGGCATTCTGAGGTGTCCAAACACGAAGGTTGCCGCACTCATCGCCAGAAGCAATCCACCGACCACCAGGCGAGTAAGAAGCAGCGGTTACTTTCGCGGAATGTACATAATAAGTATCGACGTCAAAAGTGTCTGTAAGGCCTCTAAGATATACACAGGTGCTGTATGGGTATACGAATCTATCAGCAGCATCATTAGCACTCATCAAAAACGATACGGCGCGCTCGGGTTGGGGATTTGGAGCATAAAATGTTTCGAGCTTGATACTCATTTAAGTGAAATGACTTTTTGAAAATAACCACCTCATTTCTGAGTGATTGCATAGGGTAAATGTCCCTTTTACTAACAGTGTGTTGCTCATGTCCCTTAAGAAGGAGGACGCAGTGGTGATTTATGGAAATTTTGGAGTCTAGAAGAGGGGGAATTCGAAAGGGATATCTGGTGTTTCGTTAGGGGGGATCCAGTATTCATCATTAGGAGTATCAATAGCGATGGATTGGTTCTGTGGATCAAGTTGAATTTGTGGATGAGAATCAATTGTAATCAATCCTCTTCTTTTCATTGCAGACCAATGATTCTTAACGTTAACATCTGATCTTGTGTCAAAGAAACTCGCAATTTTGGTCCATTTCGGCCCAATTTCATGATACTTTTCAATTAATTGCTGTTCTTCTTCCTGGCTCCATTCGCCATTTACTAAATGTGGCTGGAGATAATTGCCATATCGCTCTCTGCATTGGCGTGGTGTTCTCCCGGGAAGCAATTCTGAAATCTTCCCCCATGCTTTTATCCCGTATTTTTCTACCATCTGCCTCAGTTGCGTATCTTCTTCTGGGGAAAACTTCTTTCGTGGTTGATTCGTTGCGGAATTCATTTATGTGAAGTGAATCAGTTGAATGATTTTACAAAATTAAATGATTAAATTGGTCGAATAATGAGATACTTCACAAATTATATTATTTCAATGGAGATGAGAGAATTGTTTCAAAAATTGCTTCATAGACATTCAAATTAAAAGCCTGTTTTTGGCCTAGTGAATAAAGTGTTTATTTATCCAAGAGGAAAAGTGCCAAATTGAGAGAAAACAGGGTTGTGATTTGATATCCGATTGATAAGTGAGGTGATGAATTGGAGCATATTGTGGGTGGAGGAGGAAGAGTTTGGCAAAATGACTGCTCCATGGCTAATGGGAGGTTGTGTGGCAAGCAGTAGTATGTTTGATAATGGGCGATAGGAATGGTTTGGGTGTATGATGAGGACTCAATAATATTGGAGGTTGAGTATTTTGTGTAATTGAATATAACGTATGAGTTTGGGTGCTTGATGTAACAGTCATTTAAATACATGAATCCAGTCGATGATTTATAATTTTGGAATAATGTACCAATGTTATCAATGAATATTGAATTTGATATATTGATTGTGGAGTAAAATGTGTAAAAAATCCCTGTGTTAATATCTGGTTGGGTATTCCTTACAATGTTAACGTGACTAATGTTTATATTTGAGGTGAATGATGTTGATGAATATATGTATATACATCCTGTTACACTTGAGAAAGAATCAGAAACAGAGAAAAAAGTGATTCCTAATACAGAAGGGTATAAAAGATCAATTGCTGAATTCGAATTAGCGGATACTCTGGTGATATTCGAATCTTTTAGATCAATATTAGAGTAATATGTTTTGATACATGACTGTGAAGAATAATCGGTAATTGATGGAGCACACATATATGCAGATATCATTGATAATGTTATATTATGATTAATTGTTCCATAAACATATAAAAAGTTACCCATACTTCCATGAGATCTACATTTAAAGGCACATATTTTGTTCAACACACAACATCCATTTCTATAATTTGAATAGTAAATCCCTCCTCCAGCTCCCCCAGTTTCACAATAGGCAAATGAAGATTGTTCGATCACCAAATCAAGTCTTTTATTCCTTGAAGGTAAATATACAGCTGATTTCATTTTGCAATCTTCATACAAAGTGTTGAATATGTATATCTTTTCATTATATGCTCTCGTGATCTTTTGATTCTCGATTGTCATATTTGGGTATCCCAACAAGTAATCAGAGAATGATGAAAGTATAATTGCATTAGAAAATGATCTCCAAAACACCAAATTATCCATTGAATCAAATTGATTGTCTGCTAGAAAACGTCTAGGTGGCAAAATTCAACTCATTCAATTTGACAACATGATTCATTCATCTGTTTTATTTATTATCGGATTAAATATTAACTATTACATGGATGAAAGGAATTATCATGAATGATGATAGATTTATGGATGCTTCTTTGTTTGAGTATTCACATGATGTAGGGGAAGGCACCATTTGGATACACTGGCTGATCTCGATTGCTCTTGGGATTTCATTAACCATACAATAATAAGATTCATATTGAGCAATTGTGTATGTTTCCATGTATGTATTGGATAATATGATATTTGATGTTACAAATGATGTGCAATTAAAGAAGGAGAAAACTGTAAATGTTGATCGATGATCTATAAAACAATCAACAAGTTGATTTGTCCCAAATCTCAGTTCAAATAATAGCCCAGAGTTTTTAATAAAGAATGAATTGGTAATAATCAAATCAACAGCTCTAGAAATAACTAAAGCACTTGTAGTAGATGTATGCGAGTTCTTTACAACATTACAATAGGACATCTTTGTTGGTGTCACATCTGTTGGAGGACAATAAAAATAAATTATGCAATGATCATCTGAATGACAACAATAAGTTGATAAAAATATAATCGAAGTATTAAACGAATCAGAAATAAATATTGATGAATATGTATTAAGATAATTCTTTGAAGAATTGATTGATGCTAAAACAAAATTGCTTCGGACTAAGTAAACAGATTGCATCGGATTATAATTCAAAAGGGACGGAGAGCATGAAGAGATTGAAGTTGTACTTATCTCCAAATATTCTTCTTTAACCCCAGATTTTCCTCCAAAATATAAAAATTGACCATTACTCTCTGATGTGCAATAATAAGCACAACACTTATCAATAATACATTTCCCATTATCAGTACCAAAATAAATCCCTCCAGCGCCCCCGTTACTAATACAATATGCGAAAGAGCATTTTTCAACTACAAGGCATATTGATGTCAATAACGAATTAAAAAAAACTGCACTTTCAGTATGAATATCTTCATACAAAGTGTTGAATATGTATATCTTTTCATTATATGCTCTCGTGATCTTTTGATTCTCGATTGTCATATTTGGGTATCCCAACAAGTAATCAGAGAATGATGAAAGTATAATTGCATTAGAAAATGATCTCCAAAACACCAAATTATCCATTGAATCAAATTGATTGTCTGCTAGAAAACGTCTAGGTGGCAAAATTCAACTCATTCAATTTGACAACATGATTCATTCATCTGTTTTATTTATTATCGGATTAAATATTAACTATTACATGGATGAAAGGAATTATCATGAATGATGATAGATTTATGGATGCTTCTTTGTTTGAGTATTCACATGATGTAGGGGAAGGCACCATTTGGATACACTGGCTGATCTCGATTGCTCTTGGGATTTCATTAACCATACAATAATAAGATTCATATTGAGCAATTGTGTATGTTTCCATGTATGTATTGGATAATATGATATTTGATGTTACAAATGATGTGCAATTAAAGAAGGAGAAAACTGTAAATGTTGATCGATGATCTATAAAACAATCAACAAGTTGATTTGTCCCAAATCTCAGTTCAAATAATAGCCCAGAGTTTTTAATGAAGAATGTATTGGTAATAATCAAATCAACAGCTCTAGAAACTACTAAAGCACTTGTAGTAGATGTATGAGAGTTCTTTACAACATTACAATAGGACATCTTTGTTTGTGTAACATCTGTTGGAGGACAATAAAAATGAATTATGCAATGATCATCTGAATGACAACAATAGGTTGATAAAAATTTAATTGAAGTATTAAAAGAATCAGAAATATAAATTGATGAATATGTATTAAGATAATTCTTTGAAGAATTGATTGATGCTAAAACAAAATTGCTTCGGACTAAGTAAACAGATTGTGCTGGGTTATAATGCAACAGGGATGGAGAACATGAAGAGATTGAAGTTGTACTTATCTCCAAATACTCTTCTTTAACCCCAGATTTCCCCCCAAAATATAAAAATTGACCATTACTCTCTGATGTATATACAATAATAAGCACAACACTTACTAATAATACATTTCCCATTATCAGTACCAAAATAAATCCCTCCAGCACCCCTGTTACTAATACAATAAGCGAAAGAGCACATTTCAACGACGATGATTTAAGGAATGAATTTGAATATAAACCTCCAGTAAACTTGTCTAAGATAAATGTGACATTTTTTTTGATGCCAGAAGTTGTTTTTCAGTGTCAGGATAAGACAAAACATGTTGAAAAGAGATTTTTGTTGTGTTTAAACAAGTATTTAGATGAATATACGACAAAGGATCGGATTGTTTTGAATGATTCTTGTGATTTTGATGTTTTTTGTCATTTCATTGATTTTCTTGTGTCAGGACATATTCCTAGTGATAGAAATGATCAGATTGGAGTTATTAATTTGTTGAGAGAATGGGAATCACATTTTGGAATTGTTGATGGTTTTCGTTTTCGTCTTTGTTGTCAAGAGAAAGATGGAATTGTTGTTTATAATGGAGACAAATATGAAGTGAATATTGGATGTTTGTTGTTTCATAGTGTAGTTTTTCGGGAATTCTACAAGAATAGTTGTGGAATGGTTTTTAACTTTGATTCATCATATTCTAGAGAATCATTTGAAGTGTTTCTAGATCTGATTCATAATCGAATCAGTTATCCAAGTGTTGAA
>Ga0209639_1003525_pt1 | contig 10342 bp, 8 predicted proteins | sample EPASupsiteHSE605_FD_187268 | JGI IMG/M metagenome (GOLD analysis project Ga0209639, IMG submission 187268) | Bioremediated contaminated groundwater from EPA Superfund site, New Mexico - Sample HSE6-05 (SPAdes) (version 2) | ecosystem: Environmental > Aquatic > Deep subsurface > Groundwater >...
GGTCCCAATCTTGTACAGCACCTGAAACAATTTCACTTGCAGAAGCGGACCCTTCATCAATTAACAACACAAGTCGCCCTTTTTCGAATCCACCTCTCCCGGTTGATTTAAACTCTTTTTTCGGGCTTGACTGACCTTCGGTATAAACAATCAGTTTGTCGCTTGATAAAAATTCATCCGCTAAATCAATCGCAACATCCATAAAACCACCGCCATTTCCTCGTAAATCGAGTATAAAATGTTTCATTCCCTGCGATTTCAAATCAGCAAGAGCTTTTCTGAATTCGTCCATAGAAGTGCGTGAAAAACGATCAAGACGCAAATATCCTATTTCATTCGTAACCATAAACCAGGTATCAATACTGTTTAAAGGAATTTTATCCCGAACAATATTATATTCCATCAATTCATTTCTGTTATTTCTCCTCACTCCTACTCTTACTGTTGTTCCCTTTTTACCACGCAAATGTGCTAAAACCCAAGAATTTGTAATAGAATCACCAATTGCTGAGCGTTCATCAATTGTAACAAATTTATCACCAGCTAGTAACCCTAATTTATCTGAAGGGCCTCCGGGAACAACTTCTACAACAACAATGGTATCTTTAACAATTTGAAACTGAACACCTATTCCATCAAAATTTCCTACTAATGGCTCATTGGTTTTTTCAAGTTCCTCTTTCGGAATATAAATTGAGTGAGGATCTAGCTCCTGAAGCATTTCAACCAATGCCTTTTCAACAATTTTTGGCTCATTAACCTTTTCAACGTACGCATAACGAATTAGTTGCAATACGTAATTAATTTTTTGGTCAGTTGATTTAGGATCCTGAGCTTGTAGCACCAGCGTCCCAAATAACAATGGTAGTAAGATTAAAAAGTACTTTTTCATTTTCATTTTTTGTTATAAATGATAGATTGCTCAAAAGTAACGAGAAATGTTAACTTCTCGTTTTGCAATTGGTAAAAAAGAGTATTCTTTTTTGTTAACAAGTGTTAAGCTTATCATTATCTTTGAATCCTAAATCTGGTAATTGAATGAAAGAATCTGACAAGGAGCTTAAAAAAATAATTCGTAGTCTATTCCTTCCCTTATTATTTGTGGTCATTTGCTGGATAATTCTTGGCCTAGACTTTTATTTTAATCTGGATTTATATAAACTTGGAATCTATCCATTAAAAACAAAAGGTTTAGCCGGAATATTGTTCTGTGATTTCATACATGCTGATTATAAACATCTGGCATCAAACTCTATTCCTCTTATTGTTTTAGGAGGAATGCTTTTCTATTTCTATCCTGAAAAATCAATCTTATTCATCACTATAATCTGGATTTTAGGGAATACTTCTGTTTGGTTTATAGGAAGACCTTCATGGCATATTGGTGCAAGCGGATTGATTTATGGATTAGCTTCATTTCATATATTTCGGGGTTTTTTAGTTAAAAACAGGAGACTCACGGCTTTATCCATGACTATTATATTCTTGTACGGAGGTCTAGTATGGGGAATCTTCCCTGAATTTTTTCCTAAAGAAAACATCTCGTGGGAATCTCATTTATCAGGATTTATATTGGGATTGATTATGGCATTTATACTTCCAGGTGGCCCAAAATCTGATCCTGTTCCCGATGATGATATCCCTGATGATGATCCCTATTGGCTTGTTTCGGAAAACGATAAAATACCTAACGAAAATGAAAATTCTTCCTGTTGAATCAATTAGAGAAGCTGATAAATATACTATACAGAATGAACCCATTAAATCAATTGATTTAATGGAACGTGCGGCAAAAGGCTGTGTTGAATGGATTGTAAAACACCTCCCTTTAAGCAGCAATTTTACAATTATATGTGGAACAGGCAACAACGGTGGAGACGGATTAGCTATTGCAAGATTATTACATCAAATGTCTATTAAATGTAGTGTTTATATCATCAAGACCTCCAATAATCAAAGTGAAGATTTTTTAGTAAACCTTAATCAGCTAGCTGACTTTGACTTTAAGATACAATTTATTAAAGATGAAACAGATATACCCATTTTAAACTCTTCATCTATCATTATTGATTCAATCTTTGGCTCCGGGTTATCTAAATCTGTCACAGGAATTTATGCACAGGTTATTTCAATAATCAACAGTAGTAATGCATTCGTAATCAGTATAGACATACCCAGTGGATTGCCTGCAGATTGCACTTGTTTTCCAAAATCAGAAGTTGTCAGAGCAAATATAACTTTGAGCTTTGAAATGCCAAAGCTGGCATTCATGTTTCCCCAAAATTCTCAATTCGTGGGTGAGTGGAATTTAATTCCAATCCAGTTACATTCTGAATTTTTGGATAAAGTCAATTCAAAAAATATCCTGATTACAAAAAACATAATCCAGAGCATTTATAAAGTCAAAAGCAAATTTTCTCACAAGGGTACTTTCGGACATGCATTGATAATTGCCGGCAGTACCGGAAAATATGGTGCTGCAATACTAAGTGCTGAAGCCTGTTTAAGAACCGGAACTGGCTTGCTTACTGTACATACAGCACAAAAAGGGTTCCCCATACTCCAAACAGCAATCCCGGAAGCTATGGTATCGATAGATAAAACCGAAGATTTTATTGGAAATTTACCTGATATTCAAGAATATGATGCAATTGCAATAGGTCCTGGAATAGGAACTCAAAAAGCTACGCAAAATCAATTAAAACTGCTTATTCAAAATTCCAATCAACCCTTAATATTTGATGCCGATGCTTTGAACATTATTTCTGAAAATAAAACATGGTTATCATTTATCCCTCCCAATTCAATTTTAACTCCTCACCCTGGAGAATTTGCCCGATTATTCGGAAAAGTAATTGACGATTTTGAGAAAAATAAAATTCAGCGTGATTTATCATTTAAATATAAGATATTCATAATACTAAAAGGCGCTCACACTGCAATTACAACCCCTAATGGAGAATGCTTTTTTAATTCTACAGGAAATCCGGGGATGGCCACAGCTGGAAGTGGAGATGTATTGACTGGTATTTTACTTTCCCTTCTTTCGCAAGGGTATACACCTAAAGAAACTGCGATATTGGGAGTTTATTTACATGGTTTGGCAGGTGATTTTGCTTCGGAAAAATTATCACAGGAAAGTATGATTGCTCGTGATATTATTCGTAACTTAGCACCTGCTTTTCAGACAATTAATAAATAATCCTTATAAAAATCATGAAACGCATTATTTTCCCATTAATATTTCTGTTAACCATTTCTTTTTCAATGGGTAATACCATTTTGATTGACAGTCTTATTCAAAGTAATACAACACCTAAACCATCTATATCTGAAGTTAAAACTATTTCAAAACGAGGTAACGAGATTGAAAGAATTACAATTCCGGGATATTTTCATTTCAAAAACAAATCTCTTTTTAAACCCGAAATTTACCGTTACGATTCTGGATTAGGATCTATTTTGTTTATTGCGTCAACACCATTAAATGACAACGACATAAAGTGCTTGCATCTTGTACTTCGAAAAATTCTAAACACTTCCTCTGGTCAGGTTTCTGTGATTAAAGAATTTAAAATAAACAATTCAAACTTACCCAAAACAGATGAATGTAAATGTTTACCGGAAACAAATCTTTTAATATTATTTATTAATCACATTCAGGGCTAAATCTTATTTCAGCGTTTTGATAAGCCAATCTGAAATAATCTGAAGAACTTCCGGGGAAATAGTTTCCTCAATATCAGAATATTCATCAGGAGAACCACTTTTTGCATGTTGAAAAAGATGGTTTAAACCTATCAGTTTTTTAGTTTCAAAGTTTTTGTTTCTTGCTTTCTTCAATGCTTTTTTAATAGCCTTAAGATTTTCATCGGCTGGAACTTGTAAATCAAGACTTCCATTAATTGCTAATACTGGCTGTTTAACTTTTTTCAGATATAGTGAAGGTTCTAAACTTATAAATGAACGAAACCACGGTGTTGTAACAGACTGGATCAAGGCATCATTTTGTGCAGGGGAAATACCCAATTCTTTTCGTTCTTCCGAAGAAAGTGTATTTGAAAAATCTGTAGTTATTTCTTTGATTCTCTGTTGTGCTAAAATATTATCAGTATTATTACGTAATACACTGTAAATCTTTTTATTTTGTCCAATCAATCGATCTATAAGTTTCGTTTTTATTTTATCAGCACCATAAATTAGCTTTGTTTGAGATATTAAAATCTGTTCTCCACTTGTTCCCGGGCCTGCCATCAATACTATTGCAGCTAAATCTTTTCGATAAGAGGCAATATATGGAGCAATCATTCCTCCTTCACTATGACCAATTAATGTAATTTTGGAAGAGTCGACGTTGGGATGTTTTTTCAAATAATCAACAGCCGCCTCTACATCTTTAGCAAAATCGTAAGTTGTTGCAGTTGAATATATACCCTCTGATTTAGCAACCCCCCTGTCGTCAAAACGTAATACAGCAAAACCTGCTTTTGTCAGATAATCAGAAAGCACCAAGAAAGGTTTATGTCCAAGAAGTTCTTCATCTCGATTTTGAGGCCCGGATCCACTAATCAGAATAACAGCAGGATATGTTTTCTTGAAATCTGGATATGTTAGTGTTCCGGAAAGGTATATATGTTCTTCTTTGTTTTCAAATACAATCTCTTCTGTAACATAATTATAAGGCGGTTTAGGCTCTTGAGGGCGATTAAATGCGGAAGCATTTTCCGTTTTATGAAATACCAATTGTTCTTTAAATATACTTTGTTTAAACAATCCTGTTATCGTAGAATCCTGAAAATTAATTTTACCTTTAAAATTAACACCTAACGATCTAATCTTCAATCTAATACTATCATTAAAGAGCTGAAAATCAGTAACCGGAATATCATATGCACTTTGTAATGGACTATCTAAAACTGCATTTAAGCTATCTTTTTCCGTTTTGGTGATTTTTAATATTAATGGCAAATTTTTGTTTTGAGACTGAAGATTTGCTTTCCAAAACCCGGAAACGAAAGAATTAGTATCTTGCGAATGAAGTGAAAAAGGACTTAACACAATGATTATCAAAAGTCCTAATTTGGTTTTATGTAGTTGCATAGTGTTGGTAAAAACGATTCAAAATTAATCATTTCGACCATTTGTGGACGATTCTTCCTAAAAACATAAGTCGTCTTCACTTTTTTTAACACATTTACACAATGTACTATTTGCATATAACAGATACACTGCACATTAAGCCATATCCATTTTGGTTATAAAATCAAATTTTCAGCTTCGGAAACAGAGAATTCAGGCTCATTCAAAAAAATGGAGTATCTTAGCTGCCAAATCAAGTGAATATGAAAATTGAAAAAAACACGGTAGTCGGCTTGTCATATACCCTGACTTATGACGATGCTGAAGGTGAATTAATAGAAAAAGTTGTTCGTGAAGAACCTCTTATTACTCTAATTGGTTATGAAAATCTTCTGGAAACTTTCGAACAAAATATATTGGGAAAACAAACTGGGGATAAATTCGAATTTACTATTGACGAAAAAAATGCATACGGCGAATATGATGAAGAGAACGTAGTGGATGTCCCTAAAAATGTATTTGAACAAGAAGGGAAGTTTGATTCGGAAAATGTTTACGTTGGAAATATTATTCCAATCAACGATCCTGATGGAAATGAATACTTTGCAGAGGTTGTTGAAATAAATAATGAAACTGTAAAATTAGATTTCAATCATCCGCTTGCAGGAGAAACTCTTCACTTTGTTGGGGAAATTGTTTCCGTAAGACAAGGAACCCCTGAAGAAATTGAAATGGGTGATGCCTTTGGAAATGATGAAGAATAAACAAATATAAATATCCACAATATTTACATTCAAATAAGATCCAATTTATCCATCTGGCATATAATAAATTACAACTAGATATTAACAATTAAGCCGGCTTGACGCCGGCTTAATTGTTAATATCTAGTTAATGAGTTAACTTTTAACATTGTGTAACCCTGATTAGTAAGTATCTTTAAAACGTTTTAGTAAAATGAAAATTAATCAAAATCAATGCACTATGAAAAAAGTCTTTTTAGTATTTGCAGCCATTGCTTTCGTTATTGCATGTAGTAAGGACGAAACTACAACTCTCCCAACATCTCAAATACTAAATCCTCAAAAAGTACAATGGGGATTATGTATTGAATATACTGCAACTTGGTGTGGGCCATGTGGTAATTGGGGGGCTCCTTTAGCTCATGAAGTATATAATATGGGAAAAGTAGCCGTAATTGCATGTCATGTAAGCAATGATCCGATGTATGATGCTACACTATATTCCTCATTAACAAATGATAGATCAACAGGAGGTGGAGTTCCTGCATTCTGGATGGGAGATACAAAAACTTCGAGTTCCTCTGCAATGACTCAATTACTTACAAAAATTCCAGATGCGTCTGTTGATTTAACTTATTCAATCTCAAACGGGAAAATGAAAGTAAATACACGTTCAAAGTTTTTTAATGCTGTTTCTGGTGACTATTATTTAAGCGTATTTGTGCTAGAAGACGGAATTGATGGTTCCAGTACGGCTGGAGATTATACGCAAAACGGTGTTTCAAATCCAACGACATACAAACATGACTTTGTCCTAAGAGCATCTGCTACAAGTAACTGTTATGGAGAACAAATTGCAACCGGATCAATTGCAGCTAATAAATCTATCGACAAAAGCTATGAGATCACATTAAAGTCTGACTGGAAAAAAACACTTTACCCATGTGCTGTCTTATGGAAAAAAGAAACAGGTACACCTGCTTATAAATATGTAAATGCAATCTATAAAAAATAATTTGTAACTCTTGATTTTTTTCAAAAAGCCTGGCAATCAATGCCAGGCTTTTTTTGTACTTTCACAATTTCAAATCAGCCTAAAAAGCATGGAAACATTTCTCGAAAAATCAATTCAATATATCATTTCTAAACCCGGTTATAACCCGGAAAAAACATGTTTGGTATATCCAAACAGAAGAGCTGGATTATTTCTAAAAAAGTACTATTCTGAATCAAATTCAAATACTAACTGGCTTCCAGATTTATTTGCCATTCAAGATTTTATCTTTTCTATTACAGATTTACAAAAAGTGGATCCCGTTGAAATTTCATTTATTCTGTATGAAATTCATTTAGAGACAGAAATAGATAACCGTCGTTCTTTTGAAGAATTTTTACCTTTTACCCAACTTCTGATTAGTGATATTAATGAAATAGATTTTTACAATGTAAATACAAGCAAGCTATTTGGATATCTTACCGAAAGTAAAGCAATTCAACTATGGAATCCTGAAAAATCAGATCTTACTGAATTTGAAAAATCTTATCTGCGTTTTTACCGTTCTCTTGAAACATATTATAATCAATTAAAGAGCAAACTATTATGCAATAACAAAGCTTATGAAGGCTTAGCATATCGGATTTTTCTTGAAAAACTTGAATCAGGAATGATTAACATTCCTTGGGATAAAGTTTACTTTATCGGTTTTAATGCATTGAATTATTGTGAACAGAAAATAACTCAAATATTGGAGCTTGAAAACAAAGCAGAAATGCTTTGGGATGCGGATACTTTCTATTTATATGATAATGAGCATGAAGCAGGCTTGTTTTTACGCAAATACTTAAAAAACAACACTACTGAAAAGTGGATTTCAAATTATTTCGCATCAGAAAATAAGAAAATTGAAATAATGGGAATCCCGGGGAACGGGAACCAGGTATTGCTTGCCGGAAAATTGATTCAAGAAAAAATCAATCATGAAATTGAAAATCTGCAAAATACGGCAGTAGTACTCGCCGACGAAAATCTACTCCTTCCCTTTTTAAACTCACTCCCCGAAAGTATTCAGAATGTAAATATTACAATGGGATATCCGTTAAAATTAATCTCTTACTATGATTTTGTAATCCGGTATATTCAATTACACGAACATCGAATATCTGGTAATTCTAAAAATCAGTTTCTTGCTACAGACGTAATTTCTTTTATTCAGCATCCAGTTTTTATTAATCATTTTTTACAATCTGAAACAATTAATGATATTATTACAGGCCTTCGCTCCTATTTCTTTGTTTCCCCAAAAAAACTGAATGAAATATCACTTCATTTTTTAAACATCAATAAATTCATAAACAGCTACTTAGATACATCTGCTTCAAGTGTAAGTCAAGTATTAAAACAGGTTATTTCAATTATTGATACAATCAAAAATTCAGAAAACATATCTCAGAAAAATACGTTAGAGAGCGATATGTTATATTGTATTGAACTCATTATTTATCAATTAAATAAATATTTACAATCATTTCCATATATCGAAACACTTACTTTGCTTCGGAAAATATTTCAACAATTAGTATCCACTTCAAGATTGCCTTTTTTTGGAGAGCCACTAGCAGGATTACAGGTAATGGGTATGCTCGAAACTCGAAATCTCGATTTTAGAAATATAATTATTGTATCCGTTAATGAAGGAACTTTACCTGCAGGAAAAAATGGCAATTCATTAATCCCTCATGATATACGAAGAGATTTTGGGTTACCCATAACTCGTGAAAAAGATGCGATATTTGCCTATCATTTCTACAGATTATTACAAAGAGCAGAAAAGATAACGCTTATATATAATTCAGAACCTGATAAAATGAATGGAGGTGATATAAGTCGATTTATCCTTCAACTTCAGGATGAACTACCCCGTTTTAACCCTTCTATCAAAATAAAGCATCAAATAATTGAATCTAAATTATCTGCAGAAAAACAAATAAATAAGGTATTTGTTACCAAAAATCATGAAATTATTAATCAACTGAGAAAAAAAGCTGAATATGGATTATCTCCAACATCTTTAAGTGATTATGTACAGTGTCCTTTGAAATTTTATTTAAAATCATTACTATATTTAAAAACGGATGAACAATCAGACAAAACAATAGATGCCAGAATATTTGGCACAATTGTCCATGAGGTTTTACAAACTATTTATACTGAATTTGGAAACAGTCCTTTGACTATTGAAGTGTTAGAATCTATTAACAAAGAGAGAATTACTGCATTGGTAAAAGTATTGTTTGAAAAAAACTGGCCCAATGGAAATATTGAAAGTGGAAAGAATCTGCTTTACTTTCAGATGGCTGTAACTCAAATTATGAGCTTTTTAAAACTGGAAAAAGAAAAAATAAAGCAATGGTTATCTGAAAATCAACCCCTTTCTATTATTGGAATGGAAAAGGAACTCAATTCAAATATAGAACTAACGAATAAATCCGTAAGCATTGTAAAAATTAAAGGAACTGCAGACAGAATAGATAAACTGGGAAATATTTTCAGGCTGATCGACTATAAAACAGGAAAAGTTGATCAGAACAAAGATTTAAAAATAGCAGTACTGGATGATATTTTTACAGACTCAAAACTTGCAAAAAGTTTGCAGTTAATGATTTATAGCTGGTTACTTGCCAAAAATGTTACAGATCATAACTTTCAATGCATTCCCGGAATTATATCTTTTAAAAAGATCAATAGTGGCCTATTTAATATTAAGATTGATAAAGATGATTTGATTGTAGATAATTCTGTTATTCAAGTATTTGAAGAAGGATTCATTCGGCTTCTAGAAGAAATATTCAATCCGGATATCCCATTCACCCAAACTACAAATATCGAAAACTGTAGTTATTGTGATTATGTAAACATTTGCCATCGTTAAACTTGTATTTATGAACAATGAATTTCACAAACGAATACGTAGCTTCGGCTATGCTTTTAATGGGTTTAAATGGGCTTTTAAAACTCAAAAAAACCTTCAGATTCATGTAATTGCTCTTATTCTGGTAGTGATCTTAGGCATTTTCTTTAATGTAAACATATCAGAATGGATTGTTCTTTTTATATGTTTCGCATTGGTAATCAGTGCCGAATTTTTCAATACTGCACTTGAAAAACTTACTGACATTATATCCCCAGAATACAATGAGCAAGCCGGAAAAGTAAAGGATGTTGCTGCCGCTGCTGTTTTATTCTCAGCATTAATTTCAGTAATTTGCGGATTGATTATCTTTGTGCCTAAGATTTTACAACTACTCTAATTCAAAAATATGATTTTAATCGCAGACAGTGGCTCAACAAAAACAGAATGGTGTTTAGTACAAAACAATGGTGAACGTAAAACATTTCAAACCATCGGAATGAATCCTTATTTCATTGACCAACAAGGGGTAAATTACGTTTTAATTAAAGATTTACATCCATATATTGATCAGAAAAGTGTAACAAAACTTTACTTCTATGGTTCAGGGTG
>Ga0209639_1003526_pt1 | contig 10342 bp, 12 predicted proteins | sample EPASupsiteHSE605_FD_187268 | JGI IMG/M metagenome (GOLD analysis project Ga0209639, IMG submission 187268) | Bioremediated contaminated groundwater from EPA Superfund site, New Mexico - Sample HSE6-05 (SPAdes) (version 2) | ecosystem: Environmental > Aquatic > Deep subsurface > Groundwater >...
GACCAACGGCGGCAAGCAGGACGCGATCACCGAGCTGGGCATCAAGCGGCTCTTGCGGGAAGACCGGATCGAACTCGAGGCCCTGACCTACATCCGCGGCCGCTCGATCTCCCGCCAGTACGTCATCATCGACGAGGCCCAGAACCTGACCCCGCACGAGGTCAAGACCATCGTCAGCCGGGCGGGCGAGGGCACCAAGATGGTTCTCACCGGCGACCCCGAGCAGATCGACAACCCCTATCTCGATGCCAGCAGCAACGGCCTCACGTACACGGTGGAACGGCTCAAAGGCCAGGGGGATTGCGGCCACATCACCCTGACCCGGTCCGAGCGCAGCCACCTGGCCTCCCTGGCCGCCGAATATCTGTAATACGACCTGCCCCTGCGGCAGCAAAAGGAACACATCCCATGCGTCAGTACATGATCGACGAGATTACCTTTCTCGAACGCGACAACCTCGACAGCTATCTCAAACGGACCCTCAAGCCGGGCGGCCTGGAAGGCGTCTTTTTCCTCGGCGTGCCCCCCGATCTCCTGGGCCCGGAGCAGCAGGCCCACCAAGACTGCGGCCCCTTCTACTTCACCGTGATCCTGGAGCAGAACTCGCTCCGTTTTGAGCTCCTGGTGCGCAGCGCCAGCAACATGCACTGCTCCTGCATCGCCCGCGCCACCCAGGCCCAGCGCCAGTTTGTCCTTGATTTCGCCGACCGCATGCTCGCTTCGGAGATGATCCGGGCATGAAGAGACAACCAATCCCGCTGGAGGAGCGCATTATCTTTGCCCTGGACCTGGCCGATCCCGGCGCGGCCCTGGCCCTGGTGGATCGATTGGCCGGACAGATTCGTTTTTTCAAGGTCGGGCTGCAACTCTTTTTTGCCGGCGGCTGGCCGGTGGTGGAGTACATCGTGGCCAAGGGCTGCAAGGTGATGCTCGACCTCAAGCTCTACGACATCCCGGCCACGGTGCGGCTGGCGGTGCAACAGTTCGCCGACCGAGGCGTCACCTTCACCACGGTGCACGGCTACGGTCCAGTGGTGGAGGCGGCCCTGGCCGCCGACACCGGGGTGCAGATCCTGGCGGTCACCGTCCTGACCAGTTTCGGGGCTGAGCAGGTCCGTGAACTGAATTATCAGGGTTCGGTGGACGATCTGGTGTTGCAGCGGGCCGAAACCGTGCTTCGCCTCGGCTGCCACGGGGTCGTGTGCTCGGCGCGGGAGGCGGCGTTGTTGCGCGGCCGGCTCGGCCAAGACTTCATCATGGTCACCCCCGGCATCCGCCCGGTCGGGGCCGATCCCGGCGACCAGCAACGGGTGGCTACTCCCGGTCAGGCCATTGCCGACGGCGCCGATTATCTGGTCATCGGCCGGCCTATCCGCGATGCCGCCGATCCGGAGGTCTGCATTGCCGCCATCCAGCGGGAAATTACCGCGGCCCTGAGTTAACCCTCCATTGAATAGGTGAGGTAGCCCATGTTGATCGATCTCTTACGCGTCCGGAGAAGCATCCGCCGATTCACCGACCAGCCGATTGAGGCGGAAAAACTCGATCTCCTCCTGGAGGCAGCGCTCCGCGCGCCCTCGTCCAAGGGCAACACCCCCTGGGAGTTCATCGTGGTCACCGACCGGGAACGATTGAGCAAGCTGGCGGTGGCCAAGGCCCACGGGGCCACCTTTCTCCAGGGCGCCCCGCTGGCGATCGTGGTCTGCGCCGACCCGGCCAAAAGCGACGTCTGGGTGGAAGATGCTTCCATCGCCGCCACCTTGATCCACCTGCAGGCCACCGATCTCGGTTTAGGGAGCTGCTGGGTGCAGATCCGGCTGCGGCAACGCGAGGACGCAACCAGTTCGCAGACCTACCTCGCCGACCTGCTCGGCCTGCCCGAGGGGATGATGGTGCTGGCCATTGTCGGCATTGGCTACCCGGTGGATAGCAAGAGCGGTCACCCCCACTCCTCGCTTTGCTTCAACCAGGTCAGCTCCGAGCGGTTCGGCCAGCGAAGCTGAACTCGGTCGAGGGAGCGGCGCCGGCGGGCAAGCCCTTTTTTTGCTGACAGCATAGCTCCCCTGCACCACAACCCCTTCCTTGCCCAACGACACCTGGTCTATCACCCGGCCGTCTTCTTCCAGCCAGCGCCCACAAACAACAAGCCGTGAGGAAAATCTTGGGCCTTCACGGATATTTTTTGTCCACACCTTGATTTTCTCTTTTTTCCTGTGCGATAATGTTCGCAGCAATTGGGTTCCGTCGCTCCGTGCGCTCAGCCCCCCTCGACTCTATTCATCCAACAAGGCGAAGATTATGCGTTGCCCCAAATGCGGCTTTATTTCGTTTGATCACCTGGAGACATGTAAAAAATGCCACAAGCATCTCGGGGAGATCATCGCCGAAGTCAATGGAACAACCTATGACGCCACGGTGCCACTGTTTTTAAACATCTCGTCGACAGGTGGAGGCGCCGACGCGCTTGCCATGCCGCAGGCCGAAGGAAAAGGAACCGCCCCACTCTTTGAAGACGAGGAGACCTTTGAACCTGAAGAAAGCACTGAACATGAATTTGTCCTCGACCAGGGATTCGAGACAGCACCGCAGCGAAAAGAAATCGAGTTTCCCGGAACCGATCAAGATCTGATGATGGAATTCGATGAACTGGTGGAAGTTTCTCCCCGGGACGAATTTACGCTTGATGTAGAGGGACAACCCGAGGAAATGCAATCCCCGTTGCCTTCCATGGACTTTGGCGATCTCGACATCTCCGATTTAGCGCCACCGACCAAAGAGCAACCCGAACCCATTCGCTTTGAGGAACAACCTGTTTTGAGCGATCTGGAGCCTGTTGCGACCCTTTCTCCCGCGCCACCTCCTCCGCCTTCCCCGTCCAAACGTCAGGCAGGCCTTGAAGACCTCACCTTCAACGGATTGGACCTCGACACCCCTGCTAAGCTGGTCAGCGGCAGTGCCGCCGGCAAGCGCTTCCTGCCCTCGGTGAAAACCGGAACCGCCCTGGATAAATTCGATATCGACCTCGGCGATTTATTTACCGAGAACAAAAAATAAAAAAATGTTGACAATAAACCTGCCTTTTTGCTAAGTATGCAGGTCTTCAAATTCGGGTGCCGAGATAGCTCAGTCGGTAGAGCAACGGACTGAAAATCCGTGTGTCCCTGGTTCAAATCCTGGTCTCGGCACCAATAAAATCAAAGGGTTAAGTCAATTCGACTTAACCCTTTTTTTGTTTAATCAGTAGCCGGTCAGTAAACTTGTCTCAACTTGGGCAAGGAGTAACTCAAACCCGATTCCCTGCCTTTGCATCCGCGGTTGTACCGCTAAAGGCCCAAGATGTAGCCCGACAATCTTCTTTCCGTTGTAGGCATTCGTAAATCCAATATACGCCACAACGCTATCGCGAATCAGACAGACCCATTCGTGCATAGTCCGATTATGCTCATGCAGCTTGTCGAATAGCTGGACTTCGTATCGGCTAGGGGCAAAGGCATGATCCAACAAGGATGCTGCCTTCGGATAGTATTCAGGGGTGAGTCTGCGGATTTTCATGGTTCAAACGATATTCAGGATGATGTATCCGAGATACTGTAGCCGGGATAACGATTAAGGCAAGCGCTCCAAGACATCCAGTTTTACCTGGTTTGTTCTGGTTGCCATGGCTTTGCTTGATCCTTGACGAACTTCGGTCGCCATTGGTTCCAATGCCGAATCGCCAACTCTTTCAACTCCGCCGTCGTCTTGCCGTAAGGACTGCCCATTGCCCTCCGGGCTTCTTCCGCCGAGGTAATCATGCTGAATCCCCCTTCTGGATTGGGATGTGCGAAGTATACGCTTTTCGCCGTATACTGCCTTATTCTTTGCTATGATTCACTGCACCCTGCAGAAACACCCGGTAATCCACGCCCAGGGCCTCCGCCAGCTTCCGGGCGGTTTCCTTGCCGATAGCGCGCTTGCCGTTCTCCATTTCGCTGATGTGACGCTGAGGAATACCGGTATTGTCCGCAAGCTGGCGTTGTGTCAATCCTTCGCGGTTCCGGGCGCCGGCGAGGTAGGTGCCGGGTTCGTTCTCTTGCAGGCACGGGGAAGGTTTCTTTCCAAGAAATCGCTATGCCAGCATTATCCGGCATGACAACCTACCTCTCCGAATTTGTGTCTCACAAAATAGAGACAAATGCATTTGTGGCTCATATTTTCGGTTTCGTGAGTCACAAATTATCAATCAATGAACGGATGAAAATTCCGGAATGGCTCGCTTCATAAATTCGTCAAACAGCGGCACGGTAAAAGCCATATCCCCGTGTGCAGGGCTGTAGATCATCCCTTTTTTGATCAGGTTGGCGCGAACCGGACCGAGGGTGTTCATTTTCACACCCAGGGTTTCGGCGATTTCGGCAGTTCTGTATGGGCCGGCACCGAGTTCGGACATAGCTCGCAGATATGTTTTTTCGCGCGGGGTGAGGCGATTGAAGCGCACCCGGAAAAAATTTTCATCGCGCCGCTGCTCAACAAGACTGATGGTGTTTTTGACGACGGCGGCGGTAATCGGAGACTGTTCGGCTTGGTTCCATGCCTGATAGCCCCATTCCTGAAGAAAATAGGGGTACCCTTTGGTGAGATGAAAAATTGCTTGGAGCGCTGCCTCTTCGATGGTTTCGCCGGCGCTCTCGATGGGCTCCTTGATGGCCGAAATGGAGTCGTTTGCCGATAGCGGGCCGATATCCGGGAAGCTGAACAGCCGCTCGGCGTAGGATTTCGATTCGCCGGCAAGTCCGGGCAGTATGGGCAGACCAGCACCAACAAGTACCAGGGGCAGCTGCTGTTGCTGCATCTTGTGCATCGCCATGATGAGGGCGCTGAGTTCCGGCGGGCGAAGATACTGGATTTCGTCAATCAATATCGCAACGGGTGTGCGGCGCTCGCTGGCGGCCTCTGCCACGGCTTGAAAAAGGTTGGGCATATCTATTTCCAGGTCGCCACTATCGGCCGCCCCTTGTTCGGAATCGATATCCAAACCAAATTCGTACCCTTCCGCAGAAATTCGGATGCCGCTGATGAAACTTTTCAGGACGGCAAGGCCCCGTCGCACCTTATCCCCCGCACCAGCCAACCTGTTGAGCTCGAAAAGAAGGCGTCGAAGCTGCGGAATCAGGAGCAGGGCAAGGGACTTGTCCTCATGGGCCTCGATAAAGATGGTGCGATATCCTTCCTTGAGTGCCATGCGTTCCATCTCGTTGAGGAGCACGGTTTTGCCTACCCCGCGCAGACCCGTCATCAAGAGGCTCTTTTCCGGGCGACGTGCCTTGACCCGCCCGAACAGCACGTATGCTTGCTCAAGAATAGCCGCCCGGCCGGCCAATTCCGGAGGAGGCGCACCGGCTCCAGGGGAAAAAGGGTTTGTTATTCTATCCATTGCATGACCTGTATTGAAAAATATCAAAGTATACGATTAATAACTTATAATCTATTATACTTCGGTATATTTCGCTATAATTCATTTCTCTCCCGATTATCCCACCTTTTTCAGTGGCACAACCTTTTCAGGCCGGTCCTTGCTTGCCAGCATGGCCCTTGTCGCCTGTTCCAATGCATCCCGCACCGTGGCAACCTGCAACCGCGCATAGACCGCCGTTGAAGAGTGGTGTTGTGTCCAAGAGCACCGCCGAGAACGGCAAGGCTGGTGCCCTGATTCGCCATGACCGATCCGCAAGACCGTCGCAGGTCATCCACTGATGCTTGAATTTCTCCAGCCACTCTTCGGCAACGGCTTGAAAGGTGTTGTCCGTTGCGTTTGTACCTTTGCGAATTTTTTGACGAGGCCAGGATCAACACCCTCTGCAAGTTGCTCTTTTGCCTGTTGGGCGCTTTTTCGTGCCTTTGAAATCGATACGTTGGGATAGACGCCCAGGGCGAGCAGCTTTTGTTTGCCGCCGTACCGGTACGCCATGCGCCAATATTTGGAGCCATTCGGCCTAACTTCCAGAAACAATCCGCCACCATCCGCCAACCTCTTGGTTGTTGCTCCTGGTTTGACGTTTCGTAGCGCCAGTTCGGTTAATTTGTTGGCAATTCCACCCATGTTGGTACCTCCCGTTGTGAAGAAGACCGGGTTTTTGGTTCGAACATATCGAAATGGCAGGAATTTTTCGAATAACTGTTGGTACCGTGTTGGTACCAACAGGAGGGGTGTTGGTACATGCCCCTGATAGTACCAACAAATATAACCAGATTTGCTCAAACTGTAACGGACGCCCCTGGACGCAAAAAGCCCGCAATCCGTGTCGAATTGCGGGCTTGATGGACATCTTCAGATGGTGTTGGACGACGACATGGCGGAGAAGCAGGGATTCGAACCCTGGGTGGAGTTACCCCCACAACGGTTTTCGAGACCGTCCCGTTCAACCGCTCCGGCACTTCTCCGCGTCGGGGCTATTGATACCGTTTTCTCCTCGGAACGTCAACAGTTCCATCGCGCTGTTGACTTTGTCATGGGCCGTGGGTACAAATGAGGCAACGATATTCTCACCCAAGGAGCGGCCATGCGTATTCCTGGACTGCAATCAAAAGCCCTCGGAATTTTGTTTCTTTTCTGCACCCTGCTGCTGGTGAACGGCTGCGCGGCGATGTATGGCCTGAAGGAAGATCCCAAGATTTCCATTGCCGACATCCGCATTCAGGAAGTCAAGGCGATGGAGGGTGTCTTCCTCATTAAATTGAGGGTGTTGAACCCGAACGATGTGCCGCTGGACCTCCACGGCATCAACTGCGATCTCGAGATCAACCAGCGCCACTTCGCCAGCGGCATCGGCGACAGCAACCAGAGTGTTCCGGCCTTCGGTACCGCCGTGGTTCCGGTCGAGGTTTATGCCTCGGTGCTGGACATGATCGCCTCGGTGGCCGACCTGCTCCACACCGCCGGCAAGGCCCCTTCCAAGGACAAACCGGTTCCCTATACCCTGCAGGGAACCGCCCGCATCGGCATCCATGGGTTTAAAAAGGAAGTGCCCTTCAAATCCTCGGGAGAGCTCTCTTTCAAGGGGTTGACCCTGCCGCGGTGAGGCTTGCAAGCGCACGCGATTGCGGTTCCGGTTGTCCGCCATGCAGGTTTCCTTTCCTCCGCCAGTCGCAGCCGCTCTTTGTTCATCCGTTCCGCTTTTCAGCGACCATGACCGGTTTTTTCGCCGTAACTCCCTATCCTGCCTCTCTTCTGTCACAATTGTATTGACAGGATCGAACAGTGCAATAGAGTACACTCCCTTTTTATGACGGATTCAGCGGGACAAACACAAACAATGCTCACCGAGCAACAGGGACAGGTGCTCGTCCGTTTGGCGAGGCAGCAGATCGAACTCCATCTGGGGATCCGGCCTTCACTGCCGGTGACGGCCGAGGAGTTGGGGCAACCGGCTTTGCGCCAAAAGGGAGGGGTTTTTGTCTCCCTGCATAAGCGGGGTGACCTGCGGGGCTGCATCGGCAGTCTGGTCGCGATGGAGTCCATCGTCGACTCCATCCGCCGCAATGCCCGCAACGCGGCCTTCCACGATTACCGTTTCAAACCGGTGACGGCCGCCGAACTGTCGGCGCTTCATGTGGAGATCTCGGTTTTGACCGATCCCCAGCCACTGCCGTACGAAAGCGCTGACCATCTCCTCCGCCTCCTTCGGCCGGGGGTCGACGGGGTCATCCTCAATGGGCCAGGGGGGGCGAGCGCCACCTTCCTGCCCCAGGTGTGGCAACAACTGCCCCTGCCCGAGCAGTTTCTCAACCACCTCTGCCGCAAGGCCGGTTTGGCGGAAGGGGCCTGGCGTTCCGGCACGCTGCAGATCCTGACCTATCAGGTGCAATTCTTTGAAGAACCCCGCTCCGGCGGAAAGGACGTATGAAAGAACTGTTTCTCCCGCCGGAACTCTCCTGTGAGATCGGCGAAATCTATGGCTCCATGGCCACGGCCTACGATGAGGTCGCCCAGATTATCCCCCTGACCTGCGAAGGCTGCCCGGACAACTGCTGCGATTCCTACTTTCTCCACCACACCTACTGTGAATGGGCCTACCTCTGGGAGGGCATCCGGGCGCTGGACGACGACCGGTTGGATCGGATCATCCAGCGCGCCCGGGACTATGTGGCCCAGAGCCGTCTGTTGATCGTCAAGGGCGAACGGCCGCAGCTCATGTGTCCGCTCAATGAGTCCGGGCTGTGCGGTCTCTATTCGCACCGGCTGATGATCTGCCGGACCCACGGCGTCCCCGCGACCCTGACCCGGCCGGACGACCAGCACCTCCGCTTTCCCGGCTGCTTCCGTTGCCAGGAGACCGTCACCGCCAACTACGCGGCCGAGACCGATGCCCCGGCCATGGACCGGACCATCCTCTACCAGCGGCTGGCCCAACTGGAATCCCGTTTTCTCGGCGACCGTCGCGGTCGCTTGCCCAAGATCAAGCTGACCATCGCCGAGATGATCGTGGGCGGTCCGCCCAAGGATATCAAAACCCACCGGGAATAACCTCCCAGCTCTCAAGTCATCATGGATACCACGGTACAACAGGCGCACGACGCCATCCTTGCCGGCGGCCGGATCGACCGGCCCACGGCGCTGCAACTGCTCGGCAGCACGCAGGAAGACCTCTGGCGGGCCGCCGACGCCCTGCGCCGCCATTTTCTCGGCGATCACTTCGATCTCTGCTCGATCATCAACGCCAAGAGCGGCAACTGCACCGAGAATTGCCGGTGGTGCGCCCAGTCGGCCCGGCACCACACCAACATCGACGCCTACACGGCCATTCCCGAGGCGGAGGCCCTGGCGCAGGCCAAGGACAACGATGACCACGGCGTCCACCGCATCTCGCTGGTGACCAGCGGCCGCAGCCTGTCGCCGGCGACCCTGGCCGAGCTGACCCGGCTCTATGCTCAAATGACCGCCACCACCTCGATGCTGTTCTGCGCCTCGGCCGGTTTCCTCACCGAAGAGATCGCCGCCGCGCTGTATGCGGCCGGAGTGCGGCGCTATCACTGCAACCTGGAGGCAAGCCGAAACTTTTTCCCCCGAGTCTGCACCACCCACACCTGGGAGGAGAAGGCCGCGACCCTGCGATTGGCCCGGAAGACGGGGATGTCGCTCTGCTCCGGCGGCATCATCGGCATGGGCGAGTCCATGCCGGACCGGATTGACATGGCCTTGGAGTTGCGCGAGCTGGCGGTCAAATCGATCCCGATCAATATCCTCACCCCCATTGCCGGGACGCCGCTGGCCGACCTGCAACCGCTGGCCGTGGACGAGGTCCTGACCACGGTGGCCCTGTTCCGCTTCATCAACCCGGAGGCGGTGATCCGCATGGCCGGCGGCCGGCAGCAACTGGGCGAGGAGCAGTATCGCTGCTTTGCCGCCGGCGCCAACGGCGCCATTGTCGGCAATTACCTGACCACCACTGGCTCCTCGGTCGCCGACGATCTCCGCCAGTTCGCGGCCCAGGGCTTCACCTTCGAGCGGCCGTAAGATGCCCACCGACGGACTGCTCCGGTTCGACCGGGACCATCTCTGGCATCCCTACACCTCGACCACCACACCCCTGCCGGTCTATCCGGTGGCCTCGGCCGCAGGCACGCGCATCCGGTTGCTGGACGGCCGCGAACTGATCGACGGCATGGCCTCCTGGTGGTGCGCCATCCACGGCTACAGCCACCCGGTGCTCGTGCAGGCCCTGGCCGAGCAGGCCGAGCGGCTGGCGCACGTCATGTTCGGCGGCCTCACCCACGAACCGGCGGTGGCCCTGGCCCGGCTCTTGGTCGAACTGTCGCCGGCGCCGCTGGACAAGGTCTTTCTCTGCGATTCCGGCTCGGTGAGCGTCGAGGTGGCCCTGAAGATGGCCCTCCAGTACCAGCAGGCCCTGGGAAGGCCGGAAAAACACCGGCTGGTGACCGTGCGCGGCGGCTACCACGGCGACACCTTCCATGCCATGTCGGTCTGCGACCCGGTCACCGGCATGCACACCCTGTTCGAGGGTTCCCTGCCGCGCCAGCTCTTTGCCCCCCGCCCCGAATGCCGGTTCGGCGGCGAATGGGACGAGCACGACCTGGAACCCATGGCCCGGTTGCTGGCCGACCATCACCACGAGACTGCGGCGGTGATCGTCGAGCCCATCGTCCAGGGCGCCGGCGGCATGTGGTTCTATCATCCCGACTATCTCCGCGGCCTGCGACGGCTGTGCGACCACCACCGGGTGCTCTTGATCTTCGACGAGATCGCCACCGGCTTCGGCCGCACCGGCAAACTGTTCGCCGCCGAGCACGCCGCCGTGGACCCCGACATCATGTGTCTGGGCAAGGCGATCACCGGCGGCACCAT
>Ga0209639_1003532_pt1 | contig 10331 bp, 7 predicted proteins | sample EPASupsiteHSE605_FD_187268 | JGI IMG/M metagenome (GOLD analysis project Ga0209639, IMG submission 187268) | Bioremediated contaminated groundwater from EPA Superfund site, New Mexico - Sample HSE6-05 (SPAdes) (version 2) | ecosystem: Environmental > Aquatic > Deep subsurface > Groundwater >...
ATATCTGTGACTGATAACTTATTTTCCCGAGTCCAACTATCCCAAATTCTGGGGCTTTGTTGTTGGTGTCCATGTAACTTGAGATACGCTGAGCGAAATCAACATATTCATTCAAGTATATGTTACCACTGGTCATCTGTTCGTAACTTGAAGAGGGTAGTGTTTCACTGTTCAAGTATACTGGTGCGGTGTTCTTGTTATTCAGGTTTACAGTGGCTGTAGTTAATAAATGAAGGAACTGTGCCATGTTTACCTGAGTGCTTCCCAGGGTTACGTAGTTGGGCAGTGCTTTGTTGTTTTCGATGTAGTTTTTTACCCGGAGTGCTCCATCGGCAATTTCACTTATAGTGAAACTGGTACCGGTAGTTGAGTTTCCGTTGATGGGTATGTTTGCAGTAGACCATGGTTTCACTACCGCATAGTTGGGTAGTGCGTTGTTGGTGTCGCTGTAGGCTAAAACCCTGGTGTACATGTAAACCAGTGACTGATAACTAATTTTACCCAGACCATTCAACCCATATATAGGAGCCTCATGGTTACTGTTCATATAGGAAACAATCCTAGATGCCAGATCCAGATAATCCGACTTAACAACCTGCCCACTGGTCATCTCTTCCGAGAAACCAGCAGGAACAGTTACCGTCGGCAGAGTTATCCCACTAGTACTGCCACTACCGATCTGCACCGAAGCCTGACAGGCCAGATACAAATACTGGGCAATATTCACAGAAACACCCGCAACACTCACCGTACTAGGCAAACACTTATTGGTTTCAATGTAAGCCTTAACATTCACCGCAGCATCTGCAATTTCGCTGGGAGTGAAGGTGGTGCCTGATGGGGATGAAGATCCCATAGGGATGTTGGTGGCGGACCATGGTTTCATTACCACATAACTGGGTAATGCATCGTTGGTGTCGCTGTAGGCTAAAACCCTGGTGTACATGTAAACCAGTGACTGATAACTAATTTTACCCAGACCATTCAACCCATATATAGGAGCCTCATGGTTACTGTTCATATAGGAAACAATCCTAGATGCCAGATCCAGATAATCCGACTTAACAACCTGCCCACTGGTCATCTCTTCCGAGAAACCAGCAGGAACAGTTACCGTCGGCAGAGTTATCCCACTAGTACTGCCACTACCGATCTGCACCGAAGCCTGACAGGCCAGATACAAATACTGGGCAATATTCACAGAAACACCCGCAACACTCACCGTACTAGGCAAACACTTATTGGTTTCAATGTAAGCCTTAACATTCACCGCAGCAGCAGCAATCTGCTCCGGAGTGAAGGTTGTGGTGAGAGTGTTTTGGAAGAAATCTTTATCCAGCCATCCGTATCTGAAGAGCACAAATCCTGATGAGCCTCCAGCTATGGCTGATTCTATATCTTCATTGATTTCTTCGGCTGATAATGCTACCACGTTGTCGTCGCTTTGATATGTTTGTAATCCAGCAACTACTGGTTTGGTAGAGTGGCTGACTATGTAAGCAGTGGCCGAGGTTATCCATTCATTGTCTTCGTTGTAGTTCCCCTCGTAAATCATGGGGACCAGGAAGTCCAGGTAGTTGGATAACTGGGTGTAGTCCTGCCCGTAGTAGTATGCGTTGACTGCTCCTTCAGGCATTAGTGCAGCTGAAACTGCTACTTTTGCCTTTATGGATTTTACTGTGGTGTACACTCTCTGGACGAAGCTGGTTATGGCTTCTGTGCCTCCGGAGTGTTGGTAAGCGGTTCCAGGATAGCGAACGTAGTCTAGGTGAATTCCAGCGATGTTGTAGTTTGTTGTGATATCTGCTATGGTATTTACCAGTGCGTCAGTGGTATCACTGTCTTTAGGATCAACCCAGTGCCCGTTTTCATCTACGAAACAGGTTATCCAGGCATGGATCCGTATTTCTGTACCTTGTAGTTTGTTAATTATGGTCGTCAGGACCGTTTGATATGTTGGAGATGATATGCGGTTTGCCTTGACGAATATGTCCGTTATTCCGGCTCTTATTAATTCGTTGACATCGACGTTATTTACGTCGTCCGTATTTAACCATAACCCGTGGACATTATTGTAGGTTCCATCTGATGCTGCCGCAGTGTTATTCTGAATGGTGTTTGTTTGGTTACTGTAATCGGATGAACTATTTTGAGTGTTGTTGGTGCTTTCTGATGTCTGGTTTTCTTGCTGATTGTTTTCTGTATCGCTAACCACCGTGGTGGTTGTATTCTGAATATTAACTGAGTCTGTGGTGTTTTCTACTATCTCACTGATGTTGGTTGTGTTCGTGAAATTAACTGAATCTGACTGATTTGGGGTGGCATAGTTAATACTAGGGGCCAGCATGGCTACTGTGAGTAAGAGTAGCGTAGCTAGCAACAATTGTTGTTTCAGTATTATGCCCCCTCAATGTCTGCATGTCAGTTGAACACAGATAGAGGTTCCTGACACAATAAGATCGTCCTTTTGTGCATATAAATCTTTTCATTCATTTTTGCCAAAAAAACCCTTAAATCAAGCTTTTTTAGATTTAAAACCCTCAGAATCAGAATTGGTGATGATGATTCCCAGCTATGATCTTCCTTTGATGTCACCCTCATCATCGGAGGCTCACCCAGAGGCGTGCCCTCAAATTTAGAAGTAATGTTCTCTTAAAACAATATTCCAAAACCCCACCCAGATTTAAGACATTATTTAGACATTATTGAGATAAATCTATTGATTATTATGGGTAAAAGTACGTGAAGAATGTAATTAAGGTTGAATTCAGATTAAAATCGATTTTATTAAAAAAATAATAAAATAATTGGTTAATGGAGGCCCATAAACTTTTTGAACTATTATTCATGTTCAATATATCCTTAAATACATCATTTATTCCCCGAAATTATAAAAACTGAATTATAACCCTGCGAAAGAAGTTAAATATCATTAAAAAGGGTTTTTAATGTATAGTTATATCAGTCAGTGAATTAGATACTGAGGTGTTATACCAATGCAACAGTATAGAGTGTTTTTGATGATAATCATATGCTATAAATAAAATATTCTGGGTGAATAAAAAAAATTCGAATGATTCAATAAAAAATTACACCAAAACTTATATTCCATAGGTTTTAAACTCATCTACATGATAATAGAGAAGCTCGAAAGGGCGGTGCAGATTCTGGAGGAATCACCTGAATTTGCACACTTAATTCCTGAAGTCCGGAGCAATATTGTAATGGCACGAGAGAATGCCCAGACCATAAAAGACGTTGCAGGAATCCCTGGACGCATAACCTCCGTTAAAGGCATTCCAAAAGCTGTTTCCAGGCCTGATTTTGGTGCTTCATCCCATATGGCCCGCCTGGTTTTAAGTGTAATGAAACATGACCCTGAAAAACGCAGCGCCATGAACATTAAATACCACCCCGATCTGGTGGAAATATGCCATAGGCTGGGTTTAAGGGTTTCCAGCTACGACCGAAACCAGGAACCATCAGAAGTATCTGAAAAAGAGGGAAGCACCATATCATGGGGTGTTGAAGTGGCAGTGCAGAATCTAGGTGCTGTTCCAGATGTCATATACCATAAGGGTGCCTGGGGAAAAGAGCCCATGATTGTGATGGTGGGAAACCAACCAGAAGAACTGGCAGAAATGGCAGTGTGCCTGGCCAAACTATTTTCTCCCCAGAATAGAATATAAACATAGATACTAATGTATGAAAATCATCATAATTTTTAAAGATCAATCAACCAGTAAAAAACAGTAACTTACACTAGGAAAATACTACCCCCTAGTTGATCACATCACCCCAGTTTAGAATAGGGGCCATTTTTATACCTTTGGAAGTGGCAGCCCACCCTAAAAGAAGAAGTTATTATACCATGATTGAAATATATCATAGAAAGATGGATTACTGAAAAGATGGATTACTGATTTCAAAAAAATTGATAATCATTTGTAGCCCAGGAATAATGATAAGTAACTATTAAACGAATCACCGGGTTTAGTATTAATAGAAACCCATTTAATTACGATTATATAAATATTGAGGGACTAAAATGCATTATAAGATGTATGAAGAGATGATGGAGCAGCCCCGCTCTTTAAAGGACACCATGGAAACGGAAAAATCTCACATGAAAGAAATAAGTGAGAAATTAGAAGAATTCGACAAAATATACTTGGTAGGATGTGGAAGCTCACTTTCAACATGTTTTTCATCTAAAGATGCTATGAACATCATTTCAAACAGGGACCTGGAAGTTTACACAGGTTACGAATTCTTTTACCATAAAAAACTCCAGGAAAAAAATGCAGGAGTAATTTTAACATCCCAATCCGGAGAAACAGCCGACACCCTGGCAGCACTCCGAAGAGCACAAAATAAAGGAATGTACACCGTATCCATTATCAACGAAGAAAAAAGCACCATGATGCAGGAGTCCGAAGACGTAGTTCTAACCCGATGCAACAGAGAAACCGCCATACTGGGCACCAAAACCTACATGACACAACTCATGTGCCTCTACCAGATCCTTTTCACCACAGAAAACTCATCCCAATCCAAAGAAGTCCTTAATGACCTTTTGAAAATCCCCCAAATCACCCAGGACCTCTTAAAGAAAACTGAAGAAGAAAACAAAACCCTAGCCCAAAAATACGCCAATTACGATATATTTTACTGCATGGGAAGCGGCCCCAACTACGGACTAGCCTACAAACTAGCCATGACCATGTTAATGGAAGGCGCACTCAAACACGCCTGCCCCCTGTACTCCGGAGAATTCCGCCACGGACTCATCGAAAGAGTAGAAAAGAACATCCCAGTAATATTCCTCGACGCCAACTACCCTGGAGATGAATTCACTCGCAAATCAATAGAATTCTCCCGAAAAGTAGGGGCAGAGAACATAATATACAAAATGCAGGACTATGCCAATATAAACCCACTGTTGGCACCATTCGTACTGGTTGTTCCCCTAGAATGGTTCATATATTACCTGGCCCACTTCAACAACGAAGACCCCGGAAGCACCAGACACATTGGGAAGGTTCGGTATTAGATTTCACAGTCAACCTATTTTTTTTGATTTAAAGATATTTAAATGGCAAATAATCATTAGTTTGCCGATAAATCTGGATTTAATAAATTGAACCTTAAAAAAAAGAATAAAAACCTATCCAGATTTAATAAAAATTGAATTAAAAAAGAATTAAACTGGTCTGGATTTATTTAATTGTCCAAAATAGGATTTAAACTTATAATAGTATTTTTGAATTTAATATAAATTAAAAAAATAAAGAATTTTCTGGGATACTTGTAATCCCAGATTAATTGATCTCTAATTTTTGGGTTTCTGCAATTTCCTTGGGAAGTTTTATGGTGAGGATGTATTCTTCAAAATTGGCATTGGCCTCTTTGATCTTTATCTCAGCAGGTAATTTAAGGGTGCGGGTAACTTCCCCAGAACCTCTCTCCCTTTTTACGTAATTAACATCTTCACCTTCCATTCCTTCGGGGAAAGTAGCAGTGATGGTCACAGATTCGTTGGTAACATCAACTGATAAGCCGTCTTTTTCAACTCCGGGAAGGTCTGCTATGAGTATAAACTCATTAGATGTGTTAATGAGGTCCACGTATGGTGTGGTGGGTGCTGTGTAATCATTGATGGTTTTTCCCAGGTCTTCCTGTTTCTCGCGCAGTGTTTTTAAAACATCATTAACCATTTTCTCTGCAGTAGTGCGTAGCTCTTCTGTTTTCTCAGATGCACTTTCCCTGAATTCTTTACCTTTATCAGAGACTGTGTCTTTAGTTTCAGAAGCTTTAACTTTAACTTCTTCTCCTTTTTCTGAAACAGAATCTTTTACTTCTACAGCTTTGGCTTTAACTTCTTCACCTTTTTCTGAAACAGAATCTTTTACTTCAGAAGCTTTGGATATAATTTCTTCCTTGGTGTCTTTGCCTTTGGGTTCTAGTTTTGTTTTCTTTCCATCCATAGAAATCCCTCACATACCTTAAAAATACTATCCAAAATTTTAGGGAGATTTCTTATTTGATAAGCTGAGGATTATTCCCCTAATCAGAGAAATTAACGTTTAAAACGTTTAAGATAAGATTATTCTCCCATATTGCTCTTATCTTCCCTGTTGAATTCCTCTAATTTTTTGATTATCTCTGATATGCCACTACCTTCAGATGCAGCGACCATCAGGGGCTCATCACTTGTATTAATATGTTGTTCAATGTACTTAACATTTTCTTCATCATCCACCAGGTCCATTTTATTGAAGATCGACAGAACTGGGGTATTTCTGAATATCTTTTTTATCTCCCAATACAGATTTACCTGGTTTTCCACAGGGAATCCTGAAGTTTGTGATGGATCGAATATGAAAAGGATAAGATCTGCCAGGTGCTCCAGTGCCACCATGGCGTTGAGTTCTATCTGGTTCATCTCCTGCACCGGCCGATCCAGAAGCCCCGGAGTGTCGATAATCTGGTACTTCTGCCAGCGGAGTTCGAAATGTCCTATTTGAATTCCTTTGGTGGTGAATGGGTAATCAGCTACTTCAGGTTCTGCATTGGTGATCTGTCTTAGTAGTGTGGATTTTCCTACATTGGGAAACCCTGCAATAACTGCGGTGGTGGCTTCAGTATCCACGGTTGGCACGTTACGCAACTTCTGCTTGGCATAGTTTAAAAAGTCAAGTTCATCACTTATACGCTTCACCACCGAGGATATTCTTCCAAATGCAGCTCTTCTTACCTGTGAAGCGTTTTCAGGAGGTGATCTTCGTATTTTGAAGGTGTACTGGTTCTGTAGTTTTTCTAAAACTCCGTTAGCCCAGTTCAATGCTCCCAGTGATTTTTTAAGTTCATCAACACCCACCGCTACATCAATGTAGTCCTGGTAAAACATGGGGAGTTCTTCCACATGGGGTGTTTTCTCAAGGATTTCTTCAAAGGTGTCTTTAATCACCTGGCAAGCAGTCTGAACTCTGACTTCCTCTATTCGTTTTGATTTATGCTGACGGTGGATCTTGGATGTTCGGACCCGGGCCGCAGCTTTTTTAGCCCGACGGAATGCTTTGTCAATTACTTCCTCGGAGGTTGGTATGTTAGGTAAAAACATTATTTCACATTTTTCTTAATTTATTTCTGGTTAAATTTGCTTTTTAAAAGGTTCTTGAAATAGTAATTAAAGTTTAAAGCATAATGAATCCTTACTTTTTACTAATTTAATCTTCCTTAAAAATATTCCTTTATATAATAGTGATTGTGATTACTAAAGTATAGTTCTGTTTTATTTGAAATCTCCACTTTTATTAATTGGAATATTCATTTTATTTTAGAATATCTGAATTTTAATTTAACTATTCAGAAAATATCTGTGATTGGAAACTGTATAATTTCACACCTTCCTCTAACCAGCAATCCGGGGATAAACCAGCTTTAATACAGGTATTGGCCAGAAAGTCTCCAATATCCCAGTTCCATTCCACTGGAACCTGGGGAAGCAGCAGACCACGGTACATTCCCTTCTCCACAATAAGCCCATCACGGCCAACTTCTACCTTTTCCAGGTATTCTGCTGGTTTTCCAACTTCAACCAGTTCTGGTTTGGTGAGCACACTTACTTCCACTTGGATCTCTTCTAGTTCTGTTGCGGTGACTGGTGGGAAGCGTGGGTCCTGGGTGGCTGCACTTATAGCAACCTCCACCACTGCCTGGGCTAAGGGTTTTACTGGTTCTGGGTAGCCAATACAGCCCCTTAAATCCCCATCACGATTTAAGGTTACAAAAGCTCCCATTTCCTCCTTTAGGCTAGGGTTAACATCATCAGGAATGTTTATGATCTTTTTATGAGTTATGTAGGTTTCAATGGCGTTTCTTGCTAATTTTACCAGAAATTCCCCTTCTCCATCACTTATCATCATGGACCCTCCCACTGTTGATTTTTAGTTCAACTACGTCTCCACTGTTCATTTCGACTTAACTGGCGCCTCCCACTGTTGCTTCGCTGACCCTGGTGTGTGGGCCACCATCTCCCACTGGAGCTGTTTGACCAGCTTTACCACAGAATCCTACTCCTAAATGGAAGTCAGATCCTACTGCATCCACTTTTTGCAGTATCTCCAGGATATTACCAGAGAGTGAAACATCCCGGAGAGGATCTTTAACCTCACCATCTTCGATTAAGAATGATTCAGCCGCGTTGAACTGGAAAACACCTTTACCTGTGTCTACCTGCCCACCCCTGGATCCTTTAAGGTATATTCCATTATCCATATCTTCAATTAACTCTTCGAAGTTCATCTGGCCTGGTTTAAGGTAGGTGTTGCTCATGCGGACTATGGGCTGATCTCCTACTCCTGACCGTGCGTTTCCACTGGATTGGATGTTTAGTTTAGCTGCTGTTTCCCTGGAGCTTAAAAGAGATACCAGTGTGCCGTCCTGTACCAGTACGTTTTCACTGGTTTTTACTCCCTCTGCATCGTAGGCATAGTAACCGAAGGCATCCATACTGGCATCATCCACTATGGTAACCAGTGGGGAACCTATGGAGGCTCCCATTTTTCCCTTTAAAATGGAGTCGTTCTGGAGTATCAGGTCAGCCTCAGAGGCATGGCCCACTGCTTCATGGATGAAAACTCCGGTGAGCTCCGGGTCCATGATTATAGGGTAGCGTCCGGAGGGAGGTAAACTGGCATCTAGTAACCTGACTGCCTTGGAAGCAGCAGTTCTCCCCATGAGTTCCAGATCTTCGGATTCAATAACCTCAAAACCCTTCGCCCCACCAGTACTCTTGTGCCCGAATTGGATACCATTTTCTGATGCTGCTACAGCGTTTAAAAAGAGAGCTACCCTGTTTTCTTCCATTGTAATGGAGGATCCTTCTGAGTTTAAAAATATGCTGGTTCCCTCTGCATCTACGTAGTTAACAGTGGTACTTACCACCTTATCCAGGTTGGCGGCCTGTTCCACATCAGACATGACCAGTTTCTTATCCTCCAATGAAACATCAGATAGTTTGATGCGGGCGTTGGAAGTTACCTTATCTGTTCTGATTTCAACAGGTGTTAGTTCCACATCACTGGAAAGGACACTGGCCAGTTTAAGTGCAGATTCAGCCACATGATCCAGACGATCCAGTCGTGTGGTGTAGGAAAATCCCCATGCACCCTGTTTCAATACTCGGATACACGCACCAAGATCAGATCCGGATCTGATTTCCTGGATTTTCCCATCCTTCATGACAATAACTGTGTTCTGACTTTCATTGACTCGTATATCGGCATAGTCAACATGTTTTTCCACTGATTCCAGTGTTTTTCCCAGTAAGTCCAGATCTAGCTCCGTTTTCATGTTATCTCCACTTTTAATATGATCTTCATGACATATAATTTTAAAGATTAATTAATTTAGTTTAAGGATTAATTAATTTAGTTAAAAGATTAATTAAATTTAAGGCTTTGAATATAAATAAACAATGCAATGATAAATAAAGGGTGTAAGAATGATCAAAAATAAAATAATAGCAATTATCCTAGCTATTTTGACATTCATAACCGGAACCGCATTTTTTGTAGGCATTATATTTTATTTTGCAGGATATCCTCTTTCATCCATTGGAGAACATCAATTATACTTGTTCTTTGCCGTTTTAATAGGTGCAGTTCTTGCTTCAGTAGTTTACGGTCGTGGAAGCAATGACCGGGCCATAAGAGCAGCAAAAAGTGTGGATGAATTGTTGGGAGTAAAAGTTAAAACCAATGATATGTGGAGGATTCTGCGTGGAGTGGAGCAGATGCCCACATTTGTAATAAATGATTATGTTTCCAAAGATATAAACGGAGTAGAAGCATATGAAGAGGGAATAAGAGAATATAAAAGTAAATTGACTGATGAAAACCTGCAAGATATAAGGAGAATCATAGACAAGCCAATTCCAGAGCTTCAGAATGTGTTGAATGAACTCTATTTGGAAACTGATCTGGAGCAGTTTAAAATATTGGCGGATCCCAGTGCAGAGCCGTTAATTACCATGAATCTGCAGGAACTTAAAAGAATTTTGTTTAATGAATAAATTCCTTCAGGGGATATTCATGACTCTATAAAATTATATGGAAAAATAAATATATAATGTACGGGTTAAATAGCTTAGAAATCATTAATATTATTATTTCTTTCCTATCAAGGGATTATTATTACAAAAAAGCACCGGATGTGAAAAAATTGAAGACCATAGAGGAAATAAACCAGAAAATTAAAGACGGGGACGCAGTAGTGGTTACTGCGGTTGAGATGACCCGTATTGTGCAGGAGAAGGGTGCAGAAGA
>Ga0209639_1003535_pt1 | contig 10329 bp, 10 predicted proteins | sample EPASupsiteHSE605_FD_187268 | JGI IMG/M metagenome (GOLD analysis project Ga0209639, IMG submission 187268) | Bioremediated contaminated groundwater from EPA Superfund site, New Mexico - Sample HSE6-05 (SPAdes) (version 2) | ecosystem: Environmental > Aquatic > Deep subsurface > Groundwater >...
CTCAAGGTTCGAATGGGGACTTACTGCTGATATACAATCACCTGACCTGGAAACAAGAATAGCCATACTGCAGAAAAAAGCACAACTTGAAAACCTTTTTATACCTAACGATGTACTGGTATTTATAGCCGACAAGGTTATTTCAAATATTAGAGAATTAGAGGGAGCCCTTAACAGAGTAATAGCCTATTCTTCTCTTACTGAAACTGATATTTCAGTTGATTTATGTGCAGAAGCACTCAAAGAACTGCTATCAGCTGCAAACACGAAGGTTATCAACACTACTCATATTATAGAAACTGTTTCAAGATACTTTGACTTAAGACCTGAAGAGTTCAAATCACAAAAGAGGAACCGCAGTATATCATTTCCAAGGCAGATTGCAATGTATCTTTGCAGAGATATTATTGGATTATCTCTTCCAAAAATCGGTGATGAGTTTGGCGGACGAGACCACACTACGGTGATCCACGCTGTACAAAAAATAGAAGAGGAGACCCACTCAAACTTAGAGACTAAGAGAACAGTTGAAGAGTTGAGGCGAAACATCACAGGAAAATAGAAATTGTATTATCCACAGTTTTTGTTGATATGAGGATAAAGTACTGTGGGGAAGTTGTTTATATTTTATGAAACTTTGATTGAACTTAAAATTTCATACATAATATCAACATAATAGTCAACAGCTGAAATGTAGTTTAAATAAGGCTTAGTGCCAGTTATAAACCGAATCAACAACACTTACTATTATTACTGATTTTGTTTATATATTATATTTTAAATAAATGTGGAGGTAATCTCAATGAAAATAATATGTTCGAAAGAAAACCTTATGGACGGTATCAACATAGTACAAAAGGCAGTTTCAACTAAAACCACACTTCCTATATTAGAAGGCATATTAATTAATGCTGACGAAAAGATTAAGATGACAGGTAACGACCTTGAAATAGGAATAGAGTGCTACGTTGAAGCAGATGTTAAGAAAAAAGGCTCTATTGTACTCAATTCAAAGATGTTTGGAGATATAGTAAGAAGGCTTCCTGATGCAGAAGTAATGATGGAAGTAAAGGAAAACAATGCTGTAGTAATAGAATGTGAAAATTCATTATTTGAAATAAAAGGTATAGCACCAGAGGGATTTCCTGCACTTCCGTCCATAGAGAAGGAGAATGGAATAAAAATAAGCCAGAAGCTTATAAAAGATATGATAAAACAGACTATATTTGCGGTAAGCGTTGATGAAAACAGACCTATATTGACAGGATCTCTATTTGAGTATAAGTCAGGACGTCTTTCAATTGTATCTATAGATGGTTACAGACTTGCGCTAAGAACAATGACGCCCGATATTGCAGTAGAAGACAGAGACTTTGTTATACCAGGAAAAACGTTAAATGAGATAGGAAAAATTATACAACCATTGGATGATGAGCTATCTATATATGCTGCCGGGAACCAGATCCTTTTCGATATGGGAAAATGCATAATGGTATCAAGACTTTTAGAAGGCGAATATCTAAATTACATGGGAATAATCCCAAAGGAGCATGAAACAAAAGTTACAGTAAATGTAAAAGAACTACTAGCATGCTTTGAAAGGGCATCGCTTGTTATTACAAGTGATGAAAGAAGATATCCAGTTAAGCTGGATATATCAGACGATATGATGGTAATCACAACAAATACAGAAATAGGAAATGCAAGAGAGGAAATCAGGCTTGAGATGGAAGGAAAGAAAATGGAAATATCTTTTAATCCAAGATATTTTATTGAGGCATTAAGAGTAGTTGAAAACGAGTTTATAAATATTTATTTCACTTCAAGTATTGGACCGTGCACCATAAAACCTTTGCAAGGAGATTCTTTTGCATATATGATATTGCCTATTAGGAAATAGAATTTTAATATGTAAATGAAAGGTGAATTATGGAGAAAGTAAAAATTATTACGGAATATATCAAGCTTGAGCAAATGATGAAGTTGGCAGGAATGGTTGGAAGTGGATCGGATGCAAAACTATTAATTGGAGACGGAAAAGTCAGAGTAAATGGAAATATTGAACTTCAGAGAGGAAAAAAAATGAGACAAGGGGACATAGTTGAATTTGAAGGAAAAAAGTATATTGTTGAATAAACATAAAAGCAACAAAAAAGGAAAATTATATTACAGTTAAAAATTAGGAATGGTTATGCGGTATTGGAGGAATAGACCCTTTGCAGATAAAGAAACTAAAACTTAAAAATTTTAGAAATTATAATAGTATAAATATTGAATTTAGAAATGCTTTTAATATAATATACGGAAATAATGCCCAGGGCAAAACTAATATTATAGAATCAATATTCTTATGTGCATCAGGTCGCTCCCATAGAACCTCAAAAGATAATGATCTTTTAAAAAATGGAACTGCTAGCTTTGACATAAAGTTATTGCTTGAAAAAGAGGGTGTTCAGGAAGAGATTCAAATCACTTATAATAACGAAGAAAGAAAAAAAATAAGAATAAATGAAATACCTGTTAAAAAAATAGGTGATTTGATGGGTCATTTGAATGCAGTCATATTCTCACCTGAAGAATTATTGATAATTAAACAGGGTCCAGCGGAAAGAAGGCGCTTTGCAGATATTACGTTAAGTCAGATCAGACCTTCATATTTTTATGATCTACAGCAATATGCAAAGATATTATATCAAAGAAATACTTTACTAAAAAGTATAACAAGTAAAAGAGAGCTTGAAAATACATTGGATGTTTGGGATAAACATCTTGTTAAGACAGGTTTGAGAATAATGAAGGCACGTAGCGACTTCGTAACGAAACTGGATGAATTTGCAAAGAAAAGACATAGCCAGTTAACAAATAATGAAGAAAATCTCAAATTGAAATATAGTCCTTCTTTTGATTTCAGAGATGGATCTGATGATGTAGAAAATATTTTTTTTAAAATTCTTGAAAAGAATAGAGGAAGAGAGATACAAAAGGGAATAACTATATTTGGTCCCCATAGAGATGATATTGAAATTGTTTTAAATGGTGAGAGTACTAAAACTTATGGATCACAAGGACAGCAGAGAACATCAGTACTGTCGATGAAGCTTGCTGAGATAGACTTAATGAAAGATGAAAGCGGTGATTATCCTGTGCTGTTACTGGATGATGTACTGTCTGAACTGGATGATAGAAGAAAGGAATATCTTCTTGAAAGTATAGACAGTGTGCAGACTTTCATTACATGCACTGAAAGAAGGTTCTTCCATATGAATGAAAAAGATACAGCTTTTTATTGTGTTGAAGGTGGAAATATTGTAAATAATAAATGATTGGTAATCATTTGCACTAATAATATATTTAAGATAAAATATAAATATTGATTATATAAGTGTAAAGATTATTTTTATAAATAATAATTGAAGGTTTAGGGATAACCTAAGTCAAGACAAATGTTAAAATTGTTAAGAAAAGATATCTGAACTTTTATTAAGTGAAATTTGAACTGGAGGATGAATATGTTTTTACATATAGGCGGTGACGTAGTAATTCCAATGAAAAATGTGATCGCTATACTTGATATAGAAACAACGACTTTATCAAAAGATACAAAAGAGTTTTTGAAAATAGCAGAAGAAGAAGGATTTATTAAGTCTATATCAAATGACTTACCGAAAACTTTCATTATTACCGAGATGGAAAAGAAAAGTGTAATATATTTATCACCAATCTCAACAGTTACACTGCAGAAAAGGTCGGGGTATATAGAGGATATTTCAAATATATGATATTGTAGGTATTACAGGAGGATAAGTATGATTGAAATTAACAATGAAAACAATAAAAAATATGATGATGCGCAGATTCAAGTACTTGAAGGACTTGAGGCTGTTAGAAAAAGACCGGGGATGTACATAGGCAGTACATCTTTAAAAGGACTTCATCATTTGGTGTATGAGATCGTTGCAAACAGTATAGATGAAGCGCTTGCAGGGAGATGCGATACAATTGATGTTGTTGTAAATAAGGATAATTCTGTAACTGTAACAGATAATGGCAGCGGCATTCCAGTAGGTATTCATCCAAAAATGGGAATACCTACTGTCGAAGTTGTTCATACAATACTACATGCCGGAGGAAAATTTGGAGGAGGTGCATATACAGTTTCAGGGGGACTTCATGGCGTTGGCGCTTCTGTTGTAAATGCGCTTTCTGAATATTTAGAAGTTGAAGTAGCTAGAGAAGGAAAAATTTTCAGGCAAAGGTTTGAAAGAGGTAAGACAGTTACAACTCTTGAGGTAATTGGAAAGACTGATAAAACTGGAACAAAAACAACTTTTAAGCCTGACGCAGAAATATTTGAAGATACAGTTTTTGATTTTGAAATGATGATAAGCCGATACAGAGAAATGGCATTTCTTAATAAAGGTATACATATTAACCTTACTGACAACAGGCCGGAAGAGAAAATTGAGAAAAAACTTCATTATGAAGGTGGTATAGTTTCATTTGTACAATATATTAATAAGGATAAGGAAGTATTGCACGACTTACCAATTTATGTTGAGGGAATCAAGGATACATCAATATGTGAGATAGCTATGCAGTATAATGACAGATATGTTGAGAATATATTCAGCTATGCCAATAACATAGCGACTACTGAGGGAGGAACACATCTCACAGGTTTTAAAACTGCCATAACAAAGGTTATAAATGATTATGCCAGAAAGTACAACATGTTAAAGGAAAATGATAAAAATCTCTTAGGAGAAGATGTAAGAGAAGGACTAACAGCTATAGTAAGCGTAAAACTTCTGGAGCCACAGTTTGAAGGACAGACAAAAACTAAACTTGGAAATAGTGAAATAAGAGGTCTAGTGGAGAATGTAGTAACTGAGAAACTGTCGAACTTTATGGAAGAAAACCCTTCTATAGCAAAAATTGTGATGGAGAAATGCCTGACAGCATCTAAAGCAAGAGAAGCCGCAAGGAAAGCCAGGGAACTCACAAGAAGAAAGTCAGCACTGGAATTTACTACTTTACCCGGGAAATTAGCAGATTGCTCTGAAAGGGATCCTTCGTTATGTGAGATTTATATTGTTGAGGGCGACTCTGCTGGCGGTTCTGCAAAACAAGGCAGAGATAGAAAGTTTCAAGCAATACTTCCTCTATGGGGTAAAATGCTAAATGTCGAAAAATCACGTTTGGAAAAGGTATATGAGAATGAAAAGCTATTACCTGTAATTACAGCATTGGGAGCAGGAATTGGAGAAGATTTTGACCTGACAAAACTAAGATACGATAAAGTAATTATTATGGCCGATGCTGACGTAGATGGCGCACATATAAGAACACTATTACTGACATTTTTCTATAGATATATGAAACCACTTGTAGAGAATGGAAATGTATATATAGCAAGACCACCTCTTTTCAAAGTATATAAAGGAAAAGAAGAGTATTATGCTTTTACAGAAAAAGAAGTGACCATTATTCAGAATGAAAAGAAATGGAAAAAGGAAGATTGTAACATACAAAGATATAAAGGACTTGGGGAGATGAGTTCAAATCAACTATGGGAAACTACAATGAATCCTGAAAGCAGGACGATGCTAAAGGTACAGCTTGATGATGCAATAGCTGCTGACGAAATATTTACTATACTCATGGGGGATAAGGTAGAACCAAGAAAAGAATTTATAAATGTAAATGCAAAATACGTAACAAATCTTGATATATAAATAAGTGAAACACTGAACATAATTAGAAAGAAAAATGTTTATTCTCAATATTTAAAATAACCTCGTACAAAAAATAAGCCAATCAAGGCTTATTTTTTGTTTAGAAGAGTTAATATATAAGAAGCGGCACACAGGAAGTGGTATAGTATAGATATAAGTTCCGATCATCAATAAGAATTATTAAATCAGTCCGTTACATACGATGTTTCACGTGAAACAATTTGACCAAACCATGTAATACCAGACAATGTGAAGGATTCTATACAAAAATAATCAAACTTATTTTCTTATCTACTGATATAAAGCCGTACTAAAATCATATTTTATAAAAAGATGGAGTTATAAGTTACATAATGTTAAATTGCAGTTAATAACATAATTATTACTCAGCTTTTGGCCGCTTTCTTGCTTCGTAGGCTACAGATGGCGGTGTAGTATCATACTTCGCTGTAAACATATAATAGAGACTCTTTTCATTAATGTTTAAAACTTTTCGCTATATAAAATATATAATTTTCCTTGAAAAGCTTTATGATAATAAATAGTTTAAAATATGATCTGATTAAATATTGAATAATGCATATAAGTGATCTTAATTAAGGTTTCGATGAAAAGCTCTAAAGATTTATTAGATGATATAAAACTTATATGGAATGCAAATTTGAAATATAGTTTGTTACATATTATGACTTTATGTTATAATTACTTAAGTCTTAAAAAGTAATTTATTTTGAACGTTAAGGAGTGAAGTAATTGGCCAAGGTAATTGCTATTGCAAACCAAAAGGGTGGAGTGGGAAAAACCACGACAGCAGTAAACCTCAGCTCATGCCTTGCATATAAAGGAAAGAGAGTGGTTATTATTGATATCGACCCGCAGGGAAACACAACAAGTGGCCTTGGAATCGATAAAAAAAACATAGAAAAATCCATATACGATATTTTAATAAATGATGAAAAGATAGAAAGCGCATTAGTGAAAACTGCAATAGATAACTTGTACATATGCCCTTCCAATATACAGCTAGTTGGTGCCGAGGTTGAGCTTGTCTCAGTAATATCCAGGGAGACTAGAATGAAGGAATCTATACAAAGTATCAGAAATGAATACGACTATATACTAATAGACTGTCCTCCATCACTCGGTCTACTAACTTTAAATGCATTGACAGCAGCAGATACGATATTGGTACCGATACAGTGCGAATATTATGCTCTTGAAGGCCTTAGCCAATTAATGAATACTGTAAAGCTAGTACAAAGACATCTTAATCCAGCTCTAGATGTAGAGGGTGTAGTTCTTACGATGTTTGATGCCCGAACCAATCTATCCATACAGGTTGTCGAGGATGTAAAAAAATATTTCAGAAACAAGGTGTACCGTACTGTTATACCGAGGAATGTAAGGCTTAGCGAAGCTCCAAGTTTTGGACTTCCGATTATACTGTACGATCCGAAATCAAAAGGTGCAGAGTGTTATCTTGAACTTGCACAAGAAGTAATAGATTATTCTGGGGGGGACAACAAATAGTATGAGGAAGGGACTTGGAAAAGGACTGGGAGCACTGATAACATCTGACGAAACAGATGATATGGGAGTAAAAAAACTTAAAATAAATGAAATAGAACCCAACAGCGGTCAACCAAGGAAGCATTTTAATGATGAAAAGCTAGCGCAACTGGCAGAGTCCATAAAACAGCATGGGGTCGTTCAACCTTTAATAGTACAGAGAGATGGAAACACATATAAAATAGTGGCAGGAGAAAGACGCTGGCGGGCATCAAGGATTGCCGGACTCCAGACTGTCCCTGTAATTATAAGGGATCTTTCCAGTAAGCAAGTCATGGAGATCGCTTTAATCGAAAACCTGCAGAGAGAAGATTTGAATCCAATTGAAGAGGCTGAAGCTTATGAAAAATTAATGGCTGAATTCGGGATGACGCAAGAAGAAATTTCAATAACAGTTGGTAAAAGCAGACCTGCTATAGCGAATTCCGTAAGATTGCTTACACTTCAGGAAAAAATAAAATTAAGAGTAGTAGAAGGAGAAATAAGCAGCGGTCACGCGAGAGCATTGCTTTCAATAGAAGATAAAACGATACAATTGAAAGCTGTTGATGAAATTGTTAAGAAAGGGTTAAACGTACGTGAGACGGAGTTACTTGTAAAGCGTTTGACTACTCAAAAAGGCACTAAAAAGAAATATACCGCAGACGCGGATTATAAAGCAATTGAGGAAAGGTTCAGAGAGATATTTGCTACGAAAGTAAAAATAGTAAATAATAAAAAAAATGGAAAGATTCTTATTGAATATTATTCAGTTGATGAACTTGACAGAATAATAAACATGGTGGAAAAATTAGCAATGTGTGGTGAAAAATAGCAGCCTCAAAAAAGGCTTACAAAGGTGAATTTTGCTATATGACAATATAATATCATTATAAGAAATAAAAAGCTGTTATAGGACAAAATAGAGCCAAATAGAACGAGCACGTCAAACTGTAAAATGTTTCACGTGAAACTTTTAAAACAGAGTAGTAAAGTATTAAAAAAGCAAATTTTGTGAAGGAGAACATAAATGGAAGAGTTGTTGGGAATTTCACTTGAGTGGATCATCCTGATAGGTGTAAATTTCTTTTTAATATTGATACTTTTCTTAATGAATTTTTCTAATAGATCAAAGCTTAAGAAAATGAAGATTAAGTATTATAAGTTTATGAATGGTTTAAGTGATGCCAACATAGAGAATGTACTTGATGATTGTATTGACAAAGTAAATGGAGTTATGGAAAAAAACAAGGATTTAGAGTATCAAATCAATACGATTGAAAGAAATATGTATTATTGTGTTCAGAAAGTAGGTGTTATACGATATAATGCTTTTGACAATGTTGGAAGTGATTTGAGTTTTTCCATAGCACTGCTTAATAACAATGATGATGGCTTGGTGATTAGCAGCCTTTATGCCAGAGACAGCTCTTCAACTTATGCAAAACCAGTTACAGGAGGAAAGTCCAAATATGCATTATCGGTTGAGGAAATGAAGGCAATAGATACAGCAAAAAAAACACATGTTACCAACAAATACACGGAGTGAACTAATTGAGGACTGATTATGAACGAAAATAAGAAAATGAAAATATGGATGTATGCGGTAATACTCTTCACAAGCGCTTTTATTGTGCTTCTTTTTACAGCATATAGTCAGATAAAACTGAATAAAAATTTGAATGATTATAAAAGCCAGGTATACAACAAGGAAACTGAAAAAAATAAGTTTCAGCAGAATTTTTCAAGCGCTCAGGAAATGAATGCAAAATTAAATGAAGAGATAAAGAAACTCCAGGAAGAAAACAACACATTGAATATGAATATAAAAAATCTTGAGATTGAAAAAGTTAATACAGAAGAAACTCTTAAAAAAAAGAGTGCAGCTGTTGATGGATTATCCAATGCATTAACAATATACCTTAATGGAAATGTTGTTGAATGCGCAGGATTACTACAAAATATTGATGTCTCAAACCTTGATGCAAAATCTGTAGAAACTTACAATGTACTTAAGCTCAAGGCTAATGCCGAGGCGAGGAAATTGCTCTTTGATGAGGGCTTTGCACTTTACAACAAGGCTAAATACAGTGAAGCAGCAGTAAAGCTCCTTCTATCCTCTCAATATGCACCTTCAGAAACTTTTTCAGATAAATGCCTGTTCTATTTGGCCTATTCAGAGGTTAAAACCGATAATAAGATTTCTGCAGTTGAGCATATGAAGAAGCTGATAAGTAATTATACTTCGAGTTGGTATTTAAAGAGTGCAAAACGATTTGTAGAGAAATATAAGCAGTAGATGATTTATATTTATATAGAATAACGGCCGGATTTCCAATTAATTAACCCGGCCGTTATTCTGCTTCCACTGAGCAGCATTGATACTTACATTGAATCAATTGCCTTTCCTCTTGCTGCTTGGTGTTAAAATAATAATCTATAAAGAAATTGCTGATAAATAAAACTTTGTTATATTTAAAATATATTATGCAACTCAAATTCCTTATGACAGCAAGGACAATCAACAGTATGTTTTCCCGTTTTTCGCGGCAAACGAAGCATAGCTTTGCAATGCGGACATTTGTGGAAACGATGACTTTTAATTTCTCTAATTTTTCGTATTTGCAGAGAACCTTTTGCTTTTACAGGGTTCCAAATCTTCAGGAACTTTTCGTTTTCCATGCGTCTTTTATAAATATTACGTGATAACAACCTAAAAACCATTAAAATTAGAAAAGCCCATACCAATATGCTAATAATCAAAGAATTGATAAAATTATTTACAATCATCAAAACAAGGGAGAACACAAATAAAGCATAATATAGTTGATCTGCACCATATCTGCCATTCATAAAACGTGCTAACTTATCCTTGAAATTTCCCAATTTACTCACTCCTTAAATAATTTATCTTGAATATACTATAGGGCTCCTTGCCATGGCTCATTAAAACGATCCTCCACAGAATGTGCAGCACATTCTAGCTAGACATAGACCTAAACATAACGTGTTTAGATTAACTGTTGGCATGCCATAACCCTGGCTT
>Ga0209639_1003543_pt1 | contig 10300 bp, 7 predicted proteins | sample EPASupsiteHSE605_FD_187268 | JGI IMG/M metagenome (GOLD analysis project Ga0209639, IMG submission 187268) | Bioremediated contaminated groundwater from EPA Superfund site, New Mexico - Sample HSE6-05 (SPAdes) (version 2) | ecosystem: Environmental > Aquatic > Deep subsurface > Groundwater >...
CAGTTGCACCAGTAGCACCAGTAGCACCAGTTGTGCCAGTAGCACCAGTTGTACCAGTGGCACCAGTTGCGCCAGTTTCACCGGTTGCTCCAGTAGTGCCAGTTGCACCGGTTGTACCGGTAGCGCCAGTTGAGCCGGTTGTACCAGTAGTGCCAGTAGCACCGGTAGCTCCAGTAGTGCCGGTTGCGCCAGTAGCGCCAGTAGGACCGGTAGCTCCAGTAGTGCCAGTAGCTCCCGTAGCTCCAGTTGTACCAGTAGCACCAGTAGCGCCAGTAGCGCCAGTAGGACCGGTAGCTCCAGTAGTGCCAGTAGCACCAGTAGTGCCGGTAGCACCGGTTGCTCCAGTAGAGCCAGTAGCTCCAACCGGGCCTCCTGAAGGTCCTGTTGCTCCAGTAGGCCCTGTAGGTCCTGTAGGGCATATCGGACAAACTGGTTTGCTTACGCAACCAGGTAATGATCCCCAACTGGTTGTAATAGTATTAGCTCGCTCATCAGTTCTCGTAGTCTCGATTTTGTTTTGCTGGATACTATTTTCCCCATCGTTGCCGATGTTTATGTTCTCGTTAGTCGTCGATTTTTTATTGGCAGACATATTGATATTGACCCTCCTTTGGCAAAAATATTAATGACATAATATGATATAATATGAGCGATTAATGATTACTGTGCTATCATATTTCGTCATAGCGGTAGGCCAACGTGCTATACTTTCTGATTCCGTAAAAAATTAGAACATTGACAGAGACGATTACGTTCTCTGTCAATGTTTTTTTTATTAGGAGAACCATTTTATATTAAGTGATTGTAATACCTGCGCTTACATAGCCTGTAATCGTGGCATTAAGAGGAGTTGTAGTCCCTCCAATTGTTGCAGAAAATACCATTAATAGACGGTCTTGCGCTGATACCGGTAGGTTGAACGGAAGAATAGCATTTCTAGTCGTACCAAGTCCAATTTCTGTATTGATAATTGGTAATGGTACAGAAGCAAGTAGAGTAAAGTTGTTGTCAGGCGTGGTTGAAATATATAAATTTGCAGTAATCGTTGCTGTACGATCGCCAGCAAGAGGTGGTGATATATCTTTTGTAGCACTAAAATATGCTGCTATTGCGCTAATTGTTCCATCACGAGGCATAGAAAATGCGAAGTTAAGAAGTGGACCTGCACTAGCACCTGTGATACCTATTGGTCCACCAATAGCATCCACACCGTTAGCAGAGCTTCCAAACCCGACGAGAGTTACATTTTCAACTGCTCCAGTCGTAAGAGTAGTCATTGTACCGGGTACACCTGATGCAAATGGGATGATAGCGCCAGCACCAGTTGGTCCAGTTGAACCGGTAGCGCCAGTTGAGCCAGTAGCACCAGTTGAACCGGTAGCGCCAGTTGAGCCAGTTGAGCCAGTAGCGCCAGTTGAGCCAGTAGCGCCAGTTGAGCCAGTAGCGCCAGTTGAGCCAGTAGCACCAGTTGAGCCAGTAGCACCAGTTGAACCAGTAGCGCCAGTTGAACCAGTAGCACCAGTTGAGCCAGTAGCACCAGTTGAGCCAGTAGCACCAGTTGAACCGGTAGTGCCAGTCGCGCCAGTTGAGCCAGTAGGTCCAGTTGGACCTCCTGAAGGCCCAGTAGCGCCAGTAGCTCCAGTAGGACCCGTAGGGCATATTGGACAAATTGGTGTGCATCCGCAGCCTCCTAAGGATCCAAAACCGACTGTAATGGCATTAGCTCGGTCATCAGTTTCCGTAGTCTCTAGCTTGTTTTCCCGGATGCTATCTGCTTTATCGTTATGCTTGCTAGACGTGAATATTTCCTTAAAAAACATATTAATATTGGCCCCCTTTCTAAGAAATCATTACATAATATAGTATGCAAGATGACTATTAGTGTTACGATTTCAGCCACTACCGCGTTCATCAAAAATGATCATGTTTTTACTCTATTCAGATAGAATATATCAGATATCAGTAATAAGGATAGGTGTACAGAATACACTGATATAGGAGAATTCCTTTCTTAGAATGGATATATAAACGCAGGGAGATGAGGAAGGCAAAATGATAACCATCAGTCTGTGTATGATTGTCAAAAATGAGCAGGAAAGCCTAGAGGGGTGTTTGCAATCGGTTTGGGATGTCGTGGATGAAATTATCATTGTCGATACTGGATCGACAGATAAAACAAAGGAAGTTGCCAATCAGTGGACTGAGCACATCTTCGACTTTACATGGATTCATGATTTTGCCGTTGCACGGAACTTCTCTTTCGCCAAGGCGACCATGGACTACATTCTGTGGCTGGATGCAGACGATATATTGCTCCTTGAGGATCGTCAGAAATTATCCCAGTTGAAGCAATCTCTATCTCCCGAGATGGATGCTGTATCCATGCAGTATCACTGTGACTTTGATGATTACGGCAATGTTACGTTGAATGTACGGCGTACTAGAATTGTGAAACGGTCAAGTCATTATCAATGGGAAGGGGCCGTCCATGAAGATTTAGTGATAAAAGACGCAAGGTTTTATCACAGCGATATTGTAGTTACACATCGGAAAGATCATAGCATCTCTGATCCTGATCGAAATCTAAAAATTTATGAGAATCTGTTGCTAATGGGCAAGGAATTTACACTGCGAGATACGCTACACTACGCTATGGAATTACATAAGCAACAATTGTATCAAAAAGCCATCGGATTTTATCTGAAAATTCTAGACATGGAGAAGATTACGATGGAAGACCGCATCTATACCTGTTCTAAATTAGCGGATTGTTATTACCATCTTGGAGATCGAGAAAAAGAACGAGGGTATATATTCAAGTCTTTTGAATATGATACGCCTCGCCCGGAGTTTTGTTGTCGTTTAGGTTATTTTTTTCTAGAAAAAAAAGAGTTTTCTCCCGCTGTATTTTGGTACAAAACGGCCATCGAGTTACCTATGCAAAACAACCCTTGGGCTATCCAGAATCAGGTGAGTCGTACATGGCTACCCCACATGCAGCTGGGTCTTTGTTATTACCAAATGGGTGAATACGAATTATCATACTATCACAATAACAGAGCATTGTTTTATTGCCCCAATGACCTAAGTATTATCAATAACATCAAACTTCTTGAGGAACTAAGGAAAAAGAAATGATAAATTAAAAAAATATAGAAAAGATCGCCAATCACTGCGCCAAGATGAGCGAGTGGTATAGCGATCTTTTTTACGGAATCAGAAGGTAGTATATAAAAGTATGTTAAGGGTTGACACCGACTCCGACTGGGTATGGACCTACTAAAATAGTGGTGATAACAGAGTTAGAAAGTCCATCAATGACCGAGACATTAGCAGCCCGATAATTCGCAACGTAGATCGCGTTCGTTAAAGGATCCACACCGACTCCGAATGGACCATTATTTACCGGAACAGTGGCGATAACAATATTGGTATTTCCGTCAATGACTGAGACGTTGTCACTGAATTCATTTGAAACGTAAATTCGATTGGTTATCGGATTCACACCTACGTTTCCTGGATAGTTACCTACTGTAATGGTGGCAATGATCGTATTGGCAAATCCGCTAATAACCGAGAGATTGCCAATGAACTCGGTTGCCACATAAATTCCATTCGTTAAAGGATTCACACCTACTCCAACGGGTGCGGAACCTACCGGAATGGTGGCGATAACAGTGTTAGTATTTCCGTCAATGACCGAGACATTGTCACTGCCTATATTTGTAATATAAATTCGGTTGGTTATCGGATTAACACCTACTTGGATTGGGTACGTACCTACCGTGATGGTGGCGATAACAGTATTGATATTTCCGTCAATGACCGAGACGATGGTATCGAGTCGATTTGCGATGTATATTCGATCGGTTATAGGATTCACGCCAACTCCGAATGGAGATGAACCTACCGATACAGTGGCGATAATCGTATTGTCACTTCCGTCAATCACTGAAATATTATTATTGCCTCCATTTGCAACGTATATTCGGTTCGTTGCTCGATTCATACCTACACCATTCGGACTTGAGCCTACTGGCACGGTGGCGATGACGGTGCTGGTATTTCCGTTAATAATAGAGACATTGTTAGTTCCTCTATTTGCAACGTAAATTTGGTTAATTGAAACCGGGATCAATGTACTAGTGGCACCGGTAGCGCCAGTAGCGCCAATAGCGCCGGTAGTGCCAGTAGCACCAGTCGCGCCAGTAGTGCCAGTCGCGCCGGTAGTGCCAGTAGCGCCAGTAGCGCCAATAGCGCCGGTAGTGCCAGTAGCACCAGTCGCGCCAGTAGTGCCAGTCGCGCCGGTCGCACCAGTCGCGCCGGTCGCGCCAGTAGTGCCAGTAGCACCAGTCGCGCCAGTCGCGCCGATAGTGCCAGTAGCACCAGTCGCGCCAATAGTGCCAGTAGCACCAGTCGCGCCAGTAGCACCAGTAGTACCGGTAGTGCCAGTAGCACCGGTAGCGCCAGTAGCACCAGTAGTGCCAGTAGCACCGATAGGACATATGGGACAACTTGGTTTGCCTTTGCAGCCTGGTAGGGAGGCAAAACCGGTTGTAATGGCATTAGCTCGGTCATCCGTTTCTATATTATCCAGGTTGTTTTCTAGGACACTATTTTCTCTATCGTTGCCGATGTTGACGTATTCGCTAGTTGGTGATTCTTTATCAGAAGACATATTAATATGGGCCCCCTTTAAAAAAAGTAGTTACATACTATACTATGTAACTACTTTTTTTGTGCTAGCAGAGTGAGGGAGACCATACAATAGTTAGGTAGTTTTAGCAAATAAGCCTTCAAAATATTTGCGATTGTACACAACAGAAGGATTATCTGGTGTAAAACTCGCCGCTATTTCATTGTGTTTGTATGCTAGGTCATGTTTTCCTAGTTTGTCATAACATACGCAGAGTTGAAGATGGGGGAGCCAGGTCCAGCAAGCATCATTGAGTAGACCTAAGCAATTTATGGGTTTTTCTAGTTCGGTGGCAAATTTGTACCAAAAGGCAGATTGTTTCAGTTCATTTGCCTGTAAATAATAAAAGCCAAGATTGCAACAAAATTCGGCCCGAGGCGTATCATAGGTGAAGGATTTATACGTATATTCTAGGAATTTTTCACGATTGTTTAAGGCAAGAAAACAGTCGGCCACTTTACTACAGGCGGCAATATTATCTTCAATCCATCCTTGTTTCCCTGTTAAAAATTTTTGGTAATACTCGATGGCTGTTTCGTGCCTGCCATGATCACGTAGTTCGTTGGCGTAATAATAAAGATCCCTAGGAGAAAAAGTCTCTCCTTTGGCAAGGCGTGCTTCGTAGATCTGAAGATTTCGGTCGGAATCATGGCTGAGTGCCGAGTGAGTAATCGCAACTTCGCTATTTAAGATCGAGCCGCCTACTTCTAGATATTCATGTACGGCCCCAATCCATTTAAACTGTTTGGCACGTTTTACTAATCGGTTACGACGTAGACTGGATGTAACTTTTCCATTTTCATCACTACCCAAATGATAATGCATAGTCACGGAATCAACGGAAGGATCTAGAGTTTTTTTAAGTGCTAAAAATTTTTCTCGATCAGGTTCTAGTATGACGTCGTCTGCATCGAGCCATAGGATATAATTCTTGGTTGCCTTACTAAAGGCAAAATTGCGAGCCGCGGCAAAATCATCGATCCACGTAAAGTCATAGAGTTTCTTTGTGTACTCTTTTACAATTTCCTTCGTGCGATCAGTTGAACCCGTATCGATAACTATAATTTCATCAGCGATGCCCTGTACGCAGTCTAAACAACGACCAATTACGTCTTCCTCGTTTTTTACAATCATACACAGGCTGATGGTTTGGATGTTTCGTTTCATTTATGTCACCTCACCAAAACGTATCTATGACAATATATTCATTGCCTTTTGAGGTGATACAAAGAAAGATTTTATGATTCTATTTTTTTGCCAGGAACACATCTTTATCTTGTATGCATAGAGTAGAACATAGCAGATTAGGAGATACGTCTAAACGTACGCAATAAGGGGTATTCAATGATAGGATTAAATTTTATGAGTTCAGCGTATAGATAGTGAAAGGGGCTAAGGTATGAAGCCAGTAGTGGGATTGCTATTCAGTAAAGATAGAGCCATGCAACTCGATGCAACAATACGATCACTGTATCTTCATTGCCAAGATATCGAAAATATGGACGTTAAAGTGATTTGGACTACATCTGATTCACGTCATGAAGAGACATATCAAACACTGGTAAGCACTTATGCAGAGATTGAGTTTATCAGCCAAGTGAATTTTGACTCACAGCTTTTAGCAAGTATCGCGGGTTATGAATTTGTTCTATTTTTAGTAGATGACAATATTTTTGTAAGAGATTTCTCAATATATAATATCATTATGAGCCTGAGTGAAAATCCACGTGCACTAGGCTTTTCACTCAGGCTTGGCACAAATACAAACTATTGCTATGCCCTAAGACTTGAGCAACAGCTACCAACTTTTATGAGTATGGATCATGGCTTTTTAAAATTTGACTGGCCATCAGCACAGTATGATTTTGGCTATCCGTTAGAAGTTTCAAGTTCGGTTTATCGAACCCAGGATATCAATGCCATCTTGCATGATTCTTTTGCCAATCCTAATCTATTGGAAGCTCATCTTAATAACCATGAAATAGCTTTTGAGCATCTGAAAAATTTTCTTCTATGCAATCAGTACTCGTATACGTTTTGCAATCCTGTTAACAAAGTACAAAGCACTTATAATAATCGGGTAGGAGAAATATTTAATTATTCTCCTGATGAACTGAGGGAAATGTTTGCAAAAGGGTACCGAATCAATGTGGAAAAGTATAGTGGTTTTATACCGAATGGTTGTCATCAAGAAGTGGAATTGAATTTTTTTACGGAATCAGAAGGTATAACACTTTCTAGGGTTCCAAGTAAGAACAACTAAGACTTCTACCTGCGTCTGAGGACTTGGTCGAAACCAAGTTTTTTCTTAGATTGTAAAGCACAAAACTTCACGGGAGAGTGTTGATATTGATTTCACCGACAATATCCGTTATTGTCCCAGCGTATAATGTTGAAAAATATATCCAAAGATGTATTGATAGCATAGTATCACAGACGTTTAAAGAGTACGAAATTATTGTCGTTAATGATTGTTCTACAGACTGTACCGCTCAAATAATAGAGACATATTATAATGACAATGCACAGATTAAAATGATTCATCATGAGGAAAATAAGGGGCTTGGACCTGCCAGGAATACTGGTATCGATCATGCCAAAGGGGAATACATTTTTTTTGTCGACAGTGATGACTGGATTGCTCCGACGACGCTCCAGGATCTCTATGCTCTTGCACAAATGCATCATGCTGATATAACGGCTTGTGGTATTTGTTATGCTTATGAGGATGGTAGGCATGAAACGTTTCATGCCAATCAAATTATCACTGTCGGCGGCGCAGTAGCCTTGGAATTATTGGCTAGATATGTGATTCCGGATGTAGCTTGGAATAAACTTTATAAAAGGGAACTGATCGTTTCACATCAATTACGATTTGCGCCTATTTATCATGAAGATTTTAATTTCGCCGTTGAAGCACTCTATTATTGCAATTTATATGTATCCATGCCGGATCAGCTGTATTATTACTATCAAAGTTCCCACTCGATTATCAGGAGCAAACCAACGGAAAAACACATTTATTCTTATATAGAACTGTTTAAACTATTTAATCGATTTGTGAAAAAGATAAATAAATTTGCGCCTCTTATTAGTGATGAAGCGATTGGTAAGATCTATTCTAGCCTGATTCATACGATAATACGCAGAATGAACAATGTGTATCAACAACTCAATGCTGATGAAAGAGTAAAGTTATTGTCCAAGGTATTTGAACAACAATTTGGTGATGGATATTTTTTCATACAGGGCATGATGGATCATTTTATGGATAAGACTGACCGACCCAACAGTAATGATTCTGATGTAACGCCTCATACCTATGAAGAGCGCCTAGCTGCAGGAGAAACTTTTTCTCCCCGAGATCTTTATAATTATGCCAATGAATTGCGTGATCAAGGTAGACATCAAGCGGCTATTGAGTTTTACGAAAAATTTTTAGTATCGAAGCAGGGGGGGATAGAAGAGAATATCACCGCTTGTGATAAAGTGGCCGACTGTTTTCTCGCCTTAAACAATCCAGAAAAACATCTAGAATATATTTATAGATCATTCACTTATGATACGCCCCGTGCTGAATTTTGTTGTCTGTTAGGCTTTCATCATTTACAAGCAAATGAGCTGAAACAAGCTACCTTTTGGTATAAAGCAGCTACAAAACTGGAAAAGCCGACAGATTGTTCAGGGATACTTAATGCGTGCTGGACCTGGCTCCCTCATCTTCAGCTCTGCGTATGTTATGACAAGTTAGGAAAACATAAGCTCGCATGTGAGCATAACGAAATAGCGGCTACTTATGCACCGGATCATTCTGGAATTTTATACAACCGAACATATTTTGAAAACCTGTTTAATGAAATAAAATCTTAATCAAGAATGACGGAGATTTGTATAATGATTCGATTCACTTTCAAATGGAGGAAGCGTATGAAAAAGACGATTGAAATTGATTTTATTGATTTTTGGCCTGGTTTTAACAAAGAAAATAATTTTTTCACCACTCTTTTAAGAAAAAATTATAATGTTTGTATCAGCGATCATCCTAACTATATTTTTGTTTCACTGTTTGGTACAGATTATTTGAACTATAATGCTATAAAAATTTGTTTCATTGGTGAAAATAGTAGGCCTAATTTTACTCTTTATGATTATATATTGGGCTTTGATTGGGTTTCACTTGGTGATCGATATTATAGATTACCTTTGTATCGTCTTGATAATCATTATCCTATGCTTTTTAACAGACTGGAAATCAAGCAGATTCCCACAACTAAAAACAAATTTTGTAATTATATATATTCAAACGCCAATGCAGATCAGCATAGAGAAGAGTTTTTTCACCTACTGAATGAATATAAACAAGTTGATTCTGGTGGTAGGCATTTAAATAATCTAGGGTATTACGTTGGCGACAAATTAGCTTTTCAAAATGATTATAAGTTTACTATCGCTTTTGAAAATACATCATATCCAGGTTATACTACTGAAAAAATTACGGATGCGTATATTGCAAATACGGTTCCAATTTATTGGGGTAATCCAAATGTTGTAAAAGAATTTAATCCAGACTCATTTATCAACTGTCATGATTTTAAAAATTTTGATCAAGTGATAGAGTACATTAAAAAGGTAGATAGCGACGACGATTTATATTTAAAAATGCTTAACGCGCCTATATTTTCTCCTAAGATTCTTGAATCTTTAGAAGAGGATGCCATCCTATCTTTCTTAGACAATATATTTTCTAACGATGTTGAAAAAGCACGTAGGATAACGAAAAATACATAGTCATTATGCCTTGTGCATAGGGAAAGGAATGATGATCAACTATGATCGTTGTACAATTACTGGGTGGTCTTGGAAATCAGATGTTTCAGTATGCCTGTGGGCGGGCGTTAGCATTACGCACAGGAAAAAAACTGATCTTAGATATACACAGGTGTACTGACCTACGACCCTATGCTCTACATCACTTTACGATACAGGCGCAAACCGTGCAGTCTATAGAAGAGTTGACATTGATTGCGCAAGATATTGGAATAGCTAGCATAGTAGTGAAAAGCGAAACAGGGTTTCACTTCGATCCACAGATTGTTTCTATACAAGATTCTGTTATGTTAGCAAATGGGTTTTGGCAGAGTGAAAAATATTTTAGTGATATGGTAGGTCATATTCGCCAGGACTTTACACCTTCTGTGGGGAGTATTTCCGAAGAAGGACTAGGTATAACGCAAAAAATGAGGGGAAATGGAAATACATCCATTGCTCTGCATATCCGGCGTGGTGATTATAACGAGCCAGGAAATGCAGAAAAGCATGGTATATTGCCGCTGACTTATTATAGAAAAGCGATGGAGTATTTTGATGTAAGATATCAAGATGCTCAGTATTATGTTTTTTCCGATGATATAGATTGGTGCAAAAGTGCATTTGCCAATCAGTCCAATGTGAGTGTGGTAGAGCATCATACTCAAATAGAAGCTCACGAAGATTTATGGCTGATGAGTCAGTGTAAACACAATATCATAGCGAACAGTACTTATAGTTGGTGGGGGGCATGGCTAGGTGAACATCCTGCTCAGAGAGTCATCGCTCCCAAACGCT
>Ga0209639_1003545_pt1 | contig 10298 bp, 7 predicted proteins | sample EPASupsiteHSE605_FD_187268 | JGI IMG/M metagenome (GOLD analysis project Ga0209639, IMG submission 187268) | Bioremediated contaminated groundwater from EPA Superfund site, New Mexico - Sample HSE6-05 (SPAdes) (version 2) | ecosystem: Environmental > Aquatic > Deep subsurface > Groundwater >...
GTGGCAGATGTTTCGGGATCACTAAAGGGAAGAGTGTACTTTACCGGCAAACTGGCCTATAATCTGGAAAAAGATGCTCTTGAGGTTGTTGAACCGGAATTTGATGTAAAGACTCGCAACTCTCTTGTGAAATCGGCCAGCTGGCTCCTTCATGGAATGATTCTGAAAAAGATTATACCATACCTCTCATACCCACTTACAGCAGATCTTGATAGTGCACGTGCCGAGGCAAACAGAATGCTCGAAGATTATCAGATTTATGATGGGGTCAAACTCCGGGGCAACCTAGGATATATATCTGTCACCGATGTGAATATGGTTCCCGGTGCGGTACGTATTCAAGTGAACCTTAAGGGAAATGTGGCGATTAAAATTGAAGAGATCAAGTTCTGATGAAAGGCAAGTTAATACTATATACCGTTTTCATAGGAATATTTGCCTGTTTGATTTTGTTTGTAATAGATTCAGGAGAAAAACTAAGACCCGGGAGTGAGCAAATAATAACATCTGACATTACAAATGAAAGCTCATTTGGATTATTGCTGCTTGAGATTATAACGATCCTTTTTGTAGCAAAAATATTCGGAGGAGTAATCACCAAAATGGGACAACCATCTGTTATTGGCGAAATGATAGCGGGGATATTCCTTGGTCCATCAATAATGGGCTTTCTCTTTCCGGATTTTTTTGGGTTTCTATTTCCTGTTAGTTCTCTTGCTAATCTTCAGATTCTAAGTCAGGCAGGGCTGATATTTTTTATGTTTATCATCGGTATGGAACTGGATCTGGAGAAGCTGAAGGACAAAGCCTACAATGCAATTGTAATAAGTCATACCAGTATTATTTTCCCCTATTTTCTGGGTGTATCAGTTTCATACTTCTTATACGAACAGTTCGCACCGGCTAATGTTAGCTTTACTGCATTTGCACTTTTTATAGGAATAGCTGTGAGTATTACAGCATTTCCGGTTCTTGCAAGAATTTTACAGGAGCGTGGAATGACTAAAACTTCTCTTGGTGCAATTGTAATTACCTGTGCGGCATTTGACGATGTGACGGCATGGTGTATTCTTGCAATGGTTATAGCTATTGTAAAAGCAGGAAGTATTGTAAGCGCGTTGTTCTCAATATTGTTTACGATTGTTTTTATTATAACCATGTTTTATGTGGTACGTCCATGGATAAAGAGGATAGGCACCAAATATGCCGATAGTAAAAAATTGGATAAAAAGTTTGTCATGACTGCTTTCTTTGTTCTTCTTTTATCTGCCTACATTACAGAGACTATTGGCATTCACGCCCTGTTCGGAGCATTTCTTGCGGGAGTTATAATGCCAAAGAATTTAAGTGTAAAAGAACAACTGATGACCAAAATTGAAGATGTCAGCATATTGCTTTTACTGCCTATTTTCTTTGCAATAACAGGTCTGAGGACACAAATTGGTCTTTTGAATGAAGGTTACTTCTGGATAATTTGCCTTCTGATTATCTTTATTGCTGTACTAGGAAAACTGGGAGGAAGTGCATTTGCTGCAAAAATGACAGGATATACCTGGAGAGAATCATTTTCTATTGGGGCACTCATGAACACACGTGGGTTAATGGAACTAATAGTATTGAATATAGGCTACGATTTAGGAATACTTTCACCTACTCTGTTTACAATACTGGTACTTATGGCACTTGCCACAACTTTTATGACGGGCCCACTGCTTGACTTGATTGATAGTAAATTAATGAGAAAGTTATGAATGTTGACGAATACATCATGAGCTTTCCGGATGGAACACGGGAGCTGCTCATGCAAATAAGGGAGACAATCAAACAGTCGGCACCGGAGGCAGAAGAGGGTATCAGTTACGGAATGCCGGCATACAAGACAAAGGGACGACCACTGGTCTATTTTGCCGGATTCAAAAGTCACATAGGTTTTTACGCAACACCATCTGGATATTCAATGTTTGCTGACGAACTGTCAATATATAAACAGGGAAAAGGATCGGTCCAATTTCCTTTAAATAAGCCAATTCCGTTTAATCTTATTGAAAGAATTGTCAAGTTCAGAGCTAAGGAAAACGCAGAGAGAGCAAAAAGATAATTTTTTAATAGCTTTGTGCAAACTTGAGAAGCTTTCTCAAGTGTAAATTAACTTCCGGTAATTGGGAAAGGACAATAATATTGAACAAGCGATAAAACAACGGTTTGAAGATATCTTCAGGGAAAATCTTCATAAGGTTCAGTTTATTGCCAGGCACTACCTTAAGGATATTGATGCATCAAAGAATGTAGCCCAGGATGTTTTTTCTACATTATGGGAGAAGAGGTACGATATAGATTTTTCGAGGCCGATGTTGCCTTACCTCTCAGTACTTACAAAAAACAGGTGTCTTAATATTATCAAGAGTCAGAAAATAGAGCAAAGGTTTAGGGACTTAAAAATCGATTTGATAAACAGCACAACCGAAGAAAAGATTTTCTCCGGAGAGGTGGAAAAGCTGATGATTGATTCAATGGAAAAGATGAGTGATAATATACGAGATGCATTCATTCTCAGTAGGTTTGAAAATAAAAAATATGAAGAGATTGCAAAGATCCAGCAGGTCTCTATTAAAACAATAGAGTACAGAATAATGTCGGCGTTAAAAGTATTAAGAAGAGAGTTGAAAGAGTTTATAAATTTTTTTTAGAGGATATTGCTTTTAGATTGTGTATATATTAAGGGACGAATATAAGATGACAAAGAATCAATTGTTAAAATACATAAAAGGGGAAGCTACAAAGGAGGAGGAGCTTAAAATTGTCGAGTGGGCCAATGAATCACCCGATAATAAAGAGTATCTCAAATCGCTCAACAATCTGTGGCTGTCTCAGAACATTCCATCAACCCAGGCAAGTGAAAGAGAGATGGATATGGTAAGAAAAATTACTGAAGAGAAAAAAGTTGTGTACTGGAAAAGTGTTTTGTCTGGAAAGACTATCCGTTACGCAGCTGCAATTCTTGTATTTTTACTTGTAGGGAGCAACCTATTCCTGTTGAACAGACTGAATCTAAGCAGTAATGAGGATGAAAGAGTTCTGCTGTCACAAATTCCTCAGGAGAGCGTAATTACGGTTTACACAAACAAAGGGGTAAAGAGCAGCGTCATACTTCCCGATAGTTCACAAGTTTGGATGAACTCCGACAGCAAAATCTCATATCCGGCAAAATTCACAGGATCTACTAGAGAGATAATGGTTTCAGGAGAGGTTTATTTCGAGGTTCAGAAGGATAACAGCAGACCCATGATTGTATCTACAAACAAGAATTTCCAGATAGAGGTCCTAGGCACAAAATTCAACCTTAAGGCATACGACGACGAAAAGGATGCAGTGGCTACACTTTATACAGGAGAAATAAGGATAAGGACAGATATCAGCGGAAGCACGGAATCTAAAGAAGTCCTTATGAAGCCGATGGAGACGGTCCGTATAGAAAACAATAATATCATCAACCTTGTAAAGCCAAGGGACACAAGTACCAATATTGCCTGGAAAGACGGAATACTTGTCTTCGACAATACACCAATATATGAGGTAATCAAAAAGATTGAAAGGTGGCACGGTTCGATGTTTATTGTAAGAGACTCATCGGTGTTAAATTACAGAATAACAGCAACTTTCAACTCTGAATCGGCAATACAGATTATGGAGATGATAAGGTATACATCACCGGTTGATTACAGCATTCAGGACAACACAATCATTATCTCCAAAAGATAAAATTCAATCTGCATTTAGGGGATGGGGTCTTAGGGTTGTGGTACTATTAAACAACCTAATTAAACAATTATGAGACTAAAGTTTATTACGAATTCGACAAAATCCTATTTGTCTCTTATTTTGATGTTTATCTTGTTTGTTGGTACCGTAAGTGCCCAACAGATTAATTTAACCGTCAAAGACAGTCCATTCAAGAAGGTTCTACAGACTATTTCCGAGCAGACAAATTTCAAGTTTGTCTATTCAGATGCCTTGAAAGAGATCAATGGATTGGTAACCGCAAGTTTTAAGAATGCTCCTGTTGCAGAGGTCTTTGACTTTCTGTTCACACAAAAGGGTATCTCCTACAAAATCACAGGAAAGCAGGTCCTACTCACCCCAAAAAGCCTGGTGCCCACCGACCCAAAAGCTAAAAATGCATCAGAACAAGGGCAGAATCAATCAAAGCGCTCTGCTACCGGTATTATAACCGATGATGCAAATCTTCCACTCATTGGGGTAACCGTAAGAAATCTTACAAACAAATCATTCGCTATGACCGACAACAAAGGAGCTTATTCTATTGATGCTAAAAGCGGGGACAGATTAAGCTTCTCAAGCATTGGGATGGTAACGATAGAGATTCTTCTCGGTGAGTCTATGATCAACAACATCGCTATGAAGACAGACAACATTGCCCTTAAGGATGTGATTGTAATCGGTTACGGAAGTTCAACAAGGAAAGACTTCACCGGTTCGGTATCATCGGTAAACACAGATGAGATCAAGAGTATGCCTGTAATGAGTTTTGACGATGCACTTTCCGGAAAAGCAGCCGGCGTATCGGTAATCAAGGCCGATGGCTCACCGGGTGGAGCTATTCGTTTACGCGTTCGTGGAGCAACTTCTCTGATTGGTGCAACAGATCCGCTATACATCATTGATGGAGTTCCAACAGAGGTTTCAAACAATTATATTGCTTCGGCAGAACTGGTTAATCCAAACGAAGCAGCCAACTATGGCGATGATTTCAACAACAGTATATCCGGCAGCTTCTCCAGAGGTTTGAATAACCTTGCAGGGTTGAATACAAACGACATCGAAAGCATAGATATTCTTAAAGACGCCTCTGCAACAGCAATATATGGTTCTAAAGCTGCAAACGGAGTTGTAATTATAACAACAAAAAAGGGCCGCAGAGATAGCAAACCGGTTTTAAACTTCAACTATTTTGCAGGAATCAGCAACCCAATAAAAGAGCAGGTACTTAATGCAGAGCAATACAAGTCGGCTCTACGAACAGCGGCTCAGGCAGCACTCAGCAGCATTGCAGCAAATGATGCAAGCATTACAGACCCTATGACCAAGATGTACTTTGGAATATTTTCCGGTTCCACTAAGACAAAGGCAGAAGCACTTTTGAATACACCAAATTACTTTGGCACAGCAAATACAGACTGGCTTGACCTGGTTTTGAGACCGGCTGCAACACAAAGTGCGGACGTATCATTGTCCGGAGGTGGTTCGACTTCGCGTTACTATACCTCCATCTCCTACACAAAACAGGATGGAACACTTATTGGAACCGACTTTGAAAGAATGTCCGGTAAGGTGAGCCTCGACAACGACATAACCAGCAAAGTAAGAATGTCTACAAACATCAACTTCGGCTACACTAAGAATAATATTACAAACGGTCTTTACTCACAGGCCATGTTTGCTCCTCCGGTTTTCTCGCCATACAAAGAGGACGGAACATTCTCCTCTTTGGGTGATTTAAGCACTTCATATATGGGTTATCAGAACCCAATGGCTGTTGCAACATGTACCAACGAAGCAAAGACCTATATGATGAAGGGTTCGATGGGCCTTGAAATAGACATTCTTAAAGACTTGAAATTCAAGAGTACTGCTTCGATAGACTACAGTTCATACAATCAGTCGAACTACGTACCAAGCTATGTAGACATAGGAGGTTTTTATGGTCGCGAAACTTCAGGTGGCGGTACAGGTACCCAGGCTCACTCTACAATGATTAACACATTTCTTGAAAACACTCTTACATATAACAAGGTTTTCAGTTCTGACCACAGGATAAATGCACTGATAGGTACATCGTGGGAAGACAAACAGTCGAGCTACTTCTCGGCATCGGGAGTTGGTTATCCCGACGACAATTTTCTTAACAACCTCAGCTCTGCTTCACAAGCAACCTCCGTGTCGGGTTCAAACCCATCTAGCCGCAGCTCACTGCTCTCATTCTATGTGCGTCTTAATTATGTATGGAAGGAGAAATATCTGCTTACATTTACAGGACGTAGCGATGCATCATCAAAGTTTGCTCCTACAAATCGTGTTGGGTATTTTCCATCGGGAGCCATTGCATGGAAATTGTCTGAAGAAGACTTCATTAAGGGAATCTCCTGGATTAACGAACTAAAGATTCGTGCCAGTGCCGGTAAGACAGGGACACAAAGAATTGGTGACCATATGTGGCGCACCCTATATTCTATCGGCTCATATGCAGAGAGCAGCGCTTTGTTCCCATATCAGCTTGGTAACAGCGAAATCAAGTGGGAGTCTACAACACAGCAAGACCTTGGTCTGGACTTTTCACTGTTCAATCAACGCCTGAGCGGTTCATTTGGTTATTACCAAAAGGTTACCGATGGCGCACTTCTAAACATGACTCCTGCTCCAAGTTCTGGCTTCCCTACAGTTGTTTACAACCTTGCAAAAATTCAGAACGTTGGTCTGGAATTTGATCTTCGGGCCGATTTTGTACGCACAAAGAATTTCTCTTGGACAGGATCGCTTAACATTGCCAACAACGAATCAAAAGTACTGAATATTGCAGGCGACGCTTTTTCTGACCCTAACGACCGTGAAAACCTTAACCTTGGAACCAGTATCGTTAAGGAAGGGGAATCACTTGGTTTGCTTTACGGAAGGGTAGTAAAAGGGATGATAACCTCAGAAACACAGTTGAATGATTACAAGTCAAAATTTGCAAAACTTTCAGGAGTGATACCTTACTGGACAGTTATGTTCCCGACAATAGGCATTGGCGATGTGGAATATGAATTGGATGAAACAGGCATGCCAAAGCAGGATATCATCGGTAATGCAAATCCTGATTTCTTTGGGGGCTATACAAACACATTCTCCTATAAAAATATATCATTATCTACTTTGTTTACATTCTCTTACGGGAATGACCTTATATATCAGAAGGATGTTGGCGACATGGGTATGAACGGACTGGCAAACAGAGGCATCAGAGTGCTCGACGGTTATAGTGCAACAAACCTCACCTCGACAAGGCCAAGAAGTGTATACGGCAGTACAAGTTTCTTAACTAATATGAATGTATACGACGCCTCTTTTGTAAAACTTAAATCGCTTTCATTAAGTTATTCTTTCCATTCAAAGGTAGTTAAGAAAATGAAGCTGTCGGGACTTATGCTATATGCAACAGGAACAAATCTGTTTACAATAACCAAATACCCCGGAGCAGATCCTGAAGTAAGTGACGACCCTGCCAGCATAATCGGAGGTGGACGTGACGTAAGCACATACCCTACAACGCGCTCATATACACTGGGCCTTCGTTTAAGCTACTAACTAAAACTCATCATTAATTCAAAAAATGACAGAAATGAAAAAGATAATAATATTTATATGTCTGCTTAGCGCAATAGTGGTGAATACAAGCTGTGAGGACCAGCTTAATGCTTTACCGACTCAGTCAAAAGTAGACGCAAACATTATAGTGGACCAGAAAAGTGCAGAGGTTGCTTTAAATGGCATTTACTACCAATACGCAATGTGCGGAAACGATTATTACGATGTGCCCAGCACAATGTGTTTCAATGAATATGAACTAACCCCTGCCCGTTTGGCAGGTCTGGTGGCATACTATCAGGGAGGTTCAATCGAATCTCGTGCAATTACAGCAGAAGATTATTCTGCATCGGGTCTGTGGTACTCATATTACCAGACCCTGGCAGCTGCCAACGGAGTGATTGAACAGATGGAGAGTAAGCCTGCAAGTATGTTTTCAGGAACACGTAAGGACGAAATTATTGGCGAAGCAAGCTTTATAAGGGCATTGACTCACTATAACCTGTTACGCCACTTTGGCCGTTACTTCGAGATCAATAGCCCGAATGGAGTTTTGCTGAGAACAGAAGCTGTAAAGACAGGAAACATTGCAAAGGCAAGGAGCACTGTAAAAGAGTCTTACGAAGCAATTCTTAAGGATATAGACAAAGCAATAAGCGGTTGTGCAGCCACTAAGAAGAACACATATGTAAACAAATGGGTTGCCAAAGGACTTAAGGTTAGGGTTCTTATGATGCGAGGCGAGTCAGGGGATTATGCTGCAGCTGCAACAATTGCTAAAGATATTATAGAGGCGGGTCCATATACTCTGGAAAACAACCTTAAGGACATTTTTCGAGTAAAAGGAATGACCAGTACAGAGGTTATGTTTGCAATACAACCTAAAGCAAACCAGAACTATAAGTATTCGACTTATTATTACAGGAACTCTGTTCAGTACCTCGCAACTGTGCCCCTTCAGACACTATTGCAGAATGATCCGAGAGGAACATGGATGATTGGAAAAAGTGGCAGCACCGGAACAGATTATGAGTGGCTCTTAGGTTCTTCAGGTATTGGGATCACAAAGTTCGGACAATTTTCTACATCTACAGCTCTCTGGGAGGTCTCTTATCAGATGCGTCTTTCTGAGATATATCTACTTTATGCAGAGGCATTGGTACGTTCTGGAGGAGACAAGACAATTGCCAAAAACATGCTTAAGACAGTAATGGGCAAGGCTGGTATAACAAATTTCGCCACAGTAGATGCTGCCACAACCAACGATGCCATTCTGACTCAGATCTTTTACGAAATTCAAAAGAACCTGTTCTGTGAAAGTGGTCAGGAGCTGGAAGTACAGATGCGTATGCCGGTTGCTGCCGTTCAGGTTGTCAATCCTGCAATCGCAGTAAAAAACTTCATGATTTTGCCAATTCCGGCAGCTGAGTTCAGAATGAATGCAGCAATCGGGGATCAGAATCCGGGTTACTCTAAGATATAAACACAAAAAGCAATAATATGAAAAAAGTAATTTTTTCTCTGCTAACCATGATAATTGTAATAACCGGTTTCGCTCAGAAACCGGTTCACAATTTTTCTCTGACAGGTACCATTGAAGGCAAGGCAGACGGCTATATCTATCTGGATAGAATGGATATCTCTACGGGGTCAAGAATTACTGACAGCACCCTGGTAAATAACGGAACATTTGTTTTCAGGGGAACTATAGGAGAACCTTTAGCGGTGGTTATATCAGACGGAAAGATTTATGTTCGAGACAACCCAAATGTTGCCAACTTTTTTATTGACAAGGCAGATATGACCATTTCGTTAAAGTGGGGCAACTTTAAGGATTATAAGCTCACAGGCTCTACAATGAATGACGAGATGTCAACCTATATGAAGCTGCTTGGTCCGGATTCAAAAAACAGTGAAGCAATAGGCTCTGAATATATTAAGGCACATCCGGACTCATACCTATCATCATTTATTTTGATGATGGGAATGAGTAGAATGACGGCAGAGGAGCTTCAGGAGAAACTGGACAAACTTAGCGACAGGGTCAAAGAAGGATCAAGTGCAAAGAGCATTCTTAAGGAGATTAGTATCAAGAGGGGAGTTGCTCCCGGAAGTGTTGCTACTCCTTTTACTTCCACAGACATTAATGGAAAGAGTCTCTCTTTATCGGACTTCAAGGGTAAATACATTATTCTCGACTTCTGGGCGAGTTGGTGCGTTCCATGTCGTCAGGGTAACCCACACCTGAAAGCGCTCTATGAAAAGTATAATTCAAAGGGGCTGGAGGTGATATGTGTTTCCGATGATGACAGCAATCCCGACAAATGGCGCAGGGCAGTGGAGAAAGACAGCATCGGAATGTTTCATCATATTCTGCGTGGACTTAAGGTACTGCCGGGTTACCAGTTCGACCGCACAAATTCCATCAGCGACAAGTACGGGGTACATTCTCTCCCCACAAAGTTTCTCATAGACAGGGAAGGCAAGATTGTGGGATGCTTTGATGCAGAGGAGATGGACAACAAACTGAAAGCAATTTTTGAGTAAGTAGGGCTCATTTAGAATGCATACCCTATATTAAGCGACAGTGGTATTTTGACCCCTCCGTTCTGCGGAAAGATATTGCCATTGGAGAAGTGGGCGATTTTGAACTCCAGGTTGTACTGGCGGGTTTTTCCGAAGAAGAAACCAAGTGCCATGGCGTCGTAGAAGGTGAATTTCTTGCCGGTATCATCGCCATCAAGTATGGATTTTGAAATAAATGCCGGCCCACCGAGAGTGTAGAAGAAGTAGGCATCAAATGGTTTTGTATGCAGATAATTGAAACGGAACACGGGGAAAACAGATATTGTAAAGAAGTTTTCCCTGTTCTGTTTTGTCTGCCAGTATGAGATATTGGTTCCCCAGTCCATAGCGAAAAACCGTGGGCCGTGAAA
>Ga0209639_1003546_pt1 | contig 10297 bp, 5 predicted proteins | sample EPASupsiteHSE605_FD_187268 | JGI IMG/M metagenome (GOLD analysis project Ga0209639, IMG submission 187268) | Bioremediated contaminated groundwater from EPA Superfund site, New Mexico - Sample HSE6-05 (SPAdes) (version 2) | ecosystem: Environmental > Aquatic > Deep subsurface > Groundwater >...
TTGAGAACATATTCAAGTTAAGGTCTAATGGAACACTCACCGGTGCAATTCGGAATATCTCTGTTTTCTTACTGCTTGCTAATGCAATTCTCTCTTGTGCTCCTTCGGGATAAATTGTGTATGAGTAACCGTTTTCACTAAATGGATTTGCTTGGTTGTTATCAATTACATTTTGAGCAATCCATTGTTGCGTAAATCTGAACGCTTGTGAGAACGGAAAAGAGTTTTGTGTGTTCGCCAAACTTCCTGTAAAGAAATTATCTGAATTTGTATTCACTCTCCAAGTAACATCCTTATCAGTAATTAACAACTCTGCATTGTTTACAAACACCGGAACATTTGGATTGTTTGGGTCTTCAACATTCTCTGCAAAAATCGGTGGTCGTGAAAGAAGAAATTCTGAATCGTCTTTCATATCACTTCCCATTGAAAGATTTGTTCTGTATGCTCTCGGGGCTTTCAACATTTCCGGTCTTTGGTATTTGTCCAAATTTGTTTCACCACAATTCGGACAAGTATCAAAATGATTTGCTGCTTCAAGAGTTGCCTTTTCAATTTCAGAATAAGTTTTGAATAAACCACAAGAACGACAACGCACAAACCAACGATTCAATGAGAATGGAAGATTGTTGTTTGCTCTTGCATTGGTTACTGTTTCAATTCCTCGGATTCTTGTATTGATAATATCACTGGTGAAACCAATAACAGAATGAATTGCTTTGTCTTTTGTTTTCTGTGAACCCGGGGCAAACTCATAGATTGCCATTGATTGCGGTCTGTCAACTGAAAGCGGTTCTAAGTTTCTGTCAATGCCGTGATATAAATTTTTCACGGTGGTTGGCATTCCGAACATTGGCAGAATTCCACCTTCGGCTAATTTTTCTGAAATATCAGTTGTTGCAATTTCTTCATTGCTAATTACGCTTTGCGATTTTTCAATTAAGCCGTTGTTTGTTGTTGTATCACAAACCCAATTCACAAATTCATTTCGTTGCGGTCTCAACTCCGGTGTAATCAATGCTTCAACGGTAGCTTCAACTTTCGGTCTGTTTGTGTTTATCCAATTTATGATTTGAGGGTTATATGTAAGCCAATTATCAATTGCACCAAACTCACCGTGAACACTTGGCTTATCTTCATCATTGTTCACATTCGTTGGAATGGTTGTAAATGCTTTTCGGAAAATCTCTTTTGCTAAAAGGCGTTTGAAAATTCTTTCCTGTCCCATTGTCAAGAATGGAGTAGGTGGAGAATCGCCTGTTATCTTATGAGGGTTTGAAAAATAAAATTCATCATGGCTTCTACCTCTGCAAAAAGTTAGAATGATTGAATACGCTTGCCCTCTCCGTCCTGCCCGTCCAACTCTTTGTTGGTAGTTGAATCTTTGTGGTGGCATATTTCCCAACATCACTGCTTGCAATGCTCCAATGTCAACACCAACTTCCAAAGTTGTTGTTACACTCAACAAGTCAATTGCTTTTACTTGTTTGTTTCCTTCATCAGGCAAAATGATATTTCTAAAATGTCTTTGTCTTTCAAACTGCTTGTCGGTTTGTCCTGTGAGTTCTTCGCAATGCAAACGGATTGGAGTTCGCTGTTGTTTGATTGCATTGTATGACAAATAATTTTTCTCCCAAATGTCATTGCAAATTTTATCCGGCTGTGTGTTCAGTTGTGTAAGTGAGTATGTGCAAATGCCTCCGCTTAAATGCAAGTGTGGTCTGCTTCCCCGTGTGCTTGTCCATACGCTGTCGGTTGCGGTTGCAACTTTGATAAATAATTCTTCAATAATTACTCCTCTTACTCCATGCACAAGTCCGCATGTTGTAAGCGTATTGAAAACTGCTGTGCCTAATTCAAGTTCTGTTTTTGATAATCTGTTTGCAACAGCTCTGATATATCTTTTTGCCTGACTTGGGAATCTGCTGTAATCATCAAAGTTGAAAGGGTCTGCATCATCATTTTTGTTGTGCTTGAATTTGTCGCCTAAAATTCTGACTGTTGAATTTAGTGTTTGCAAAAAATCTTCTCTTGTAATTGTCAATGCTGCTGCTGCATCTGTGATGCTTTGCAAGTCGGGATTGATTGTTACAAAACCCAAAGCAGAAGATTCAAACGAATAAAAGAGAGAACCAAAAAACATTGTAGCAAGATTGCTGAATGTTCCTTCCTTCAAATCATTTATGAAAGTTTGGTCTGCTCCGGCTGTCCATTGAAAATTTGTAAAATCAATCAAGTCATACCAAGGAACAAAATCGTTGTTCAACAATCTTGTTTGAATTGTAATGTCGTTGCCACCGGGGTTGATTCCCAAACCTATTAAGTGGCGAATTAGCGGTGCAAGATTTACAGAGTTTGTAATGTCAACCAATTCTCTAACGTTGAAAATTTTCTGCCGGATTTTTTCAAGTTGATTATTGGCGTTGTTTCTCTGCTCAACAATCAAAGGATTTGCGCCAGGTAAATTTGAAAATGTAATCAGCCCTTCAATGTCTAAAAGTTCTGCGTTGTTTTCTATTCGGTATCTGTCAATTTTCGCTGTGTCGTTTGTTTCAATTGCGTTTAAGATGTTGTGCTTTGCCAAAACTTTTTTGTGCAATTCATCAACTAAAATTTCTCTCAACAAATCTGTGAAGTGGTTTCTTTCAATTCCGTTTGCAACCTGTGCTGCATCTTCTCTACTGTCTGAAAACACAACCAACTTTCTTTGTGCTTCGCTGTCGGGCAATTGATACATTAACTCCTTTGCAAACATTTGTGTCGTTTTGGCGAAACCAGTTCTAAAACCTCTGATTGAAGTTGTCTTTGATTTTCTTGAAGCGTTGTTTCGTCTTTGATTGTTGATGCCGCAACACGGACAAACATTTGGCAATGCTCTGTGTGTTTCAACTGTGCTTATTTCTCCGCTTGCATTTGGTAAAGCAATGTCGGTGCTGGAACTGTTCGGAACAATCGTAAAATAATATCCTTTAATCCATCGTGAAGAATCACGGGTTGCTTTGTCGTGTGAAAAATCTATGTCGCCTGAAATGCAATTCAGTGATGCTTCAATCCAATTTGATTCATAATCGGTTTGAGAAAATCCGTTTACTGCTGTTTGTCTCCAAAAATTTCCAGAAATGCCGGGTTCTGCATCGTGTGGAGTGAACTGTTGGTTTCCGCAAGCCCAAAAAACTGCATACTCTTGAAAACTTCTTTTCTCAACAAGTTTTGCCGGTGTCTTTTCCGGTATGCCTTCAATGTTTGGACTGATTGGAAGTAATTCAAATGAACTGTTGCCGGATTCATTTGTAGTTACCAATCTGCTTCCACCAAATAAAGTTGTTCCGCAATTATCACAATAGAGTAATTCCAAAACTCTGTTTCCGGCTTCTGAATTTATTCTTGTTGTTGAATAAAGTTTTCCGGCTGTTCTTTCTGTGTCGTTGAATGCTGCGTTACCAATGTCATCTGCTTTCACCGATGCCCACATTCCTTCAATGTTTCTAAAGAAGTAATGAAATCTGAATCGTGGCAGCTTTCTATTTTCAGGAATGTCAATGTTTGCAAATTGGGTTTCATCAAACATTGCTCTTGCGATTAGCAAACCTCTTAAAGCATTTTGTAAATCGTCTTGCGTTGTTGCTGTTTCAAAAATTGTTTCTGAAAAATAATTTCCAATTTCATCATCACCGTTTGCATGAATTGAACAAACTGCTTTATAATTTATCCTTCCGTTTTCTGTTACTGCACAAGGAGAATACAATCGTTCTTTCAATTTCAAAGTTGGATTAGAAATAACTCGCAACAATTTTTCAATTCCGTTTCCTGTTTCTGAAATTCCAAATGCAGTTGCAATTGTGTTTGCTGAATTCTCACAAGCGGAAATAAAACTTGCTTTGGTGATTTCACTTTTAGCAATGTCGTATGCTTCTGCAATTTCTTTGAATGGATTTACCGGAAGTTTTCTTTCAGAAGATGAAAGTGTTTCAACTTCGGTGTTATGTCCTTCAATAATTTTGAATGGCTTAACAGAATTGTCAACGCCAAAAAAATCTTCCAAAAATTTTACGCTGTCTTGGTCGCCTGCTTCCAGTGATGCACTTGATGCAAGTATGCGTAACTGCTCATGATGTGGGTGCAAGCCCAAACGGTCAAGTACAAGTTTGAGCAGGTATGCTATCTCTGTGCCTTGTGTGCCTCTGTATAAGTGTAACTCGTCAATAACTAAATGAAAAACTCTGTTTCGTTTTTCTGTTTCTCTTTGCTCTGGCAATAAATCTTCACAAGCCAACCATTTTTTTGTTTGCTCAAAGATTCCTGAGTCAACTGTTCGCATCAACATTATGCTCAACATGGAATAGTTAGTAATCATAATGTCCGGTGGTGCTAATTGCATATCAAATCTGCAACGCATTTCAGAACCATCAAGTCGTTGGAAAAAAGATTTCAAATCTTTCGCTTCGCTACCGGTGATATTGTTTTGCTGAATGTATTCTGCAACTTTGTTTGCATCAACTTCTACTTGCTTCAATCTCTCTTTGAGTTGAATTGCTTTTTTGGTGTTGACGGCAACTGTTCCATCATCTTTTAGTTTTCTTAATTCTCCGGCAATCGGAGAACTGCCGTTGTATCTCCCAAAAAAAATTGAATTTCCATTTGTGTTTGTCGTTAACCAATTTCTTGTGTCGTCTGAATCAAGTGCTTTTCTCAATCGGCTCATTTGGTCTTCTACCAAAGCGTTCATTGGGTAAAGAATCAATGCTCTTACTCCGGCTGGTCTTTTCTCATGTTGTCTTTGCCTTGCTGCATTGCTTAAAGTGAAGTTTGTTGGATTGACAATTTGAGTTGGTGTCAATCCTCTTTCTGCTGCTGTCTTCCACCATGAATTTACACTTGCCGGTTTTGCATTTGGTGTTTCCCAATTTGCAAGTTCTTTTGAAAGCTGTGCAAAAAGTGGAAGTAAAAACGATTCTGTTTTTCCAGAACCTGTTCCTGATGTGATGATGCAATTATTTCCTCTCAAAGTTTCCTTCAACATTTCTGCTTGGTGAGAATGCAGTTTTGCAAATGATGGAAACAAACCAGTTGCTACAAGTTCCTTAAATGTATTTGCTTCTGCTTCAGTCAAAGCATTTCCCAAATCTTCAAGCGTTAAATCCTGAACTCGTTTGTTGCTTGAAACATAATCCGGCAAAGGTTCAATCCACGGTTTGCGGTAAAGAACTTTATCGTAATTAAGTAAAGCGTAGCGTTCTTTCTCAACGCCTTCAAACTTTGTCCCGAATGCTGTTTCAACATAGCGGATAAAGTTTTCTTTTATTATTTCAAATGAACCTATCGGGTCTTTCATGTGATGAATTAAAAATTAAAGTCAATAGTTTTTTGTTTAAGTTTATCAAATAAGTTCTGAATGAAAACACTTGGAATGTTCTCGTAAACTCTGTATGCCTTGTTTTCAATTTCAGAATAAACTGGAGCTAATCCACTAAGCAACATAATTGATTCTGCTAATAATCTCGGTAATGGTAATTCAAGAGGGACTGCAACTTTCTCTTTATTACGGTCATACAAAATAACATGTTTCTTTTGATGTTTCAGAGCAACATATTTTCCCCAGTTCTTATCAATGTCATAGCACTTTTGATTTACCCAAAGTCGGTGGTGAAACTCCCACGGTCTCAATCGATATTCCAACATTGTAAAACTCTTATCAAAGTTTTCTGAAAATGATTTATCAAGTTGTAAAGTGTCGGGATTGAAAATATACCTTGCCCAATCTTCATAAGTCAGCGTTGTTTCTTTTGTTGCAAACAAATCTTTTTCATACTCGTCAATGTCGCTGCAAAAATCTTGCAAGCCAACTTGAACCAAATCGCCTGAACTGAATTTGATTTTCAATTCATTTGCGAATGCAATTATATTTCTTTCTCCGAAAACTTCCTTAGCTGTTCCAAATGCTTTTATTGTAATCGCATCAGGTAAAAGATAATCTTCGTTTGATTGAAATTGTTTTGTGATTTCAACTTGCAAATTGTGTTTGGGTGCTGTTGTAATTATTGCATTCACAAGTGTTTCATCTCTGCCACCAATCAATAAAACTTTTCTTCCTTTGCTTGCTGGAATGAAAATCAATTGTGGTGGATTCACCACAATTGATTTAGTTTCATACTCGTAATCCAAATATCCTAAGTAGTCAAAGAAATTTAGCGAAGCCTTTTTGACTTTTGAATAATTGAAGTTGTTGCTGTGTGGTTTGTTTCCGAAATATTTTGAATGGAGAAATTCAAATGCTGCATAAAAATCTTTTGCTGTTGTCGTCACTTTCAAAGTGAGGAATGAAAGAAAAATATTTCCCTCGCTATGTGTGTATATTGGGGGTGTGATAGCCATGTTTAAATCCTCCCTTATTCCTCTGAATAGTTGCTGATATGGAATTTGTTTCATTAGGTTAATTCCAAACGTATTGCTTCCATATGAGTATTGAGTTGGGTTTTGGTCGGTAGTTCTGCCAAATGAATTCCTCTTTGGAAGTTTTGTTCCGTCAAGCAACAAAGCAGAACCATTTGCAGAAACAACTTTGTAGGTTGTTTCATTCCCTGCAAATTTTTCTTCGTCTATTCTAATGTTGAAATCAGAAAATAACGAAAGTTCTTCAGGCAGCAACCAACGGTTGCTGTTTGAAATCTTTTTCTTTAGAAAATATTTCTCCTCGTTGTTTTTGTATTGTAGATAAATCTTTTCTGCTCCATCTGAATTTAAAATTTCGACTTCGGGTAAAAAATCATTCGTGAAAGTTCTGAAATCAAATTCCAATGCAGAAGTTAGTTGGACAAATTTTTCTTTGATGATTGTCAGAACTTGAATTTCATCAATGCCCTCTCTCGGATTTAGAAACCTGAAAAGAGATATGCCGTCAGGCATATTCTCTAAATCAGTTTCATCTTCAAACTTTGTGCATTTGTTTTTCCCCCAACTTAAAATTTTCTCACGCAAAGAATTTTTGCAAAGTAGATACATCCAATTTGCTTTTGTGAGTGTGTCTGTTTCAATCCAATAGTCGGTGCTGAATTGAAGTGAACCTGCACTGATAAAAAGCCGAACATCTTTGTCAGGAAATTTTGCAACCCATTTATTGAAATCGTCTTTGAGTTGAAAGGATTCTTTGAAAGGTAAATTCAAAGTTTTTGAATAACCCAATTTTTCCTCTGTGATTACAATCCCGTTGAAAGATAAATCCTCTGCAAATTCATTCGCAGATTTCATCCGGTAGGAAAATTCGATTCTTCCTTCGTTGCTGAACAGCTGTAGTTGCAGAAAGATTCTTGAAGAAATTTCATTACGTTTTGTTCTTGCAGTTTCATCGGTTTCATCAACCGAATGTGATTCACCAGTCCAATTTTTGTATGCCTTTATTGTTGTTTCAATTATTGATTGACCTAAATCATGTGTTTCATATTTTCGGATAATATCAATCACACTATTTGGCAACAATAAAATTGATGAACCGTATTGCAGTAAATACTTTTTAAACTCTGTTGGTTGGTATGTTGAATCGGGAATCATTCCTGCATGAAGAAATAATTCCGGTAGGCGCTTAATTGCTCTCGGCGGAAATACACATTGCGATAGAGGTTTACCTACATGAACCCAATTTTCATTTCCAAATTTCTTAAGTTCAAAAATCCCTAGGTCACAATTTTTTGTAATAATTGACCATTCTTCAAGCGCATTCCATAAGTGGGAAATGGTTTGAAAGTTTACAGTTCCAATAGAGAGTTCAGTTAGACCATTTAGGATTCCATATTTCTTGAAAAACACATTGATTTTACCATAGTAATTAGTTGCATTGAAATGCTCCTCATAAGTTTCGGTCAACGGGATAATGTAAAGAATGAGATATGCGATGAATGGCGGAGTGTCCACACTATTCCAAGCCCTCCAAAGACTTAAAGGTTTTGTTATTGGTGAATATGGTTTAGTAAGACTATTAATTGGCCTGTCATCAAAAATAATCGCATAAATAAAATCATTCCAAATTTCATCGTCATGTAAACCGCTAAAAAACGGTTTTGAATACTTGATTAAATCTTGTTTTGTCAGATAGAACAGAATGTTCTTGCCTGCGTTTTCTTTTTTGAAAAATAGTTTAGCGATATGTTCATTCCATTCTAAATATGTCATCATTCAATTCGTTAGAAAATTTATTGAAGAAAATTCGGTCATTATAAAGGACTCTGACTCGTTTGAATGAATATCTATCATGCTATTTTCCATTCTTCTCAAATAATGAAATATTGAAGTCCAGATACCATGCAAATTTTGCAAGATAATCTACCGTAATAGCAAATTTGCCAGTTTCAACTTTTGAAATAGTAGAACGATTCACTTCCATTATTTCGGCCAGTTCATCCTGACTCAAACCCTTTTTTTCCCGGAAGGTCCGGATATGTTTGCCAATTACTTCCCGGTTTCCCTGAATATATTGCTCGGTTGGTCTGGACTTTTTACTCATAAATATTTATCTCCTATAAGATGTTATTCTGATGGTAGTACAATCAAATATTTTGTAGGAACTGGTAAGCCCCATCCATCAGGATAAGAAACTGTAGTTAAGTTTCCACCTAACTCTTTAACAACACCAACCTGGTCTATGCCACCTAAAACCAATTGTTGATATTGCCTTACTGCTTTTTCATTGCTACGGGTTTCTTCTTTGAAAATTTCAATTTTGTCATTGTCAAAGGTTACTCTGTCACCGACTTTAATTGTCTTGTTCATTTGATTTGTCATAATACATGTGCAGTTTGTATAGCGTTGCCCCCGCTTTTAGATTTATAAAGCTAATGTAATTAGCAGATATATGGTGCAATATATTGAACATCTTATCCTCAAATAAAAAGTGTCCAGCAGTAGTTCCATAGATAATGTCTTGCTGATGTTTGAGGTGAAGCTCATAAGAATTCCGTCTGTTGGGTGGTGGGTGGGCATGGTGTTGAGTAAAGATATATTGCTGAAGTGTCGAACAAATGATGATAAATATTCGTCAGCTGGGGTGGGTGGGCTGTGCGTTGGCATTTTTAGCTCTTTGCAAGGTTGGCTTTGTGTCGGGGTTTTGTGCGCCTTGCAATGTGCTAAAAATAGCGAGGGGTCGTGTCGGCAAAGTCATGGATGTTTGTATATGTGTAGGATGCTGAATAGGGTGACATACAACGTTGACGGCTTGCTGCTGTGCTGGTATTCATTGAATGTCCAGCCCGGAACCGCAGCCGATTTGTAAAACTGAAGTTGAAGTTATGAACAAAAAGATAAATAGAATTACGTCAAGCCCGATAATAGTTGATAGTGATATACAGCTCAGTGTTACTACGTCTGCCAGCATAGCAGCAAACTGAATGTTGTACGTTCGCCCTTTTTTAGATGGTCATTTATGTCTCCGTATTTTATTTAACTTCTTCGTTATTCAAGTAAACGATTCTGTACTCTTTACTGGGTGGCGGATAAAGCATTGCATTAAATGTATATTTCATTATCTTTTTATTGCTTTCGTTAGTATATTGAATTTCTCCACAAAAAAACATTATCAAAAGGTCATTCTTAATTATATCGAAAACGTTTTTTGGAATTTTATCAAACGCAGTGAAATTTTGAATACGTGGAGACTCTTTTGTTATATAGAAACTTGTCGGATAAGGGTCGTACATAAGTTTGGACAAATACCCCTCTGGATTGTACCCAAGAGAAGGTTTATAAAAGAACCCAAGTTTGAATTTAGTAACCTTTACAGGCACTTTGCCAACGTTAGAAATCTTAAAAGCGATTTTTGGTTCTTTATCTGCCTAAAAAACACCAAATGTAAAATCTGCACACTCGATGTATGCCAAATTTTCAAGATTAAATTGATTTTGAGTTTCTTTGAGCGAATTTATTTGCGCATTAACAGATTGCTTTGTAAGAAGCATATTTATACTATCTTTTATTCTACTTGTCTCGTATTGAGACTTTGCAAGGATAAAAGAAACACTCTCCTTTATATCAGAAATACTGTCTGCTTTACGGGAATCTGCAAGGGCTTGTGTAGATATGTCGTTTGCTCTTGTAGATTCTTTAAGTGCGGACTGAGAAGTTTTGTTCGCTTCAACGGTCTTTTGAAAAAGCAGATAAGTAAAAATAGCCAGTACCAAATTAATAAAAAGTCCGAAAATGGCAATTTTATTTGCAGTAGTTGCTGCCCGATTTTCGTCTTTGGGTATATTGACAATAACCTGTATGGGCTCTTTATTTATCTCTTTATAACTACTATGGCTGGTGTCGGACT
>Ga0209639_1003548_pt1 | contig 10293 bp, 8 predicted proteins | sample EPASupsiteHSE605_FD_187268 | JGI IMG/M metagenome (GOLD analysis project Ga0209639, IMG submission 187268) | Bioremediated contaminated groundwater from EPA Superfund site, New Mexico - Sample HSE6-05 (SPAdes) (version 2) | ecosystem: Environmental > Aquatic > Deep subsurface > Groundwater >...
CTGGTATTACTTTCTATTTGTATCATTATTCTTAGTTTTATGACTGCTACCATTGTCTTAAGCGCGAAGAATAACGAATTGAACCGAAAAATAGCTAGTTATTCAGATCCGGGCTCAACAACTGGTGATCGCAATTTTAAGCGACTTGGTGGGTCATATGCATTTGCAGCTGAGAATGTAGGGCTGTCTTATCAAAAGCTGTATCCTAATTTATACGTGCAAAAGAGCACCAAAGTAACGGAAAATGCTGCAAAAACAATATATCTTACCTTCGATGACGGCCCCTCTCCGAATACAATGGATCTCCTGGACATCTTGGACCGATATAACGTTAAAGCCACCTTTTTCGTCATTTATCATGATGATGAAGCCTCCCAAAATGCTTATAGGGAGATAGTCAAGCGCGGGCATACTATTGCCGTTCATACGGCCAGTCATAAATATACGGAGATATATAAATCGGTAGAGGATTACTTAGCAGATTTTGATATAGTTTATAAGCAAATAGAGCGAGTCACCGGGGTTAAGCCGGAGTTATTCAGATTTCCCGGTGGGAGCATTAACTCCTATAATGTTCGTATTTATCAAGAACTTATCGCTGAGATGCTGCGCCGGGGTTTTACCTATTATGATTGGAATGTAAGCGGGGTGATACAGCCAGTAACGCAACCCGCGATTCTATCACCGAAAATGTAGTGGAGAATGCTAAAAAGTATGATAGATCTGTAGTCTTGCTGCATGACAGTTCTTCTGAAACGTCCACGGCAGCTGCTTTAGAGGGAATAATTATCGATTTACAAAATTCAGGATATGCCTTTGCGAAGTTGGACGGGAGTGTAATGCCTTTTACATTCGCATATGAATGAGAAGAATAGGAGATGTTATTATGGCCCAAAATAACGATGATAAACTCGATATGAAAAATCCGGAATCAAGCCATTATTTAAATAATTTTGCCACCGCGGTAAATGAATTGTTCGGATTGGGTAAAAAGGAAGAAATGGGGTCAGCTACAACTATGTCAAGTGAAAATTTCGAATCTAATGAGGGCCGCAATCATAGTGAAGTGCGGACATCCAAATCAAAGTCCAACCTGCATGTACTTCCCCAGGATCACTCCCGTACCAAAAGAGAAACCGTTATTGAAGAAAATACAGTTATCCGAGGCGAAGTTCTGTCTACAAGCAACCTGGATATTGCCGGTTCTGTTAAAGGACCCGTCAGCAGCGAAGGAGATATAATAGTAACTGGTAAAATTTACGGTAATATGAAAGGCAACAATATAACAATCAAGGGTGGCTTGGTGGAAGGCAATATATTGGCCAGGTCGGATATTACCCTGCTGGGGGAAGCCATCGTAGTGGGAGATATTGAAGCTAATAACTTCCTTTCCGAAGGCAAGATAAAGGGTAATGTCAAAGCCCTCAATGCGATTTCATTGAAAAACCAAGCGGTTATGTACGGTAACATCAATGCAAAAACTGTCAATATGCAAGACGGCGTCATCCTGGATGGTAATATAAAGATAATGGGAGACGTATCGATTGAAAATCTGTTTCAGGATTTATCTGTCAAAAAAGTTGAAATAGTTACCGTGGAAGATAAAGAATAGATCTGCGGGTATAAGGGGATCTTCTCTTGGCACTTTCTCCGTCATTAAAAAACCGGGGTTTCAGTCTTTAATCTGAAGCCCCGGTTCTACTTAGGCAAGATTTAGTTGCTAATATTGTTTCCTGGGACTAGGTTCACTTTGCATACGTAACGTTAACTTTTCTTCCCTTTACCTGCACATCCTGCAATGCCTCCAGTACAAGGCTTCCTTTATCAGCAAGTATGTCGACATAAGAAAAATTGTCCTGGATATCGATAATGCCAATATCGTCCACACGGATTCCTTCAATATTGCAAAGTGCTCCCAGGATATCCCCGGGCCTCATTTTTTTCCTCTTGCCAGCATTGATACGTATTTTGGTAATTTCCCTGTTTAATTCAGCACTGCTGTCAATCTTTTGACTAGTCCTGGTTGAAAAGGTCTTTTCAAAAAATATCTTTCCTTGTTCAACATCTTCCAGGGATGGCCATTCTTGCTTCGGGATCTTATAATTAACGTATTCCTCAATTTCCTTCAAAAACCGAATTTCATACGGGGATACAAAGGTAATCGCAATACCTTCTTTGCCTATCCGACCGGTTCGGCCGATGCGATGAACGTATTTCTCTTTTTCGAAGGGAAGGTCATAATTAATGACCAGGCTTAGATCTTCGATGTCAATTCCCCTGGCGGCTATGTCTGTAGCAGCCAAAAAATGAATTTCGCCCCGCTTAAATCTTTCCATGGCAGATAATCGATCCCTTTGTTCCATGCCTCCATGTAAGCCGATGCAGCTATAGTCTTTAGCTTTCATAAGTTGTAATAGTTTATCGACTTTCTCTCTGGTATGGCAAAACAGGATGCAGCTATTAGGGGTATAGGTATAGATTATTTTATTTAAGAGATTAAATTTCTCATGTTCTTCCACTTCATAATAAAATTGCTGGATTTTTTCCGTAGTAGGATTTTCGGAAACGATTTTTATTCTGGCAGGGCTAATCATGTGTTGATTACATATATGCTCAATTTCATCAGGCATGGTGGCAGAAAACAACATGGTTACTCTATTCCGAGGCAGAGAATTTATAATTTCCTCAACCTGATCAATAAACCCCATGTTCAGCATTTCATCAGCTTCATCAATAATAAAGTACCTTATTTCTTCTAAGTTCACAGTCTTTCTCTCCAGGTGGTCTAAAATTCTTCCTGGGGTTGCAACAACAACATGGACCCGCTGTCTTAGCTGAGTTTTTTGCATATAAATAGGCTGCTGACCATAAATAGCTGCAGCTCGTATTCTTTTAAATCTGCCTATATTTGAAAAATCCTCTTGTACTTGTACGGCCAATTCTCTGGTTGGGGTAAGAACTAATACCTGGGGCGCCCTGTGTTCTAATTCTATTTTTTCGCAGATCGGAATCGCAAAAGCGGCGGTCTTTCCACTGCCCGTTTGTGCTTTTACTATAATATCTTTATCTTCCATTGCTAAAGGAATGATCTGCTCCTGAACATCGGTGGGGGTCTCATAGCCTAATTTCTTTAATGTTCGTAATATTTCATCACTTAAGCCAAAATTCATAAAATTTATATTATGCATATAAAGTAAAAGCTCCTTTTCTATAAGAACCTTGAGTAAATAGTTTCTATATTATCGCACATTTATTCAAAGACTATTATTTAGAGTTAAGCAGAAATTAAGTTACAGTACACAAACCTCGATATAGGATATTCCAAACAGTAGATGTTAGCGGGAGATTCGTGCTATACTAACAAGTACTTTGTTTCGATAGAAAGGACAAAAAACCGTGGCAACAGCATATGAAGAAATTCAATCTCAGGTAGAAAAAAGACGGACTTTTGCAATCATTTCTCATCCTGATGCAGGAAAGACTACGCTTACTGAAAAGCTGCTTCTTTTTGGAGGAGCTATTCGTATGGCTGGTGAAGTGAAGGGCCGCAAAGTCCAAAAATTCGCTAAACCGGACTGGATGCAGATCGAGAAAGAACGTGGGATATCCGTTACCTCCAGTGCCATGCAGTTCAAATACCAAGGGCAGCACATTAACATCCTGGATACGCCTGGACATCAGGATTTCAGTGAAGACACGTACCGAACTTTGACTGCAGCTGATAGTGCAGTAATGTTAATTGATGCGGCCAAAGGCGTAGAGACACAAACCATCAAGTTATTCAAGGTTTGCAGCCAACGTGGTATTCCTATTTTTACGTTTATCAATAAGATGGATCGTTACGGCAAAGAGCCCCTGGATTTACTGGAGGAGCTGGAACGGGTACTCGGGATACGTTCCTGCCCAATGAATTGGCCTATCGGTATGGGTGATGAGTTTTGTGGCATCTACGATCGGCAAAATAATCGGATTGAGTTGTACCGACAGGATGGGCAGCGGGATTTTATACATCCAGATGAACGCGGGGTAGAAGACCCGTCCATCCGAGACGTCATGGGTAATCCGCTCTATAATAAGCTCTGTGAAGATATTGCCCTTCTGGATATTGCTGGCGATCCATTTGACGAAGAAAAAATCAATCAGGGAAAGCTTACCCCGGTTTTTTTTGGCAGTGCCATCAGCAAATTTGGAGTGCAGACCTTTCTGGATGAATTTTTACAACTCGCTCCTACTCCCCATGCACATATGAGCAGCATTGGGCCAGTTGATACCGCCAGAACAGCTTTTTCCGGATTTATATTTAAGATTCAGGCGAACATGAACCCGTCACATCGTGATCGGATTGCATTTTTACGGGTGTGTTCGGGTAAATTTGAAAGAGGCATGGCAGTCAACCATGTGAGAAGCGGAAAAAGAATAAAACTGGCTCAACCCCAGCAGTTCCTGGCCCAAGACCGGGATATCATAGAAGAGGCTTACCCGGGTGATATTATCGGTCTGCATGATCCTGGTACTTTTCGCATTGGAGATACGCTTTGTTCGGAAGGCAGCTTTAAATTTGAACGCCTTCCCCAATTTCCGCCCGAACATTTTGCCAGAGTATCTAATATGAACGCTATGAAATCCAAGCAATTTCAAAAAGGGGTAAATCAATTGGTGGAAGAAGGAACTGTACAGGCCTTTCGGACCACAGATCGGACGGGTGACTTAATACTTGGTGTGGTTGGTGAGCTGCAGTTCGAAGTGTTTAGCTATCGTCTAAAAGCAGAATATGGGGCAGATATAAGGCTGCAGCGCCTTCCCTATCAGTTGGCACGGTGGGTAGGCAGCGACAAGCGGATTGAACCCAGTAAGCTTAGCAACCTGAGCGCCTTATGTGTAACTGACCAGGATAATCGGATAGTGGTTCTTTGTGAAAGTGAATTTGCCCTAAGATGGTTGGTAGAAAAGAATTCCGATCTAAATTTCTACTCCAGTTCCTATGATGTAGATGATCATTATGAGCTGCGCATTGTAAGGTAGATGTTATAGAAGTCTCTATTACTTATTAAGGCCATGAAAGCGATCTAGGCGTTTCGGTTATTTAGCCGAAGCTCTCAGACCGTCAAAAAAACCCAATAGCGGCGTTATTAACAAAAGCCCGTTCAATCGACGTACCTATGTACGCCTCAATCACAGGCTCTCATTAATGCCTTGCTCTTGAACTTTTTTGCTCGGCCTGACTTTATCGATACTCTGGGGGTTTCGGTTATTTAACCGAAGCTCCTTTTTTATGCTATTTTCTATGCGGGGCACTCGTACGTTTAATGGGATGCGAGATGTTGGCAATTTTAGGAAACAAAGATATAATAAGGACAATCATAGAAACTAGGAGTTTTATAAAAAAGGAGGTCTAATGATGACAGCAGAGATTTCCCTTAGGAAGGGCAAGTTATCTACCGTTCTGCTAAATTGCCTCCAGGATTATTATAAGACAATAAATATTAATCCCGATTACATATTAGTTAAATGGCAGCAATGGCAAAATGATCCGGAGATAACGATTAGTCTTGTGAAAAAGAGCAGCGAGGTTATAGGGTGGGTAATCTATAACTCCAAAAGAAGTACGATCGAGGAGATCCTGTTGAAAAAGGAGTGGAGAGACAGAGATATAGAACCCGGGGTCGTTGATGCTTTAATAAAAAGAGAAAGCCTTTTAGCTGCACAGATAGTTGATGGGGATGAAGCTAAATATCAGTGGATGGTTGATTATGGTTTTCGGCCAACCAGATCGTTTAATATAGGTGAGATAACAGGTGTAAAATTAGATTTGAGCACCGCAGTACTTATTAAAAAATTAAATTATTTTAAAACTACCAGAACCTATAGTAAGAAAGAACTAGTGGCGATAGAGAAGATCCCTGAAACCCAAACTGAAATGGAAATCAAAATAGGCCTGGATAATCTGTTGGATAACCTGGGGGGCTTAAACAGGTTTGTGAAGCCGGGGCAAACTGTGGTTATAAAGCCCAATGTCGTGAGCGATCATGGATTAAAGGATGGCTTCTATAAAGGAGGCATCGTTACAGATATAAGGCTTATTAAGGCACTGGTTAAAATGCTTTTGCCGGTGGCAGGGAAAGTGATTATTGCTGAAGGGTCGTCAATCAATCGCAGTAAAACCAGTAAGATGTTCAACCACTACGGTTATGACAGTGTTGTGGCCATAGATCCCGCCAAAATAAGCCTGGTAGACCTAAATGAAGATGTGCAGATTGAAAAGACAGTGCCCGGAGGCAAGAGAATGTCTGCCAGAAAGGTCCCGCTTACTATTGAGAAGGCTGATGTATTAATCAGCATACCGGTGATGAAGATACATTTTGCTGCTGTTGTATCACTCAGTATCAAAAACCTGCAGGGTGCAGTGCCGCCCCTGGAAAAGTATATGTCACATTTTTTCGGGCTATGGCAGAATCTAGTCAACATAAGCCATCTTGTTAAGCCTCATTTAATCATTATTGACGGGCTAACAGGGCAGGAGGGTTTTGGACCGCTTAGCGGCACCCCTAAGCAGATGGATGTGTTAATCGGGGGAACAAACCCGGTTGCAGTGGATTCTGTTACCATGAGAATTATGGGGATTGATCCCGTTGCTTCGCCGCCGGTTTATTTGGCTTATCTGCAGGGACTGGGGCCGATAGAGCCTGCTAAGATTAAAATTATTGGGAGTTCAATCGATGAGGTAAGAAGTGAGTTCGAACAGCCTAAATTTAATCTGGTCAGCGGCCGGGATATTAGAATTCATGAGGGCAGTCCTTGCCAAGGATGTAGGGCTTATTTTCATTTTACCCTTAGCAAATTACGCAAACCTGATCCACAGGATAGGAACCGCCATTTAATTGACAGGCCATTCAATAAAAAGGTGAATATCTATCTTGGGCCAAGTACAGAAGGTGAAATTAATCAAGATGAGACTAATATATTTATGGGAATATGTCAGCAGCACCATGCCCAAATGGGTGTCCATCTGCCGGGCTGTCCTCCGCATACAGAAGTTATTATAGACGGTATATATAGCTTATTTCCCGATATTGAAAAAGCCAAGTATGCGGATAAAAGCGAAGAGGCCAGATTGGGTGAGATGCTGCAAGAGATTATTGAGATGAATCGTTAGATCGAGTAAATATCATTGCTTGTGATATAATATTAACGGAAATAAGATCTAGGAGGATATACTATGGAAGATAAAAAAAGCGATGTAGAGATGATGCGCCAACTTATAGAGCAGAAGAAGCAAAAGAGCGCCTCACAGGGCAGTATAAAACGTGGGCCGGAGGATAGGTTTGGAACCAGCAGCCCAGGGAATAAGAAACAGAAGAAGGGCGGTCTTCCTCCCAAGTAAATGGGTGAGGACCTTCCGTCTTGAGATAGAAATAAATGTTCATTTCATAGGCAAAGAAGGACAAGGGCTTTGGATTGCTCGGTCTGACTTTATTGACAATCTTGGCTTTGGATTTATATCCAAAGCTTCTGTTTTTTATAGAAAGAGAGGGCTTAAGGATATTTATATTCCTCAAATCATGCTAAGGCCAGTAATGATCATGAATAAGCCGGTTAAGCGGATAAAGAGGTTAAAGTATCTGAGCCCCATCCGCTGATAGTACTTAATCGACATAATACCCTCAGGCCGTAGTATTAATGCTGCTCCCATAAGGGCCAGCAAAATCGGTGAAACTATTTCCAGAAAAGCGGGGTTCCCGGTTATCGCTTTCAATGCAAAGGGAACGCCCATGAAGAGGAGCATCCAAACCAAAACGAATGACATGAATTTAGGCGCGAATTGATTGTAGGATTTGGCGAAGGAGTGTATGCTCTCCTTACAGGCAGCGGAACAGTAGCTTAACTCCATGGTCTTTAATTTGCCGTTGTTCCACAGGCGGACAGCTGTTTTCTCAGAAGCACCTTGCTTTTTGCAATAGGAGCATCGGTTCATTTTCTTACCTCGCTTATTTATAACTCTAAATAATATTATATCAAAAATTAGTTGACTGTTTTAAGGTTGGCTAGGACTTTGATAATTAGTCGGTTATTTCAATTAACTCATTACGGGTTTACCTGTAGTTTGTACATATGAGTCCTCCTAGTTTTTTATTACGGGAATATTGAACTTATGTTAAAATTTCCTCATATCGTTATTATAATTAGCTTTTTCCTCCATGTCCTATTAAAGTATCCAGCTAGAACCATATCAGAAGTGTCACCAGCAAATGTGGGAAAGTAATTTGACACGGGTATTTGGAAATGGTAAAAAGAAGCAGTGGGATTTTAATAAGACAAGCTAAAACAACCTGCCAGGTCTGAATTAAAAGATATAACATAGAGGTCTTAAGGAAATAAATCTAATCAAAACGGTTTACTATAAGACAATAAAGAAAAAGATAGAGGAGTAGCACCATGAACATGAACAACGTACCATTACCTACCAATTTTGTTCAAAACATTATCAATGAAGATTTGCAGTCTAATAAAAATAAAGGTCGGGTACATACACGTTTTCCACCGGAACCTAATGGCTATCTGCATATTGGACATGCCAAGTCTATTTGCTTGAACTTCGGTCTTGCGGCGGCCAACGGCGGGCTCTGCAATCTACGTTTTGATGATACTAACCCCAGCAAAGAGGAAGTTGAATATGTAGAATCGATTCAATCGGATGTGAAATGGCTGGGATTTGATTGGGATGACCGCATGTTTTATGCGTCGAACTACTTTGATAAGCTGTATGAATATACACTTGAGTTAATAAAAGCCGGGCATGCCTATGTTTGCGACTTAAATGCTCAAGAAATTAGAGAATATCGTGGCACCCTCACTGAACCAGGCAAGGACAGCCCTTATCGCAACCGGTCTGCTGAAGAAAACCTGGATTTATTCGAGCGCATGAAGGCGGGTGAATTCCCGGATGGAGCTCGGGTACTGAGAGCCAAGATCGATATGGCATCTCCAAATCTGAATATGCGTGACCCGGTTTTATATCGTATTCTACGGGCTGCCCACCATAGAACCGGCGATAAGTGGTGTATATATCCGATGTATGACTATGCTCATCCTATTTCAGATGCTATCGAAAATATTACTCATTCTATTTGTACACTGGAGTTTGCCGATCATCGCCCCTTATATGACTGGGCTCTGGACAAGGTTAATTATTCGCATGAAGCGGATGGTCGTCCCCAACAGATTGAGTTTGCTCGTCTGAATCTAACTTATACCGTAATGAGCAAACGTAAGCTGCGGCAATTAGTAGAAGAGGGATATGTAAAGGGCTGGGATGATCCGAGGATGCCTACGATATCAGGTTTACGCAGACGGGGATATACACCGGAATCAATTCGCGATTTCTGCGACCGCATTGGGGTTGCCAAGCGGGATAGTTTAGTAAATATTGCCTTGCTGGAACATTGTATTCGCGAGGATTTAAATGTAAATGGGCCACGGGTTATGGCTGTACTGCGCCCACTGAGGGTTATCATAGATAACTATCCGGAAGGGCAGGTAGAATGGCTGGATGCGGAGAACAACCCGGAAAATCCGGAAATGGGATCACGCAAGGTTCCATTTTCCCGCGAGCTATATATTGAACAGGAAGATTTTATGGAAGATCCCCCTAAAAAATTCTTCCGCCTGGCTCCCGATCGTGAGATAAGGCTTAAGAGCGCTTATATAATCAAATGTAAGCGGGTGGTCAAGGATGAGCAGACTGGTGAGATTATAGAACTGCACTGCACTTATGACCCGGAAAGCCACAGCGGTGGGGCTACCAGTGGTCGTAAAATTAAAGGCACGTCCCATTGGGTTTCGGCTGCCCATGCTCTTAAAGCAGAAGTGCGCCTGTACGAACATCTCTTTTTGAGCGAAAACCCGGACGATGATGAAGATGGGCTTGATTACAAAGCAAAGTTGAATCCCAATTCACTTGAGGCTTTAAGTTCGTGTCTGGTAGAACCCAGTTTGGCGGAAGCAGAACCAGGAAGCCGTTATCAGTTCATGCGACAGGGATACTTCTATAATGATCCTGTTGATACATCAGAAAACTTGCTGGTATTTAACCGGATCGTATCATTGCGTGATACCTGGGCAAAAATCCAAAAAGGAAGCTAATAAAGTAAACCCCGGCCAAAAAGCGCGGCCACTGAAAAAGTCCCATAAATAATTTGTATTAAAAGAGCTGGAATTACCGTATTTCACGATGATTCCAGCTCTTTTTTTGATATAATTAAGGTAATAAATTAAGTAGGTGATTAAATGTTAAAA